>OGOJ01001524.1_pt1 | contig 16945 bp, 15 predicted proteins | sample 1552601 | NCBI WGS metagenome assembly OGOJ01 (sample SAMEA2580184, study PRJEB22360) | human gut metagenome | biome: human gut; feature: human-associated habitat; material: faeces | place: Denmark | collected 2008/2010
TCCAAAATTATATTCAGATCGTCGGAGGTTATTTCCAGGAGACGCTCGTCCTCGAAATTGACATATACGATTTGGGAGACGGGAACCCCCTTTTCTATCAGAGATTGGATTTTCTGATACATCATATAAGATTTACCGGTTCTTCTGATTCCCACAAAACAGTAATTTACATTCTCCTCTAGAAAATACTTCCGGGGAATCAAGGGATTATTGAGGTAGCTTTCTTTTTGGTCGATCATTATTTGCTTCAGTGTGTCTCGATTCATATGAAAATCTCCTTTATATGAAACAATTATATACAAATATTGTCTTGCATGCAAGACAAGAAATGCAACAAATTGACTTGCATATAAATAATAGAAAGTATATGCTGTTTTGAGAAAAAAATACGGAATATAAAAATCAACCACCGGTAGAATGACATTATTCTCCGAATCTGGTATACTTTCAGTAAAAACAGGAGGTATCCGGGATGGAAAAGGCAAAAGTAACGATGAGAAACTGGGAGCCCTATGTATATGACGGAGAGTACAATCTGTCGGGGACTGCGGATGTACATCCACGGTTGGGAAGAAATGTCTATGTAGCCACGACATCCACGTTGGTCAAGGCTTCTCTGGAAGAGGATGTTCTGATCTATGAGACCAGAAATACGGTCTATCACTGCCCGCTGAAATATATGATGGTATCACCGTATGGGAATGTAGTACAGGAATACCGGGAGGAACTGGCCCGTCTTGATACTTCGGAAAATGCACTGGACCGGATCATTGCCGCGGCGGCAAAAATGTCACTGGGAGAGCCGGAGGATACGGCGGATGAAATGGTGAGAAAGATCCGTGCTCTGCAGGAGACAGGACAGCGGGAGATTGCACAGATGGAAGAACAGGAGAAACAGCGCCTGATCGAAATTGCCGGGAAATATGAGGACTGTGTCTATATCGAAGTGTCCAGCGTTCACAGCGGAAGCAAATTGGTATATCATCTCGGGGATGCTGTGGGAATTGTGAATCCGGGAGTTCACATCGGAATGTTTCAGGACAGCGTATTATACATGAAATATGCCACCGAAGAAGATCCCAGCGCATTGGATTTCCGGTATTTTCCGAAGGGATTCGGTGATGTCATGGAGACCTACAGCTGGTCCGATAATATTAAGCAGGCGGTGATCAAAAATCAAAAGGGACACAGCCTGATCTTCAATCATGAGGAAATCGCTCCCGGGGAGACCAAGGTATTTACCCCGGATACCCATAAGCAGGGACTGTTCAGCCCGGACTGCTATAACGGGAAATCTTTGTTTACAATGGGGGAGGAAGACTGCTCGGGCACAAGTGAAAATAAATAAAAGTTTATAAAATGTGGGAATATATGGAAAAATGGCTCATGAAATGTGGAAGAACATGGAATGAGCTGTTTTTTATAATAATATGTATGCATCTGCGTCTTGTCGAAGCTCAAAAAGAATGATATAATTTTCTGAAATGTTGATAAGTAAAACATTTTATCGTTCTAAAATGTTGATAATAAACATTAATTGTAATAAATTCTATCAATTTGAGGTGTATTATGCTAAAAAGAAAAGCAACAACGTTTATTAAAAACTGGCTGGATACAAAGGACAAAAAATGCCTGGTTGTCCAGGGAGCCAGACAAACGGGGAAAACATATATCATCGAGCGGTCTGCGGAAGAGAACTTTGAGGAACTGCTTGAAATTAATTTTAAGCAGATGCCATCTGCAATGGATATTTTTGCTGGAGATCTGACAGTAGACAATATGATTATGGCTATGCGTTTTCGTTTTCCGGAAAAGAAAATTGTTCCCGGGAAAACTTTGATTTTCCTGGATGAAATTCAGGAATGTCAGGAAGCGATCACATCGCTCAAGTTCTGGGCAACAGACAACAGATATGATGTCATTACCTCGGGATCACTTCTGGGAATCGACTATAAACGAGCATCTTCCTATCCTGTAGGGTATGTTGATTATCTGAGAATGTACGGGATGGATTTCGAAGAATTTCTTTGGGGAATTGGGATTTCCGAAGAAATGATAGGGAATCTTTGCGGGTATCTGCATTTAAAGACAGTAATACCGGAGGCAATTCATTCACAGATGATGAATTACTACAGACAGTATGTTGCAACAGGCGGTATGCCGGAAGTGGTACAGAAGTATATAGATACGAAGGATTTCAGAGAAGTTGACAGGGTCCAAAGAAGTCTCTTACAGGGATATCAATATGACATAGCATATTATGCAACCGCTGAAGAAAAGGTGAAGGCAGAGAAGTGCTATCTTTCACTGGCAAAGCAGCTATTAGATAAGGAAAATCATAAATTTCAATATAAAGAAATCGAGCATGGTGGAAGGGCACAAAAATATTATTCAAGTGTGGAATGGCTGCTTCGGGCAGATATGGTGCAATTATGTAAACTGGTGACAGATGTCAGATTTGATCTGGATGATTATGCAAGAGACGACTTTTTCCGGGCGTATACAACCGATTTATCACTGTTGATGGCGATGAAGGACTTTTCTTTAAAGCAACATATTGTGGAAAACACATTAACAGGAAAATCCCAAAGTGGTATTTACGAATGCGCAATAGCTGATGCTCTATATAAGAAGGGATATCAGATCTATTTCTATAAAAATGAGACAACGAAAAGAGAAATCGATGTTATCATCCAGAAAGACGGAAGTGTGGTTCCCATCGAGGGCAAAAGCGGAAATACCCGGGCAAATTCATTAAAATGGTTGATGAAAAATAACAAAGATATATCTTACGGATACAAATTTGTGGATGGCAACATAGGTGTGAGCGAAGAGGGGATTGTGACATTGCCATTGTATATGATTGCATTTATTTAGGCAACACAATAGAGTACTGAAAATAGGACATAAAATATAGATAATAGTACTTAATAAGATACTTGAGAGGGGAACAAACGGATGGATCATTTTGAACAGATCAATGAAACTTCCTATTTATCCGTACAGAATGCACCTGTATATCGAAAAATTATGAGGTGCTTTTATCGGGAATATGAAAAGATGCATTTTCAGCTATATAAAGAGGATATCTTTCAATTTTTAAAAGAAGATGACGCGTTTGAACTGTATTCCATGGAACAATTGGTTCAGGATCTGGAAGCACTTGTAAAGTGGAAAAATCTTACACCGATACAGGATCCCGGAAAAGTGTACACTATAAAAATAAGCAATATCGCTATACCATGTCGGAATATGCCGTGGAGATCGAGCGTCTGACGGTACGCCTGGAAAATTTATTTCTGGAATCGGGAAATCTGTCGACAAACTTTTTCGTTCGTCTGGAGAGAAGTCTGGATGAGACGGAGGAGATGGAAAACGCGGAACTTCGCACGGTGAACGAATGGTGGCAGACATTACAGGAAGATTTCAAGAGACTCAACCAGAACTATCAGGACTATCTGCGGGATTTCTATTCCGGGAAAACAGAAAAGTTGATGAAATCCGTGGAATTCATGGTTCATAAGGACAAATTTATTAAATATCTGAATGAATTTGTGCAGGAATTACAGCGGCATTCCAAGCGGATGGAACAGCTGCTGGAAAAGAATACAGAGTGCATGGAGAATACGGTTCTGGAGCGGGTTGTGGCAAGTGAACTGGATATTCCCCATGCACTGTTGGAAATACATGGAAATGCCGAGCCTAGCATCCGGGAAAATGTATACGGAAAATGGTATTCCCTGAAAAACTGGTTCGTGGACGGACGGGGACAGGAATGCGAAGCTAAAAAAGTATTGAAGATCACCAGTGATATTATACGCAACATTATTCAAAATGCAGCCCTGATCGTACAGGTTCAGAACTGGGGCATCAGCCGAAAGGATGATTATAAAAAATTTCTGGAATTGTTCTTGAAATGTGAGGATCTGGAGGAAGCCCATAAATTGTCGGCGCATGTCTTCGGAGTGCAGCAGATCGAGCATTATAAGACTAATATTCCGAGAGACGAGGATGGCATTAATAACAGTGTTTATCAGGAAGAGCCGGCAATGTTTTTGCTGAAGCCTCACACGAGAGGGTATCGTGAGAGAAAAGACAGAACAGGTTTTGCCGATAAATCGTTGGAAAAAATGGCACAGCGGGAAAGCTACCTGCGACAGGCGCAGAAGCAGAAGGAAGTGGTACTCCGGTATATCAGGGAGCAGAAGATCCGGTTTGCAGAGATTGACGAAGTGGTTTCCGAAGACACACGAGCCATTTTCCTGCAGTGGATCGCTCAGGCCAATATGAGCTCAGAAAAGACGGGGCGGACGGAATACGGACAGGAGTATCAGCTGAAGAGAAAAGACGGCAGCTGTGTCCTGAAATGCGAAGATGGCGACTTGAAAATGCCGGATTATACATTGGAGTTTAAATAAAAATGAATGAAATCAGAACCTTAATGGAAAAATTCTGGATCTGCCGGGACAGTGACAAGGAGACTTTTTATAAAGTAAAACGGGATATTCCGAACTTTCAACGTTTTATCAGAGAACAACTGGGATGGAAGCTGATACATACAGAGAAGCTGTTAAAACTGGAGAAGAGGCCGGCGCATGCAGAAGCATTTATGGGAATCAGTGAGTTTACGGACATTCGGGACTACTGCATACTATGTGTGGTGCTGATGTATCTGGAGGATGCCGAGGAGGGCAAACAGTTCCTGCTGTCGGAACTGATCGACTATGTGGAAACGCAGCTGAAAAATTACATGCCGGTGGACTGGACTTCTTTTACACAACGAAAATCACTGGTACGGGTATTACAGTATATGGAACGGCTGCAGATGCTCTGGGTATACGAAGGGAAAAGTGAAACCTTCAGTCAGGAAGCTGGACAGGAAGTACTGTATGAAAATACAGGATATTCCAAATATTTCACCAGCAGCTTTACTACGGATATATCCGGATATGAATCCTGGAAGGATTTTGAAAAGACAGATTTCGAAGAATTTGAGGAAAACAGAGGCAGTCTGCGAATTAACCGTGTATACAGACAACTGGCAGTATGCCCGGCATTCTACTGGAATGGAACAGAGGATGCAGATGCATTGTATTTAAAGAATCAAAGGCAGTGGGTCGGCAGATATCTGCGGGAAAACATGGGAGGAAATCTGGAAATCTACCGGAATGCAGCATTTTTTACTTTGGAAGCAGACGATTGCTACGGAACCGTACATCCCCGGGATGCCCAGATTTCGGAAAGCGTATTACTGATCTGTGCAGAGATACAGAGGCGGTTGGGAGAAGGAAACATAGAATTACAGGAAGATGAATGTATTGCCATGTCCGAATCGACATTCAGGGATATCATCGTGGGCAGCAGACGTAAATGGAAGGATGCATGGAGCAAGGAATACGGCGAAATGGATGAAGACAGGCTTGTGGAAACCATTTTGAAGTATATGGAAGACTGGATGATGGCTGACCGCAGGGAGAATCAGATCGTGATATTGCCGGCAGTAGGGAGACTGGCAGGGCAGTACCCGGCGGACTACAAAGGAGGCGGAGAAGAATGAGCGAACGTTGGAAAATGAACCGGATCGGTTTTGTGAATTTCTGGTTATATGATGAAGAGGACTTCGAATTTGAAGACGGAAAGTTACTTCTGCGTGGACAAAACGGTTCTGGAAAATCCATTACGACACAGAGTTTTATCCCGTTTGTACTGGATGGAGACCGTACACCGAGCCGCCTAGATCCTTTTGGCTCCAGTGACCGCCGGATGGAATATTATTTTCTGGGAGAAGAGGGCAAGGAGGAGTCTACCGGCTATCTGTTTCTGGAATTTTGGAAAGAGGATTCCGGAGAATATCGTACCATAGGAATCGGTCAGAAGGCAAAACGTGGGAAACCGATGGATTTCTGGGGCTTCGTGATTCTGGACGGACGCAGAGTAGGATATGATCTGTGGCTGTATAAGGAAGTGGGATCGAATAAAATTCCCCGGGATAAGCGGGAGATGAAGGCGGAACTGGGGGAGGACAATTTTTTCACAGACAGTCCGTCGGAATACAAAAAGCATGTCAACCAATATATTTTCGGTTTCCGAAAAGAAGAACAGTATGAGCAGTTCATCAAACTGCTGGTGAAGGTGCGTGCTCCCAAGCTTTCCAAAGAGTTTAAACCGACCAAAGTGTATGATATTCTGAATGATTCCCTGCAGACTTTGACGGACGAGGATCTGCGGCCCATGGTAGATGCCATGGAAAAGATGGACGAGATCCAGGATAGTCTGGAGATGCTCAACCGTGCCTTCGATGATGTGAAGATCATCCGCAACGAATATACCCGATATAACCAATATATGCTTGCGAAGAAAGCGCAGGGTTATCTGGGCAAGAAGCAGGAAGTGGAGAAAGAACAGGCAATACTGGCAGATCAGGAACAGCGGCAGAGCGAGGCATTGGAAGAGCAGAACCGGGCAGTGCAGGATACGGAGAGACTTACAGCAGAGAAAAAGCTGAAAGAAACGGAACGCAACGCTCTTCTGGATCCGGAACTCGAAGATGCGGACCGGAAACTGGAAAAATTAAAGGCAGAGCATCAGGAGGCTGTGGATGGAGAGCAACGCTGGGAGAAAAAGATCGAAGATGGCAGGGAGCGGATCCGGGAAGAAGAGATTGTTCTGAAAAAGCTGGAGGAACAGCTGGAACTGCGTCGTGATACTTTAAAGGAAAAGCGGGAAGATCTGGAAGAACAACAGGAAATTCTGCAATGGGAACATCATGAGAAGGTAAAAGAGAAAATCGGACTGGAGGAATATGAAGAAAGAGACGAGATTGCGGAGCATCTGGCTATGGTAGCGGCAGGAAGCGGTATTGAGGCGGATGCGGATGCGTTGCGCTTAATAGCTATTCAGGCTGAGGGCGGCATGCGTGATGCTCTGAGCCTGCTGGACCAGTGCGGTGTCATGGCCAAGCGTGTTACGGTGGCAACCGTGCGCGAGGTACTGGGCATCGTAGGGCGTGAAGCGCTGCACGAGCTGACGGAAGCAATAGGCCGCAGGCAGCTGCCGCAGGCGCTGGCTACGTTGAATCTGCTGCTGGAACAAGGTAAGGATGTCAAGCAGGTGCTTACAGAGCTTATTGAGTATTTGCGGGCATTGGTGCTTTATCTGGCAGTTCCTGACTATGAGGAAATTTATCTGACGGATGCTAAAGAAGCGTTGGCTGAGCTGGCACCGTTATTCGGACGTGATCGTCTGCTGGCGGCGGAGGAAAGACTGCACAGCGCTATTCAGGAGCTGCGCGGTTCTATGCGTCCGCGCATTACGGCAGAGTTGTGCCTGCTTGATTTGTGCCGTGTAGAGGGCAGCACTTTGGCTGCTTTATCGGCAAGAATTGAACAGCTGGAGCGTCAGATGGCAGGCGGTGTGATGCCTGTTTATCAACAGACTCCGGTTAACGCTCAGTCTGCGCCTGCTGTGGCAGTGCAGCAGCCAATCGTACAGGAATATGCCGGCAGCACAGCAGCCGATTGCACAGCAAGCTCCTGCGGCAGAACAGGTGCAGGCAGCAAAAGCTGCTCCGGCTAAGAAGCCTGCAGTTAAAGCGCAACCGCAGCCTGCTGCCGATACTCTTGCTGCGGCGGTGAACGCCGCACCTAAGCCTAAAAGTGCCAGAGTGCAGCAGACAGAGGAATATGCCGGTGATTTTGCAGCCGGTGAGGATTTCTGGAAGCAGGCTTTGGAGATTATGAAGGCCGAAAAGAAGAATTCTATGGTATCCTGCGCTAAGAACGGCAGAGTCTTCAGCTTTGCCAACAACATTCTGCAGGTTGCCTTCAAGGCACCGTTCCTTGCGGACAGGATGAACAAGGATGATTATCGCAAAGCCTTCGAGGAGATCCTGCTGCGTCTGGCAAGACGTGAAATCAGGCTGGAGGCTGTGATTGAGGGCAAGGCTAAGCTGCCGCAAAAGCCTGTAAAGCAGCAGGAGGTGCAGCAATCGCCCGAAAGCGAAACGCAAAATCTGCAGGCAGCGCAGCTGCCGGAAAACCTGCGCAAGGCCTTTAATGCTTTGGGCGGCAGCGTAACAGATATATCTGACCAATGAAACTAAATTGAGACTAGCAGGTCTTGGCTTATGTTTCTGAGAATATATAATATCAATATATGTAAATATCAAGGAGGAATTTAATTATGTTTCCAGGTGGCATGGGTAATATGCAGGCAATGATGAAAAAGGTACAGAAAATGCAGGCTGATATGGCGAAAATGCAGGAGGATCTGAAAAGCCGTACTGTAGAAACGTCTGTCGGCGGCGGTGCCGTAACCGTTGTTGTCAGCGGTAAAAAAGAACTGAAATCCATCAAAATCAATCCGACCGCTGTAGATCCCGAGGATGTAGAAATGCTGGAGGATATGATTCTGACAGCTGTCAATGACGCTATGAAGCAGATTGACGAGCTTACCGAAAAAGAAATGGCTAAGGTTACCGGCGGCATGAAGCTGCCTGGCATGTTCTAAGCTGATGGCAAGAATGATCAGGCCGCTGGCTAATTTATATGAGCAGCTCAGGCGTTTGCCGGGCATCGGCTCAAAAACAGCTATGCGACTGGCCTATCATGTGATTGACATGCCTGCGGAGGATGTGAAACAGCTGGCGGCGGCCTTGAGCGGTGCTAAGGAGCAGATTCACTACTGCAGCCGCTGCTTTAATCTTACTGACAGCGATGTATGTGAGATTTGCCGTGACAGCTCGCGCGACAGCTTTACTATCTGTGTAGTGGAGCAGCCGCAGGATATTGCGGCGATGGAGCGCAGTCATGGCTATCACGGACTGTATCACGTGCTGCACGGTGTGCTTTCGCCGCTTGACGGTATCGGTCCGGAAAAGCTGCGCATCAGAGAGCTTCTCTTGCGACTGCAGCAGGAATCGGTCAGTGAAATTATTATTGCGACCAACTCGGATGTAGAGGGTGAAGCGACTGCTACCTATCTGGCACAGCTGCTGAAGCCTGTAGGAATAACCGTCAGCCGTATTGCTCATGGTCTGCCGATGGGCGGCGATTTGGAGTATGCTGACGAAATAACCTTGTCTAAAGCGCTGGAAAACAGGCGCACAATGTAGAAAGGACCGGCGTTATTTAATATGGAATTTAATGCTATTTTGTCACCGCTTGGTGCCTTCGGACCGATGATTGGCGGCGTACTGCTGCTTTTACTGGTAGTAAAGCTGCTGTCAATGCCGTTTAAGCTGGTGTGGAATGGTCTCTGCGGCGCACTGCTGCTGTGGTTCATCAATCTGGTAGGCTTGTTGGCGGGCTTTACCATGAAGATTACGGTTATCAAGGCTTTGATTGCCGGCTTCTTCGGTGTTCCCGGTGCTCTTGCCGTAGTGCTGTATGAGCTTTTAGTTAAATAAGATAATTTGCCTTTGCCCCTGCACGTTGCTGCAGGGGTATTTTTATGCGCTTCGACAGGATAGTCGTAAATAATATTGTATACAAACCAATAATACTGTATACAATCGGACTTTTCCATGATAAGTTGCTATAATTATCTTAACAGTTTTTTTATTTAAATATCTGGGGGTTGTAAAAATGAACTTATCTACAAAAATTTTAATCGGCCTTGCGCTTGGTATTATTGCAGGCCTGGAGCTGGGTGCTGAAGGTGCCGGCTTCGCCAAGACCTGGATTGGTCCTCTGGGAACAATTTTCATGAACATGATCAAAATGGTTATCGTACCGTTGGTATTCTCTAGCCTGGTAATCGGTGTTACCAGCTTGGGCGATATCAAAAAGGTAGGCCGTATCGGTGTTAAAACCGTAGCGTACTATCTGGTAACCACTGCTTTTGCTATTGTTATCGGTTTGGCAATCGGTACTATCATGCAACCGGGCGTTGGTCTGCATATGGCTGTTGATACCGCTAAGGTTGCTGCTAAGGCTGCACCGCCTATTTCCAAGGTTATCATTGACATTTTCCCGACTAACCCGTTGGAAGCTATGGTTAAAGCCAACATGCTGCAAATCATCGTTTTCTCTCTCTTCGTTGGCACCGGTATTACTGTTGTCGGTGAAAAAGCTAACGCTCTGAAACACACCATCGATGGTCTGGCTGAGGTTTCCTACAAAATCGTCGGAATGATCATGGCTGTTGCTCCGATTGGTGTTTTCGGTTTGATTACTCCGGTAGTTGCATCTAACGGTCCAGCTGTTCTGCTGCCGCTGCTGAAGGTTGTTATCGCTGTATATCTGGCTTGCCTCCTGCATGCAGTTCTCGTTTATGGCTCTATGATCAAATTCCTTGCAGGCATGGGCTTCATCCAATTCATTAAGGGTATTGCTCCGGCGTCCCTGATGGCTTTCAGCTCCTGCTCCTCCGGTGGTACTCTGCCGCTGACCATGAGCTGTGCTCAAAAAATGGGCGCTTCTAAAGAAGTTTCCAGCTTCGTTCTGCCATTGGGCGCAACCATCAACATGGATGGTACTGCTGCTTATCAGGGTGTATGCGCACTGTTCATTGCTCAACTGTACGGCATTGACCTCACTGCTTCCCAATACATGACCATTATCGTTACCGGTACTTTGGCTTCTATCGGTACTGCAGGTGTTCCGGGCGCAGGCTTCATCATGTTGACCATGATTCTGACCAGCCTTGGTCTGCCGCTGGAAGGCTCTGCTCTTATCGCAGGTATCGACCGTATCCTGGATATGCCGCGTACCTCTGTTAACATCACAGGCGATGCTGCTGTAACTCTGCTGGTTGACAAGAGCGAAAAAAAGCATGCAGAAGCTGAAGCTCCTCTGTACTAATTAAATCTGTCTTTCCCTTGGCGTCAGCTGCGTTAGCGGCTGGCGCTTTCCTTTTGCCGTAAACAGTGTAAATAATGTATTTTTTAAGGATTGTTACCTGAATTTTACAGCTTAGTTACATTTGGCGGCAGGAAAACACCTGTCTCACGCAGAAATTTATAAATACTATTTTCATTTGCTGGCGAAGGTGTTAAAATAAGGTGTTATTATGAATGAGATGGAAAAATTACAGTATGTATTGTTTGAACGTCTGCATCGCCGTGCTCCTGGCATTGATAAGCTGGACCGCTTGTGGGATGCTGCTGTGCTGCTGCCCTTAGTGCGTACTCCCGAAGGTATCAGTGTGCTGTTTGAGGAAAGGGCACATACGCTGCGCAGTCAGCCGGGTGAGGTGTGTTTCCCCGGCGGCAAGTACGAATGTGAGGATAACAGCTTTCGCAATACCGCAGTGCGCGAAACCTGCGAGGAGCTTGGCCTGAAGCCGGAGAATATCACCATCTGCGGTGAACTGGATTGTCTGGTGACGCATAACGGACCGATTATCCACCCCTTTGTTGGTCTGATTGATGATATCAGCAAGATTACGTACAGCAAAAGCGAGGTAGAGCGCATCTTTACTGTACCCCTAAAGATGCTTTTGGAGCAAAAGCCAAGGCGTGGCTCCGTGCAGCTGGCAGACCATCCCGGTGATGATTTTCCGTTTGACCTGGTGCCGCAGCGCAAGCGTGGCTGGCGCATGAATAAGTCCTATTATGTGTATTTTTACCTGTATGAGGATAAGGTTATCTGGGGCCTGACCGCACGCATGCTGTATGCTTTCCTGTACCGTAGCCGCAAGGAGCTGACGGAATATCTGGCAGAAGAAATTGATTGAGAGGTTATATAAGGATGAAAAGCATTCTCCAGACAAAAATTTTAATGATTGTAACAGCTATCTGTGTAGTAGGCTATATTGCCTTCGGTTATTTCTTTCCGGAAACGGGATTGGATAATCTTGCGCCGACAGACAGGCTGAATCTGAAAAAGAATATTGTTGTTATGGGTGTTGACGAACGCTCCGATGATGTGGGCCGCAGTGATACACTTTTTGTCGTAATGTTCGACAGCAGCAACAAAAGCGCTTCCCTGCTTTCGGTACCGCGTGATACACGTGTACGCATTGACGGTCACGGCTGGGATAAGATTAACCATGCCTATGCTTACGGCGGACGTGAGCTGACACAGAAAACTGTAGAAGAGCTGCTGGGTATCAAAATCAACAATTACGTAATGGTTGATTTTAAAGGCTTTACCGGTCTTGTTGATGCTATCGGCGGTATTGATATCGATGTTGAAAAGGATATGTATTATCATGATACCTGGGACGGCTTTACCGTTGACCTGAAAAAGGGCCGTCAGCATCTGGACGGCAAAACAGCAATCCAGTATGTACGCTTCCGCGATGAAGAAGGCGATATCGGCCGTATCCGCCGCCAACAGCATTTCCTGATGGCAGTTTACGACAAGATTACCTCTGCCGATATGCTGCTGCATATCCCCGGCCTGGCTAAGCAGCTGACCTCTATGGTAAAGACTGATATGCCTCTTGGTGATATGATAGATTTGGGCAGAGCGCTGCATTCCATGGTTAAGGAAAAGGGCCTGTCTATGGCGATGGTTCCTGGTACTCCGAAGTATATCGATGGCATCAGCTACTGGCTGCCGGATATTACCGACCTGCGTGAGCTGATGGTTAAGATGCAGGGTGCAACCATGACGGAGCACTACAAATCTGCAGCTGAGCTGATGGAGAAGGAATACAACAACGCTGTGGAAAAGGTAGAAAAGGGCGATGACAGCGAAGAAAATAAGGAAGCTATCAAGGAAGAAAAGGAACTGAAGGCTAAGAAAGAAGAAAAAGCAAAGGAAGAAAAGAAGAAGCAGGCTGATAAAGACAAGGATGCAGGTAAAAATACTGCTTCCCAAGAAGCTTCCTCCGACAGCCGCGGAGTTGTACGTCTTGTTAACTGCAGCGGCAGCAAGACAGCAGGCGCAGATGCTGCTGCGCGCTTGCGCAATGCAGGCTTTGAGGTTATCAGCGGCGGCAGTGGTGATGTAATTGCCAATACAATTGTTATTTCTACGACTAATAATGGTGCTGTTGTCAATCGTCTTTCCAACGTTCCCTTTGCGCACCAGATGCGCATCAGCCGCGACGGTGCTGCTGACTGTGATGGTGTTGTTATGCTGGGCTCAGACTTCAAATAAGCTGTAAGCGGCCGCAGGTTTGATACTGCGGACTATGATAATCAATAATGTAATTGTCCACGAATCGTAATGTGTGCCGGAAGTTCGTGGACAATTTAGTCAGCTAACGTAAAAAAATTTACAAAAAACTCTTGCATTTTGTATACAAAGATGGTATACTAAGAGCATCAAAACAGCCCCTCATTTGGCCCTTCTTCGTAAGGGCTTTTTTTTTTGCCATTTTTAGAAATTTAGTATTTAATTTTGGAAATATTGTCAGTTAGCTATAGTTAATGTAGCAATAGTTTTCAGAATATGGTACAATATAATATAATATGGGAGAAGAACGGATATAACTTATATAGAGAATATTCATAATTAACAGGAGGCTTATATGCACGATGAAATACATGTTGTCGTAGATAGTCTTTCGGCAGCAGACGAAACAGCTTTGAAAGATGATCCCCGTTGTCACATTCTGCGTTTGATTATCCGTCATGGAGATTTGGAATGGCAGGACGGGGAACGCTCGCTGGCAGAATTGTTCGGTATGGTAGACGCAACTGGCAAACTGCCGATTACTTCTCAGCCGCCTATCGGCGTTGTAGTGGAGCTTTTCACCAAGCTTGCTCAGGAAGGCAAAAAAGTTATTATGCTGACAGTAGACAGCGTACTCAGCGGTACCTATCAGACCGCCTGCGTTGCTGCGCGTCAGGTAATGGATGATATAAAGGGCGCGGATATCCGTGTAATCGACAGCAAGACTGCTGCCTGCCCTATCAGTGGTATTGCGCTGGAAGTACTGAAGCATACAGCTGCAGGCATGGATATCGACGAGGCCGAAAAAATGGCGCGTGAGATGGTTGCGCGTACAGAAACATTTTTCAGTGTAAATACATTAGACTATTTGCAAAAGGGTGGACGCATTGGCGCAGTTGGCGCTTTGATAGGAAGTATTTTTGGTATTCGCCCTATTGTGCACTTAGATAAAGAGGGCAGACTGGAAGTTGCGGACAAGTGCCGTACCCGTAAAAAGGTTATGAAGCGCATGGTTGAGATGGCTGCTGAAAAGGCACCCATTGAAGCAATTTTCGTCGCTCATGCAGAGGCTTTGGCAGATGCAGAGGATTTGAAACAGCAGTTGCAGGGATTGTTCCCGAATGTACCGACTATGCTTACAGGTATCGGCACCGTTTTGGCTGCTCATCTCGGACCCGGTGCTATCGGTGTATTTGTCCGTCGCAAAGCCTGAAAGGAAAGGTGTGGGGTTTAGATGAATAACAGCAAGGTAATTACCGGCAAGCAGCTGAAGGATATGCTGCTGGGTGCTTACCATAGCTTTGAAAAGAATTTTGAAGCTATTAATGATTTAAATGTATTTCCGGTACCAGATGGCGATACCGGTACTAATATGATGCATACTATGGCATCCGTAGCGAAGGCTATCAGTGCAATGAGTGATGAAGCTGAGGCCGGCGAAATCGGTGCCGCAGCTGCCCGCAGCGCTATTATGGGTGCACGTGGCAATTCCGGCGTAATTTTATCGCAGCTGCTGCGTGGTATCGGCAAGGGTGTTGCCGGTAAAAAGACGCTGAACAATACAGAAATCGGCAAGGCTTTCCAGTTTGGTATTTTATATGCCTATCGCAGTGTATCCAAACCGGTAGAAGGCACTATTCTGACGGTAGCTCGTGGTATGGCCAAGGGTGCTTATAATGCTGTTCGCGGTAATGTAAGCCTGGAGAAAGTACTGTTGGAGGCTATCCGCAGCGGCAAGGAAGAGCTTGCAAGAACTCCGGAGCTGTTGCCTGCATTGAAGGCAGCCGGTGTTGTTGATGCCGGCGGTCAGGGACTGATTGTCTTTTTCGAGGGCTGTCTGGCAGGCCTGCGCGGTCAGGATTGCGAAGTGCTTCCTGTTACACCGCGTGCCAAGGTACAGATTCAAAAGGGCGAGCCGCTTGATTTGGAATACCCTTACTGCACCGAATTTATCGTCAAGGATGCTGATGTTGATAAGCAGACCGTCAGCAAGGCCTTAGAGGGCATGGGCAATTCCATGATTGTAGCAGTGGTAGAGGATATTGTAAAAGTGCATATCCATACTAAGCATCCCGGTGATGCGCTCAACATGGCGCAGACCTGGGGAACACTGCATGATATCAAAATAGAAAATATGCGCGACCAGCACGAAAACCGTCTCTTTACTGCCGAGGATATTCAACCGGTAAAGCATGGCGTTGGTGTGCTTACTGTTGCAGCCGGTGACGGCATTGCCAAGATTATGCATGAAATGGGTGCTGCAGAGATTATCAGCGGCGGTCAGAGCATGAATCCTCCGGTAGAAGAGTTTGTCAATGCTATTGAAAACGGTACCTGCGAGCAGTACATTATTCTGCCGAACAATAAGAATATTGTTTTGGCGGCTGAGCAGGTGCGTAAGCTGCTTGGTAATTCCAAGGTAGCCTATGTTCCTACTACCAATATGGCACAGGGTTTGTCCGCACTGCTGCATTTTGATGCAACACGCAGCATGGATGAAAACACTGTTATTATGACCAAGGAAGCCAAGGAAACAGCCAGTGGCAGCATTACCGTAGCTGTACGCGACAGCGTAGTAAACGGTATTGCTATCCATGAGGGAGATTATCTTGGTATCTTAAATGATAAGATTGTTTGCAACGGCAGCAGCATGGAGGAAGTGCTGCAGAAGATGCTGACAGATGGGGATTATGAACTGATCAGCTTATATTATGGTACCGATGTAACCGAAGAGCAGGCTGAAAAGCTGGCAGCTGAAGTGGAAGAGCTGAATGATGAATGGGAGGTTGAAACCTTTTACGGCGGACAACCGCTGTATCCGATTCTTTTGGCAATGGAGTGATGAATATGCTTACAAGTCAGGAATTAACCAACCTGTTGCGCGAGCGTGGCTATAAGGTCACCCCTCAAAGACTTGCTGTATATGAAGCATTGGCTGATGAAACATGGCATCCGAATGCAGAGATGCTGTTTAATAAGCTGCAGCCGAAGTTTCCTGCTATGAGCTTTGCTACGGTGTATAAAACCGTAGAAATTCTGCATGATATCAACGTTATTCAGATTCTGAATACAGGAGAGGACAGCTTCCGTTATGATGCCGATATCAGTGAGCATTATCATCTGCGCTGCTTGAAATGCGGTGCGGTAGACGATGCGCTGATGGATGACGGCGTTAAGCTGCAGCTGACACAGGATGTAGAAAAGCAGAGCGGTTATACTATCAGCCGCCGTCAGTTCTATTTCTTTGGTCTGTGTCCGAAGTGCTCCACGATGCATTAAACTATAAAGAAGTGTACCGATTCTCTAGCTGATTGGTACACTTTTCTTTATATATTGGGTAATTATGTCAGATTTTTGTAGCGTTATTTTTACAAAAATGCCACAATAGCAGTTAGTGAATTTGCTATAATAAAGATGTTATATTGATAGGAGTGAAGGCGTTGTGCTAAACGACTTTCAGATTGTGATGCTGGCTAGCGGCAGCAAGGGGAATGCCGCTTTGATAAGCACAGCAAAGCAACGCTTTTTGGTTGATATAGGTATCAGCTGCAGAGCGTTGACAACGAGAATGAAGGAAATAGGCGTCAGTGTAAACGAGCTGGACGGTGTGTTCATTACACATGAGCATGTCGATCATGTCCGTGGGCTGGCAACCTTTTTAAAAAATTATCAGGTGCCTGTATATAGCAGTGTGCTTACCTGGCGTGCAATATTGGCCAAGGACAGCAGTCTGGTGCGCCAGAACTGCCGTCTTATTGACAATAACCGCCTGCTTTGCGGTGATCTGGAGGTGCAGAGCTTCAGCATACCGCATGATGCCGTTGATCCGCACGGATATACCTTTACGAGGCGGAGCAACGGCTCCCAGAGGTTATTGT
>OGOJ01001543.1_pt1 | contig 16808 bp, 14 predicted proteins | sample 1552601 | NCBI WGS metagenome assembly OGOJ01 (sample SAMEA2580184, study PRJEB22360) | human gut metagenome | biome: human gut; feature: human-associated habitat; material: faeces | place: Denmark | collected 2008/2010
CGGAATTCACTTCCCGGATGTTTTTTAAAACTCTATCGCCTATGTTTATTGAAGAGCAATTACCGGAAACCCGGAAAGCGATACATCTTTCACCGGGGAATCCGAAGTTTGCAGAATTGTTGCATTTGAATCTGCTGGATAAATACAGGGTGTTTTATGGACAGGAACCCGATCCGTCCTGGCCTCTGACCCGCTTGCATTTGTTGTCTGAGCCCAAGCCTAAAACAATTGTGCTGAAGGTAGGTACTCCGGAGGAAACCAGAATGAAAGGATATACTTTCCGCTTTGAGCTGGAAGGACAGCCGGAATTATTGCGTCTGGGTTACGAAGGTGGTTTCGGACGATTGAACAGCCAGGGATTCGGTTGTGTGGAAGTGTTGAAACAGTGATAATAAGTTTAGTGTGTGTGGTGTTTGAGTTTTTATTCTGTTGTAAACGGGAAAACAAAACTTTTAACTCCTTGTTTGGGTATCCAGGTTGTTTTGGGTGAATTTGTAATAGTAGTGGGATAGAATTGAAATAACCCGCCGATGTCCATCGGGATACCGTAGGTACTTATTTTAATTGACCTAAGTAGATTTTTACAGAATGAAAATAAAACAATAATATGCTTCAGGAAATTAATAACTTTATGAATAGTTTGCCTGCTGAGTTAAAGCAGGCGGGGCTGAAGCCTAAAGAAGGACTGCATGTTTTGCTGAAAATCCAGGAAAAGGAGGGAACTCATTTTATGGACGAACAGTCTGTCTACCGGGTTTGTCTGACCCGGAAAGCGACAGAATTCGATTATCCTTTTTTACAGCATTGTGCTGAGCTGGCTCAGGTGGGATGGTGTGTGAATACCAATAAATGTTTCGATCTTCCGGCTAAGGGGCTGCATTCCTGTTCTCCTTATTGCATTGCCTTGAAACGGGAATCTCTGGAAGGAGGAGGAAAATATGCGAAAGATAAGACTAAAATCTACGACCGTATCGATACTTATTTTGCTAATGCTTTATCCTACGTCGAAGAGGATAGCGAGAAAGAAAGAATAAGGGTTTTTCAGCATTTTATCAACTCCAAAGAGAAACTGAATGCTTTATTTGCCTGTTTTCAGTCAGAGGTTGATGAAGTCAAGGATAAGGAGTACATTATTCTTTATTTGGAGGAGGAGATGGAAAAATATCGCCGGGTTCATGAAAAATATTTGTCGGACAAATTATTCAATACCAATGAATACAATATTTCGGTAGAAAATCAACTCTATGGGACCAGCGATTTCCTGAATGGATTTCCAACTAAAAAGCCTTTTTTATCCCATCAGTCGGCTGTTTTCGATATTGCCGGGCGGATTACCGGAGAGATGGCTGGAAATCTCCATGATTTTCAGGAAATCATGCGCCGGAATGTTTTACCCCGTCCTTTGCCGTTGTTTGTTTACCGGGAAGAGTTGCAGACCGAAATGCTTGCGGTTTTCTCCCGGTATTTGGCGGATGGCAAGAGGATCGGTTATCAGGAGATCATACGGGAGCTTTATAAAAATCATCAGGACGATATCGGTGATTATTATTTATTGTATTACTATGGCGATACGGTTTGTGATTTCGATTTTGTTTCCCGTTTCCGCTATCGTTTGCAGAGTGGGGATAAAGAAGGTTGGATGGTAAAAGATCATTTTCAGATCGGTTTTACGGAGAAAATAAGCCATGTATTTGAGTTGGAGGAAAAAGTGTTACGCGAAATATTTAATAACTCGTTGATTACACGAACGAAAGCCGGAGATACACAACGTAAATATTTCGATGAATTAGAACCGAAATACTGTAAATCGGAAAATAACTATTTATTGGTATTGAAGTATCGGCAAGCTTTTTATGATTATATCTATAAATCCAGATTACAGGCTGTTACCCGTCCTATGTTCGATCATATTTTATTGACCGGTATTTTGGAGGATATCCGTTTGGATGAATTAAAAGGAAACCAGCATACCCAACGCTGGGGGATTTTGTCTAAAATGAACATTTGGTTCAGTTTGGCTGAACGTTTTGATTTACAATTTAAAAATACAGATACTATGGCAAGTAAATTGGAAGAACAGAGAGTGTTTATGGTTGCCTTATCGCAAGGTGAGGCTATATTGGAAAACGACGAACAATATGCTTTTGCAGCCGGACAGGTGATTTACTATTTATTACATAAGAGTAAGACGGCAGACAAAAGTTATAAACGGCTGGAGCCTTTTTTGCAGCAGGTGCACGCCTCTGAATTGAATAAAGCGATTGCCCGGCTTTTCGATACCTATAAGCATGAGAATTTTTCAGGCAATTTCCGTCATCCGTTTGCATCGGTTATGGCCTATCAGACCCAAGCGAATATGCGGGACTACCTGCCCATGATGCTGGCCGGGATTTTTTCGGATAATCTGCTTTTTAGCGTTAATAAATCAGAAGAAACAAATGAAGAAAACTAACTTAAAATAAAACATTATGAGTAATACATTTAAAAACAGAGTGTTTGGTTGTGTGGTAATCAAATCTGTCAATTCCAATTATAATGCGGACTTTTCACATCAGCCCCGTACTTTGCCCGATGGGTCGGTATATGCAACAGATAAAGCATTGAAATATACCGTTCGGAATTATATAGATAAAAATTATCCGGAAGACAAGGTATTTTATTTTAAAAGCCTGAATGGAGATATGCAGCCCCGGGATTTAGACCAGAATTATGCCCGTTTCTTCGGCGATTATCCGAAAGCGGATAAGAAAGAGGCGGTCAAGGCGCGTAAAGTGATTCTGGGAAATTTGTTGAGCTGTCTGGATGTACGGTTATTTGGCGGAACTTTTGCCAGTAAAACGGCCAATTTGTCTATTCATGGTGTTGTACAACCGACGCATGGGGTGAACCGATATGTGGAAGGGATTATCTATTCAGAGCAGATTGCTTCGCCTTTCCGGAACTCCAATGATAATAGTACGGATTCGATGCAAACGACTTTAGGAACCCAATTTAAATTACAGGAAGGCCATTACGTACATCATTTTTCAGTCAATCCCGGTAATTTAGACGAACTGACTGAATTTGTCGATAATGGAAGATTAACGGGGGAGGATATTGCCAAATTGAAAGAAGCTTTACGTTGCGGAGTGACATATTATGATTCCTCTTCCAAGGCAGGAACGGAGAATGAGGCCTTGTTGTGGGTGGAATTGAAAGAAGAGTCGAAGCTGGTATTACCCTCTTTCGTGGATTTGATAGAGGTAAATGCAGAACGGGAAATTGATTTTGCGAAAGTGAGTACCTTATTGTCCAAAGAAAAAATCAAAAATGAGATCTCAAAAATTGAATTGTTTTACAATAAGGGAATTACAAAAGTGATTCATCTGCCGGAAGGAACGGTCGAACTTGAATTGAACGGGTTATGAATAATCAACGACTGATTTCATTTGATATACAGGCTGATTTCGGTTTCTTCAAAAAGCCCGATTACAATGATGGGGTGTTGCTGACCTATAATATGTTACATAAGCCCGCCCTGTTAGGCATATTGGGGGCTATTATCGGTTTGCGGGGTTATCGGAAAAAAGGAGAATGGCCGGAATATTACCAGCGGTTGGCTGCCCTCCCGGTGGGAATAGAACCTTTGGAGGGGAGACATGAGAAAGGGAATTTTCAGAAAACGATAGTCAAGTATACGAATACGGTCGGATATGCTAATCAGGATGGTAACCTGCTGGTTGAAGAGAGTATGCTGATTCGTCCGGCCTATCGCTGCTATCTTTTGTTGTCGGAAGAGCATCCGGATCACCGGAAGTTGTACGAGTATATCCGGGAAGGATGGGCCGAGTATATTCCCTATTTGGGTAAAAATGAATATCCGGCCTGGTTCGGAGATTCGTTCCGGGAATATGCTTTTAAAACTTTTGTACCGGAAACTGATTTCCGGGTTTCATCCTTGTTTATCAAAGAAGGAGTATTGAAAGGACAGCAGGTAAAGGCCAGTTTTTCGTTTTCGCTGAAAGGCATAGTGAATCGAGGTAGTTTTGTGTATTTCGAACGTTTGCCTGTTGGTTTTCATCCGGTTCTGATGCAATATGAATTGGCCGACTTCGCTTTTACGGATTGGACCTTACAGGCTGCCACGCAGATGGTAAATTTGTATCAGCTGGAAGAGGAAGGAAAGATTGTTCAATTGTTTTGAATATGAAAGACTGTAAAGAAATAATTCAGGGCCAGATGGAGTCATTGTTCGGCAGGTTGAAAAATGATTCTTATCTGGCACATATTTGTCCCGGAAAATCTGCCGAATCTTTGCAGGAACATACGGCCAAAGTGGTTGAAAGGGCTTGTTGGCTGATCGGCAAGCACGGTTTGGAGAAGGTCGTCGATCGTTTGATTCCGGGGATTGCCGGAAAATACTCGGAGAATGTGCAGGAAGAGTTGAAACGGATGTTTATGGCGGTGTTTGTTTTTCATGATACAGGTAAGGTAAACGATAATTTTCAATATTCCAGGATGTTGAATCGGTTGTTTAAACATCGGAAGACGGAAATATTGGTACCTGCCTATGTTCTGTTCAGTTTCTGGAGGATCATACCACCCGGAGAGCTTATGCCATTTTTATTACCCAATTATATATGGAAGATTATGCAGGATATGACCGGATTCTTGCTAAATTGCTGGAAAACTATTCAGATGCTTTGGATGTGGTTTTTGAAGTTGCTTTGGCCTATTACGAGAAACCGGAATACAGAGAGCGTAGTTTGACATTATTACGTCGATATTTTAATAGCTGTAAAGAGGAGGTTTGTGAAAATTACGAGCTGGCCATATTGCGTCGGGATGATGAAATGGAGTTGGGCGTTTATTCTGATTTTGTGGAGGAATATGTGAATTCTCAGGTATTTGGTATGGGGGAACATTCCTATTTTGTGGATTATTTATACAAACAAAGTGGCAGGGATCCTAAAAGGGGTTTGGATATTTTGTATTCGGTAGATATAAAGAGGATTCTCGGAAACAAAAAAAGAGGGTACAGGGCAGCAGAAAAATGGTTGAAAGTAGCATTAGGAGCTTTGAATTATGTTCAAGGCAATATCCGATATGTCGGGATTGCCACAGAGATTGTCGATTGTATATTATTGAATTCAAATGAGCGGGAAATTTTAGTACAGGAATTGGATAACCGATAAATTGTTGAAAACAGGGAATAAGATGGAAGACAAATTCAGAGAAGAATTCAGATTACTATTGGAAAAAACAATTTTTTCCGGGGATATGGATGAGAAAAAACGGGGTAGGGAGAAGTTTGTGGGTTGTTTTTAGGGCTGAGAGTATAGCAAGCCGGAGGGATTGGAAGGATTTCAGAAAACCTTGAGATTTGAAAAGTGCGGAACGAAGGAGGCTGTGAAATGAGTATTCAACTAAAGTTTCTTTGTCGGAATGACTGGATTTAAGGTTATAATGTCCTAAATATTAGTATAATTACTTTTTTTTATCTAATTTTGAACGCTATTTTATTGATTCATGCTTATGGCTTCTAAAAATCCGTCTTATTCGTTAGATATTGAGTTGTTACAACAAGTAGTTGAAGAATTTAGGTCTACTATGAATGGTAAATATTGCGTTCAATGGGATGATTCGCATGAAGCCGGGAAGAAAGTGACAATTATATCCGGTAAAGATAAAGGAGTGTTGAATATTTACATTAAAGCAGGAGGACTTGTTTCATTTCAAATACAAGGTAAAGCAGCTTTAAACGGTGTATGCCAGAAATGCCGTGATTTTATCATTGGAAAAACTCAGATAACGTTAAATAATAAAAAATCATTTTCAATTGACGGGGTAGTTGAGGACGATCTGGATATTTTAATTGAATATTTACGGGAATTGGGGTGTCAAGTGGAAGAAAAAACAGTATCCAATGATGCAGTGAGGATGTGTTATCATATTTCGGGGAAGCATAGGGAAGTTTTAACCTTAAATTACTATACTAACCAAAAATTACTGATACAAGGAAATATAACCCGTTTGTTTGTTGATTTTATTACACTTTGTACAGATGTCTTTTCGGAAGAGGTTATGCGTCAGGAACAAAAAAAATTCTTTGAGGTGAATGATGCAGATCTTAAAGTTTTTGATACGAATTTAAGAAACTATATTCCTGAAAATTACGATAAAATAGAAGGGAAAATTACTACTATTTTACTTCCTTCTTTGTTGGTAATGAATAAACCGTTGGATTTGCCCGATTATAGTTGTTATTCTTTTCCAGCTTTGAAGGCAATAGAAGGAGTTTTAAAAAAGCGTATAGGCATTGAAACACCATTGGATCAGAAAGAAAGTATCGGCATTCATTTTTTATGTGACGGAGAGAATTTTAAATTGAAAAGCTGTTCTTTGTTTACTCGTCCGGCATTAGCAGCAGCTATTGAGGAGGCTTATTGTATATATCATAAGTATCGCCATACAACATTTCATTTTGATGAATCAACTGAAACAACCAGGCTGGTATCTTATGATGAAGCTAAAGATATTATTGATAAATGTTTGAAGACTATTGGGCGTATTTGTAAAAACTGGTAGAAACTTGATGGAAAACAAGAAGTTTAAAATCATAAATATATCTTCCAATCGGGTATTGATTATATCTGCAACCTGGGAACGGCCTGATGTTTTTTGGAATGAACTTCAACTGGAGTTACAAAAAACATCAGTAGAAGAAGTGTATTTTGATTTCTTACTTAAGAATGGTTTGCATGATCGGTTTTATAAAGCTGTCGTTAATCAAGGAGTTCTATTGGCTGATTCTTTTAAAAGCACTTCTTTAAATGAGGAATGTGTAAAAATGTGTAATCAATTTTTTGCTTTGCACTGGAAATTGGTAGAGGATAGCGTATTATCAAATTTTCAAAAATTCAGATTTAAAAAGCAATTAGAACGTCTTGCATTGTTGAAATAATTAAATGTCTCACTGGATATTTTGTGATTTTAGAGGCTAATTTCCCTATTTAATTCTTAAGATTTTTCTTTCTTGATTTTCAGCTGTAAAGATAAAATTATGCTTGTTACTTAGGCGGGCTTCTGAGCTGTTCCAAATTAAAAACGCCTTCTTTTTCTTTTGTTTTTGTCAAATAAAGTTGGATATCTGGAGTGACTGATTTACCATCGAAGCAGGGATACCTGCCTCTTTATCCGGTGGGTTTTTAATGCTCTCTGATTAGATACGCGGTTCCGTACCCCGTGGGGGAGCATTAAGGTGCCTCTAACCGCTTCGGTGGTGCAGTCAACGGGAAAGGCAGGACCAGCTTTTTATTTCCGCTCTCACTCCATCATATTAGAAGGTATGAGGACTGTTGAGGTAGCATCAAAAAAATGAAAAAATGAAGTAAGCACCCGTAAAATCAGGTGCTTGAGTTCCCCGCAATCTACGTTAGGCTGGAAATTGCCTCCGGTTTCTTTGGCTGGTATGTGGCTGGAAGAAGCCGGGTTTGAGGTCGGTGATTTTGCCCGTATCGTTGTATTGGACGGAGTGCTGGTGGTGAGTTGCGAGCTATTACCCGGAAATGAGAACCAGATGGGTTGAAAAGTGAACCGGTAAACGGAAGGCTGTCACGGAAGTGGCGGCCTTCGTTGTTTTAAGCGATATAATCCGAGAGTACCGGGTTTTGAGAACTGAAAACTATCTGGTGAATGCGAAAAGACGCAAAGTTTCATGTCTGGGAGCTATTGGTCGGAATATACGGAAACTGATGGTCGTTTGAAATGCAGTCTTTCCGAGGAGGGAGGCCGCATCATCCGTTCCGGGAGGTCTTTTTTTGAAGGATGGGCAGCAGATTGTAAAGTGTTTTGCGGGTGATGAGCCGGCGGTTGAGGAAAGTGACGATGTAGCCGGTGATGCAGGCGGCGATGAGCGATCCTTCGCGTATGCCCTCGATGCGTTGGCTGAGGAGGAAGGAGAGGACTGCGGCCAGGGTGACTAAAGTGACGTCGAAGCAGACTTTGAATTTTCCGAATTCCCGGTTGTAGCGCTGGGAAGCATATTTTACGAAGGCTTCGGCACTCATCATTGCCACCCGGGGCTTGATTTCGAGCACGACGCCGATGGATTGCACGACACATCCGGTCAGGAGCAGGGCGACCGACAGTCCATAACTGCCAGGATGTAACTGTCCGGTGAACAGCATATTAAAATCGATGAAGGCTGCAAACAGGAAAGAGAAAGGAATCTGCAGCAGGATTTCGAGGATGTCCCGGCGGCTGTACCGGTCCCGGATGAGCCAGAATTGTCCGGCGATCAGCAACAGGTTGAAGATAAAGGTCCACGTGCCCAGCGAAAGCGCACTGTTGATGCTGAGGACATAGTTTATACTGGAAATGGGGGTAGTCCCCAGTGCAGAACGTACGATCAGCACAATACCCAGGGACAGGAAATACAGCCCGAGGATGAAGACCGGGTATCTTTTTAAAATTGTCTTTAGTTCCATATTGCTTCTCTGAAAAACAGTGCAAAGATCGCAATTTTTTCTTTTGTGTGTTACGCCTGTTATTACAGCCCGATTGTTTTTTTTAGTCCGGCCACTATTGAGCGCCATAGGTAATTGAATTGTGAGCGGTAGACGTCGCGTTCGGCCGTTGCTTCGGCTTTCCGTTCGCCCCTGCTGCCGGGATTGCTTTTGATGAGCAGGATGCCGTTGGCCAGGTCGGTCAGGAAAGAACGAACCCGGACTTCGCCGTCTTTCTCTTTCAAGAGCCTCACTTTCAGATCCTCGTATAAAAATAGCAGGTCCGTCTGCGATTGGCGGGCATTGCCCGTGATGCGGAAATTCAGGGATTCGACTTCGCCGGAGATGACTTTGATTTTTGTCAGCGCCTCGATCATCGGGTTCAGGTCCGTGATGCTCATCGTTCCGAGCCGGCCTTCCACGCTGAAATGATCGTCCGTTCCGGCTACCGGCAGGCGGAAAGTGGCTTCCATCCGTCCCCGGTTCATTAATTTGCCTGAGGCCCGGAGGGTGTAATGGGTTTGCCCGGCAGTGGGGACGTTGGTCAAATCAGTAAACAGCCCGTTCAAGCCGTTGAAGGTAATTTTACCGGGAGTATCGCCTTTCTCCGGGAGTTCGGAATATTCTACGTTGATGTCTTTTAGCCGGGTCCGGTGGACGGCAAAACGGATTGGAAATTGCTGCACCGATTGGTAAAATAAGCGTTTCGCCCGTTTCGGCTGTTCTATCTGCCGGTTTTTGAAGCTGGCAATCTGTGCCCCTTCCAGGACAATGCTGTCTGTCGCCAGGAAGCTGTCGTGTACCAGCCGTTGCATATTCCAGCCGCAGAGTGTGATTTTTCCGGTCGTGATCTTCGTCCAGTCCGTATGTCCGGGACTTTTGGCGGCAAACTCTTCCATCGGGTACCGGGGCAGCAGGGTGATTTGCCCCAGGGTTACCCTCCCCGTTTGACTGTCGAGGTACAGGCTGTCGGCTTGCAGGAGTTGCAAGCCCCGGGCAAAACGGTGTAGGAAAGCCTCCGATGAAATCCGCATATCCTGGCAGAAATACCTGGGGTGAAGCGTATCGGGCGACGAATTCATCCCGCAGCCGTTCATCTGCCAGCGCAAACCTTTTACCCGGTAGCTGACCGTGTCGTCCTGTGTGTGCTGCTCATAAGATACCTCGCCTGACCGCAGCTCAAATTTCCCGATGGTCAGCCGGATGGCCTGCTGGGTTGTACTGTCCGTTTTTTCCGTAAATTTCCAGTCTGCAACCTTGTTGCCGGCCAGGACTGCTTCGGGCACATCGAGTTCAAATGTCCGTGCCCGCAGGATCAGCAAGCTATCTTCGGAGTCGTAATGAATGCCTTTAACGGTTAATTTGCGGATGCGGGCTTCGGCATATTCCAGTGGATTCCCGGCTACGAGGGCTTTCGAAGTGTCTGTAGTAAACACAACTTCCTCGAATTGTACTTTACGCTGAAGCAGGCTGACGTTTACGTTGCCGATGTCCGCTTTTATCCGTCCTCCGGTGGCTTCATACAGCTTTTCGCCTGCCCTCCGCCCGATTTTCCCTTCCAGCCACCATTCTGTCCCGAACAGCAATACGACTCCGATCATCACAATCCAACCTATCGTTTTGAATGTTTTTCCCATCCTGTTTCCGTTTATCTGTTTCCGGCTATTAAGAAACGGATTTTTCCGCTGAAGGGTTTTGGCGGGGACAGGTCATATCCATAGCTTATTTTCTAAAAGCTGATTTTTTCCGGTAAATACGGATATACTTTAAAATGAAAACTTCATCTTCTTAATGTTTCCGGGCGATGATACAGAGTGGGGGATACTTTTGTTGTTATTGTGGGTTTTAAATAGTAAATTTACAGACGATAATTTTTATTTTTTGTAGGATGAAATTTAATTTGAACGATAGGCCGGGATTTTTCCCGATGTTGATGTATGGACTGCAATGGTGGATTGTTTCTATTCCTTGTGTGGTGATTATCGGGATTATTGTAGCCCGTTTGCATTACACGGATCAGGTCGAACAGATTTTTTATATGCAGAAGCTGTTCGGAATCATGGGATTGGCTATGATTGTCCAGATGTTGTGGGGACATCGGCTGCCTTTAGTCATCGGACCGGCTTCGGTGTTACTGATCGGGATTCTTTCGACGGTTTCGATAGGGGTCGAAGGTATCTATAGTTCGCTGATGATCGGAGGTGGAATACTCACTTTGCTGGCTTTTTCCGGTTTATTGTCCCGTTTACAAGCCGTATTTACTCCCCGGATCATTGTTGTGATTCTGTGTCTGATTGCTTTTACTCTGTCCCCGGTGATCCTCCGTTTGATTTTTGCAGGAAATTCGTCTGTGTTGTTCCATTTGTTTTTTGCTTTGTTATTGGCTTTGGCAATGATTTTGGCCAATAAATTATTGAAAGGAATTTGGAAATCCATTGTGGTTTTGGGTGGGATTCTGGTTGGAAGTATGGTGTATTATAGTGTGATGGGATTCCCCGAAACAGGAGGGATACAAGCCGGGCATGAGGGGTATTTCGGATTATGGCCCTGGAAATTCGATTTGGGAGCGGTATTGTCTTTCTTATTTTGTTTTATTGCGCTGATTGTAAACGAATTGGGTTCTATTCAGGCCGTAGGCCGGATGATCGGTGCCGATCATATGGAACGCCGTACTACCCGCGGAGTGGGCATCACGGGTTTGGCTAATGTGGTATCGGGGGCATTAGGGATTGTCGGACCGGTAGATTATTCTATGAGTCCGGGGATTATCGCTGCAACAGGTTGTGCTTCCCGTTTCCCGCTGATACCGGCCGGTATCGGATTGGTCGTCTGTGCATTTTTTCCGGGTTTTATCGAATGTCTGAATGCCATTCCCGGAGTGGTTATGGGGGCGGTTTTGCTTTATCTGATGGCTTCGCAGTTGTCGGCCGGTATGCAAATGATGATCCGGGAAAAGGCGGTCGACGGTTTCGACGGAGGGATTGTGGTCGGGTTTTCATTGATGGTCGCTTTATTATTATCTTTTGCTCCCGACGAAGCATTGAATAGTATTCCTGCTCTGATCCGGCCTATCGTGGGAAATGGATTTGTCATGGGGGTCATTACGGTATTGATATTGGAACACCTGATATTCCGGTCGGGAAAAAAAGCTAAGAAGGAATAGACAACCAGAGATGCCGTTTCAGATCGACACGACCATTCGGTTTAAAAGTGATTCCTTCGGCGGCAAGTAAGCTTTTTTGTCCGGGCCAGTGAGGAGCTGTCCGTCCTTGGCTGTTGACCACCCGATGACAAGGTAGGGCCGCTGTGCCCGGATGGTGTGACAGGACTTTGCCCACCCAACGGGAATAATTTGAAAATCCCGCCAGACGGGCAATCTGACCATAGGTCAGTACCTTGCCGGCGGGAATTTGTCGGATAATATCACAGACTTCAACACTGAATTGATGAAGCCGGAATTCGTTGTTATTTAACCCAGACATTCAGAATTTCTCCGATATACATTTTGTGTAATTGCGTTCCCCATTTTTCTTTGGCCTGGGAATCGTGTAATGCTTCAGGGATCAGCGATTGAGAAACCATTTTACGGCATTCGATAATCATCCAGGCTTCTAAGAATGCCTTACTGCCCGAAGGGGTTGTGATAGGTGTCAGGCCGGCTTCTTTCACTTTGTCTTTGTCTCTTCCACTGTTTGTACCGCAATAGTTGAGGATGTCCCGATACGTTTCGGTGTAGAAACTCAAGGTGTAAGTGTCGTTGTTTTCCATCAGCTGATAGGTGTACCGCGTCGGGTTGATAAAGCAGAAAGCAACCGGTTTGTTGTACATATGTCCCAGGCCGCCCCAGCTGGCAGTCATCATATTGTATTGGGCGTCATTACCGGCTGTGATCAGCATCCAGTTTTCCGACAACATTTTATAGATATTTCCGGGGATTTTATCGGGACTGATCTGACGGTAACCTTCCAGGTTGGCCGGCGTAATGGTATTGTCCGGTGCTTGTACGGTAGTCGAAGTGACAGGAACCCGGGGTACGGCCGGTGTTTGGGTGGCGACGGGAGCACTTACCTGTGTCGCTCCGACAGCTGCTGCTGCATCGGCAAATAATTTATCTACCAGATCGATGGTATGGATCCGGAATTTCCCGGTAGACTTGATCAGTTTAGTCTGCGTTTTATTCAGTGTATGCTGATCGGTAATCTGCTCTTCGGCCGGAATGATTTCCTGACCGGCAGTGCCCCGGTTATACTGATAACGGATAGCGGTAACTTTTAATTCGCATTTCCCCGGTTTGCAGGTGATGAACATTTGGTAATTGATTACAGCCCGGTCGAGCGATAGAGCTTTATTGGTGAATACCAGGTATTCCTGTCCCATGCAGGCGATTTGTCCTTTATCCTGATCGGAGTAAAGTATCCGGCTTTGCAGCTCTTCGGTGGTTATAAAACGGGTAGTCGCCCATTGTAACAAAGTGGCGAATATGTCATTTTGAGAACGTCCCGGGAGGTTCAGTTCTTCGGTGAAAACAACTCTGTCATCGACAACAGGCACAGCACCGGCTAAATATTTTTTGTCGACCTGTGCAAAAAGTGTCACAGGGATCAAAAGAAATAATAGAAATAAATGTTTCATGATGTGTTTTTTTGTGATTTGAACAAAGATAATGGCTGATTTTGGATTTTTGATAAGAATGTGTGTGAAAATATACAAAACAACTGTAAAATATCTCAGTAGTTCGGAGATTCCGGCCATAAAGAAAGGTCGAGCGCTCCTTCGATTTGCAGCAAACCGATTTTTATGTTCAGTCCTCCGGTATATCCGGTCAGCTTACCGCCACTTCCGATCACCCGGTGGCAGGGAATCAGGATGGGTAGGGGATTACGGCTGTTGGCCATACCTACCGCCCGGCTGGCTTTTATATCTCCGCTTCTGCGTGCCAGTTCACCATAGGTGATCGTAGTGCCATAAGGAATCTCTTGTAATAATTTCCAGATTTTGAGTTGAAAAGGCGTTCCTTCCGGCGCAATAGGAAGGTCGAATTGTTTTTGTTCCCGGGCAAAATAGGCGGTTAGCTGTCGGTGGGCCTCTTTTAATAGAGGGGTTTCACTTATTTCGGTCTCTCCGGGAAGCAAGGCCATCCGGTCGCCGAGCCATAGGCGGGTAAGTAATCCGTTTTGCTCTTCCAGGGCGTATGTGCCTAATGGTCCGTCGTATTTGTAAATTGCTTTCATCTTTTTTTCTTTAGGTAGGTGAACAAAGATAGTATTAAAATCATTTTTTGCCTCTTATCGGCTATAAATTTATGTTTGGGTATTATATACGGTTTACCCTAACTGTACGTTTATAAGTGTAAATATGTATATAACTGCCTATGTTTTTATTCCCGATCGGTGTGTTTCAGGGGCATTTGCTGAGAGAGGCGGAAACAACTCACGACAGCGGCTATTAAGGCGAATATCGCTCCGGCCCACAGGCACACCGTAGTTCCTTTGTCGTGCATAGCGAAACTGAACAATAGGGCCACAAGGGTTGCTCCCAGGGTTTGCCCTAAAAGCCGGGCCGTACCGATCATCCCGCTTGCCCCTCCACTGCGCTGGATGGGGGCGGAGGCCATGATTGTACTGTTATTGGGAGTCTGAAAAAGTCCGAAACCGATCCCACAAACGATCATACGCCAGATGATCGCCCCATCGGTAGGAATAGCCGGCAATACAGTCAGCAGGAAAAGACCGGTAGCAAAAATCAGCATCCCGATACTTCCTAAAATTCCGGCATGTATGCGTTCTACCAGATACCCTGCCAAAGGAGCCGTGAACAAAGTCGCTACGGGCCAGGGAGTCAGCAATAAACCGGTAGCTACCTCCGTGCGTCCTAACGTATTTTGTAAGAAGAACGGGAGAGATACCAAAGCCAGCATCTGGGCAGTGAACGAGCAAATCGATGTACATACCGATAGGGAAAAAATAGGTATTTTTAACAAATCTACCGGTAATAACGGAAAGTCCTGATGTAATTGACGGCGGATATAATAATAACCGACGATAAATAACAAAAAGATTTGGGCTGCAAGTAAATAGGCATTTTCATGATGTGCGAATCCTTCCATCGAGTAAATGAGCAGTCCGAAAGTAAGGGCATTGGCGAGAGCACTGGTTTTATCGAATTTCCGGTTTTGCTTCTTCTCGCGGTGGGGGAGATAGATCAGGCCCATTATCAAAGCCAGCAGGCCGAGGGGGATATTGATCGCAAAAAGCCATTGCCAGCTACCTAACGAAAGGATGATACTCGCAACAGAAGGGCCTGCGACAGCCGATACGGCAACGACCATCGCACTGATCCCCAAGCCGCGTCCTAAGTATTTCCGGGGATAAATGGTCCGGAGTTGTGCCGTATTCACACTTGTGATGGCCGACGCTCCGAACCCCTGGAGCACCCGGGCTACAGTCAGCATCCAAAAAGAAGTCGATAAGACACAGATCAGCGACGTGACACAAAAAACGGCGACTCCCGAAAGAAAAACTTTATGATAGCCGTAGATATCTCCTAGTGAAGAGAAGGACAATAAGGACACCGTAATAGCCAGCTGATAAGCATTCATCACCCAAATCGTGGTCGATGGAGAAGTCCCGAATTCACGCGAAAGAGTCGGAAGTACTACATTGACAATATTAGCATCCAACACCGACATGATTAACGCCAGCGAAGCTGCTATCACTGCCCATATCCGCCGGGGATTGGGCAATCCGTCTGTCGTATCGGTGATCGCAATATTTTTTGAAAACATCTTCCAATGAATTTACATGCAAAAATAGTAAATCTGTCAGGGATTGTCAGAACAGAAGGATTTTTTGTTTCTTTTTTTACTCCCTCTCCCAGTACCACAATAACCCTTCAATTCAGTGAATCAGCCACTTTTCAACTTTTTTTCTTTTGTCGTAACAATTTTGTAACAATTTTGAAATAAACCTGTAACAACTCCCTTCTATTTTTGCGGCTGTAAGTAAAACCTAAAGAATGGAATCAATTTATCTGGGAATTGTTATTTTCCTTTTTCTCCTCGCGATCTTCGACTTAACTGTAGGGGTCAGTAATGACGCCGTAAACTTCTTGAATTCGGCTATCGGTGCCAAGGCTGCCTCGTTTAAAACGATTATTCTGATTGCTGCTGTCGGTATTTTTTGTGGAGCAACCATGAGTAACGGGATGATGGAAATTGCCCGTCACGGTATATTCCGGCCGGAAGCTTTTCATTTCAATGAACTGATGTGTATCTTTCTGGCGGTCATGGTGACCGATGTGGTGTTGCTGGATATCTTCAATACCTTGGGGATGCCGACATCGACGACTGTCTCGATGGTATTTGAGCTGCTGGGAGGTACTTTTGCTTTGGCTATGCTGAAAATTGCTGCCGGTCCCGAGTCTCTGACTTTTGCCGAATTGCTGAATACCGAGAAAGCATTGACCGTTATTTTAGGTATTTTCCTATCGGTGGCTATCGCTTTCTTTTTCGGAACGCTGGTGCAATACTTGTCGCGGATTATCTTTACCTTTAATTATACTACTAAACTAAAATGGACGATTGGCTTGTTCGGCGGGATTGCTGTGACGGCCATTATTTATTTTATGCTGATCAAAGGAATAAAAGATGCTTCTTTTATGACAGATGCTCATAAGTTGTGGGTAAAAGACAATACTTTGACTATTGTCGGTGGGTGTTTTGTTTTCTTCACCGTGCTCATGCAAATTCTGCATTGGTGTAAAGTGAATGTCTTCAAGGTGATCGTTTTGTTGGGTACTTTTGCTTTGGCCATGGCTTTTGCAGGTAACGATCTGGTTAATTTTGTGGGTGTTCCTTTAGCCGGTTTTTCCAGTTATACCGATTTTATGGCAAATGGAAACGGGGTGGCTAATGACTACCTTATGGGAGCTTTAAATGAGCCTGCGAAAACACCGTTTATCTTTTTATTTTTATCCGGAGTGATTATGGTTATTTCTCTGATTACTTCCAAAAAAGCCCAAAATGTAATTAAGACTTCTGTCGATCTTTCGCGTCAGGATGATGGAAACGAGATGTTCGGTTCTTCGGCTATTGCACGGAGTCTGGTACGTTCGATGACTACTTTAGGGAATAACATTTCGAAGATTATTCCGGAGAAGGTCAAGGTATGGTTGGATAGCCGGTTTAACAAAGATGAGGCGATCCTGGCTAACGGAGCGGCTTTCGATTTGGTCAGGGCTTCGGTAAACCTGGTATTGGCCGGTTTGTTGATCGCATTAGGTACTTCCTTAAAATTGCCTTTGTCAACGACTTATGTCGCTTTT
>OGOJ01001550.1_pt1 | contig 16759 bp, 14 predicted proteins | sample 1552601 | NCBI WGS metagenome assembly OGOJ01 (sample SAMEA2580184, study PRJEB22360) | human gut metagenome | biome: human gut; feature: human-associated habitat; material: faeces | place: Denmark | collected 2008/2010
TCCAGGTAGTATAAAAACTCAGTCTAAAAATATGCTGCTGTTAAGGGGGCGTTGTTGTGCAGGCTTTAGAGGGTATTCGTGTGCTTGATTTGTCACGGCTGCTGCCGGGACCGTATTGTACAATGCTGCTGGCCGATTTCGGCGCGGAGGTTATTAAAATCGAGGAGCCGGGACGGGGTGATTATGCCCGCAGCTTTCCGCCGTTCCTCAAGGATTTCGGTTACTGGCATCTGCAGCTGAACCGCAATAAAAAGAGCGTAGTGCTTAACCTGAAGTCGGATGCGGGACGCAAGGCGTTTCTGGAGCTGGTGAAAACCGCCGACGTGGTGGTGGAAAGCTATCGTCCGGGCGTACTGACGAAGCTGGGCATTGACTATGCGGCGGCGAAGGCAGTGAATCCGCGAATTATCTACTGCTCGCTGACAGGCTACGGCAAAAAGGGGCCGCTGGCCAAGCAGGCCGACCATGATATCGGTTATGTGAGCTTGGCAGGCATTACCGCTATGAGCGGTGAGGCGCAGGGCAAGCCGGCGATTCCAGGCGTGCTGATGGCGGATATGAATGCGTCGATGGCGGCGGGCATGAGCATTATGATTGCGCTGCGCCATGCACAGATGACGGGCGAGGGGCAGGAAATAGATATTTCGCTGTATAATGTGGCGATGACGCTGATGCCCGGTGCTGCCAGCCTGTACTTCGGCAGCGGTTTTGTGGCGGAACGCGGCAACAACTGGCTGACGGGTGCCAACGCCAACTACAATATTTATGCGACGAAGGAAGGACGCTACCTTGCGGTGGGCTGCCTGGAGAAGAAGTTCTGGAGCAACCTGTGCGCTGTGCTGCAGCGCCCCGATATGACGGACCTGATAGATGATGATGCTAACCACGACTACTTAAAGCAGCAGCTGTCGCTGGAATTTGCCAAACACACGCTGCCCGAATGGGAGCAGCTGCTGGCGGGCAAGGATACCTGCGTAACGCCGGTGCTGGATTTTGCCGAGGCGGTGGCTGCGGAGCAGACCAAGGCCAACGAGATGGTGCTGAACGTAGAGGACGCAGAGCTTGGCAGCTATCGGCAGTTGGGCTTTGCCATGAAGCTGAGCAAAACGCCGGCCGCGCTGCGGAAGCGTGCGCCGCGTCTGGGCGAGGATACGCAGCTGGTGCTGTCGCAGGCTATTGCCGATGAAAAACTGCTGGCGGAAGCATTGCAGAGCAAATAAAAAATGACCTCCTGAATTTTCAGGAGGTCTGATTTTTTGGTAAGCTTTAAAGTTTTTGTGAGCTTATTTTTCTACACGGCCGGGATATGCTTTGAGTGCTTCGCCCAGAATGTAGATAGCGCGCTCCAGATCCTCGCTCTTTAATACATAAGCAAGGCGTGCTTCATTGACGCCACTGCCGGGGGTGTTGTAGAAGCCGTTGCCGGGAGCAAACATAACGGTTTCGCCGTCGATAGCGAAGTTTTCCAGAGTCCAGATAGCAAATTTTTCTGCATCGTCAACAGGCATGTTAACCATGATGTAGAAAGCGCCCTTCGGGTCGGAAGCCTTCACGCCGGGGAGCTTCTTCAAAGCTGCCACGATGGTGTCGCGGCGTTTTTTGTATTCCTTGTTAACCTCTTCCAGATAGCTTGCCGGAGTGGTGTACAGAGCTGCTGCACCGACCTGCTCCAGAATCGGGCTGCACAGACGAGCCTGGCAGCATTTGATAACCTGCTTGCTGAGCTCTTTGTTTTTGCTGATGATGCAGCCGATGCGCGCACCGCAGGCGCTGTAGCGTTTGGAAACGGAATCGATGATGATCAGGTTGTCGTCTAATTCGGGCATGGTGCCGAAGCTGCGATATGCTCCGTCATAAACGAATTCACGGTATACTTCGTCAGCGATTAAAGCCAGGTTATGCTTGCGCACGATGCGGGAAATCATATCCTGTTCTTCTTCGGTATAAACTACGCCGGTAGGATTGCCGGGGTTGGTGAGCAGAATTGCTTTGGTTTTCGGAGTAATGTGCTTTTCGATTTCTTCTTCGCTGGGCAGGTGGTAACCGTTTTCTACGCTGGTAGGAACAGCGTTGATTTTAGCGCCGAACTCCTTGCAGAAGGTGGTGTAGTTAGCGTAGAAGGGTTCGAAAACCATGATTTCGTCGCCGGGGTCGCACAGAGCCATAACTGCGAAAATCAGGGCCTCGCTGCCGCCGTTGGTAACGAAAATATCTTCAATAGCATAATCCATGCCTTTTTCTGCATAATATTTCTGTATAGCCTTCAGAAGGAACATTTCGCCCTTGGAATTGCTGTAGGCGATTACCGGTGCCTGGAATTCACGCACACTGTCCATGAATTGTGCCGGAGTGGCAATATCAGGCTGGCCGATGTTCAGATGATAAACCTTTTTACCTGCAGCCTTGGCTGCGTCAGCATACGGGGACAGCTTTCTGATAGGAGATGCTGTCAGGCTTTGAATACGTTGAGAAAGTATCATGAAAAAAACTCCTTGCTATTATTTATTGTTTGGGGCAGTTGTAACTGCTTTGTTTATTATAGCACAGATTTTGCCGAGATTGTATATAGTAAAATATTAATACTGTATACATTTGACTTTTTGACGCAAGCACTTTTTGAAGAAGCAGTTTGGCAAATGGTTGTCGTTTGCAGAATGCTTTTGCATAAATATTAAAAAAATGCTATAATAGGAACGTTATTTTTAATTTTTTGAAGGAGTGATTGTCCCCTATGCAAACAACGCAAGCAAAAAATCAGACCGGCGGCATCCTCGGCCTGATTGAACGCGTCGGCAACAAAATCCCCGATATCACGATTTTGTTCATCGGTGCGTTTATCATTTGCTGCATTATGTCAGCAATTCTTTCGACGATGCACTTTGGTTATGTGCATCCCACTACCGGCAAGGAAATCGTAGTCAACAATATGTTGAGCGGCAAAAACCTTGTTGCACTGTTAAGCAAGATGGTTACCAACTATTCCGGCTTCCCGCCGCTGGGCATGGTAATCGTTGCTACCCTGGGTATCGGTATTGCTGACGGCTCCGGCTACATTAATACTGCGCTGAAAAAAATTCTGGCTGTTACGCCTAAGTTTTTGATTACCCCGATTATTATTCTCGTCGGTATGCTGAGCCATCTCGGTCCCGATACCGGCTATGTAATCATCATCCCGGTTGCGGCTTACATGTATTATGCGAGCGGCAAGCATCCGCTGGCAGGTATCGGCGCATCCTTCGCAGGCATTGCCGGTGCCTTCGCTGCCAACTATACTCCGTCCGCAATTGACCCGGTTATTCAGGGCTTCACCCAGAGCGCTGCGCAGATTATCGACCCGTCTTATCAGGTTAACGTACTGTGCAACTATTTCTACGCCTTCGGTGCGACCTTCCTCGTAATCCCCAGCTGCTGGTGGGTGACGGAAAAGATTGTTGAGCCGTGGCTGTGGAAAAACTGCCCGCTCGATGATGATATCGAGGTAGGCGAGGACGGCAACACTGCCGTAACTCCCAAAGAAAACCGTGCCTTCTACGCTGCTACCGGCCTTTTGATCGTGATGATTGCGCTGCTTGTGTACCTGCTGCTGCCAGCTGATTCCATCTTCCGCGATGACAAGGGTATGCTGGCAAGCTTCAAGGCGCCGATTATGCAGTCCATCGTTTCTCTGCTGTTTGTTTTCACCGGCGCTGTCGGTCTGACCTACGGCGTAATGGTAGAAAAATTCAAATCTCCGAAGGATGTTACCACTGCGATGGAGGATATCACCAAAACTCTGGTGCAGCTGATTGTATTCTACTTCTTCGCTGCGCAGTTCCTCTATGCCTTCGGTGCTTCCAACATGGGCGCGCTGATTGCGATTGCCGGTGCCGAGTTCCTGAAGTCCCTGGCATTGCCGCCGCAGGTAACTATTTTCGGCATCATCATCTTCGTTGCGATGCTGAACCTGATTATTACCTCTGCTTCCGCTAAGTGGGCAATTCTGGCACCTATCTTCGTACCGATGCTGATGGCTGTAGGTATTGCGCCGGAGCTGACTCAGGTTGCCTTCCGAGTTAGTGACTCTGCGGTTAACGTTGTAACCCCGATGTTTGCGTTCTACCCGCTGATTATCCTCTACTGCCAGAAGTACGTGAAGAGCGCCGGTATCGGTACACTGAGCTCACTGATGCTGCCGTATACTATTACGTTACTCGTCACCCTGACTATTATGCTGTATGCTTTCTGGTTTATGGATATACCGTTGGGATTACAAGCTGACTACGTATACCCCAGACGCATAATGTAATATTATTTCAGAGATGATATAATGAAGAGAGCCTCTCCTCGGGGAGAGGTGCCGAGCTTGTCGAGGCGGAGAGGGGTGACATCATGCAAGCTCTTCTCTTGTCCTATAGCTAATTCACCTTGCCTCCCCTCAAAGGGGAGGTGGCTGCGAGCATAGCGAGCAGACGGAAGGGTGTTATATGTATTTATGAAAGAAGGTCTTTGAAAATGTCTTTGCAAGAACGTTTGACTGAACGCTTTTTACGTTACGCTGCCGTACCATCCCAAAGTAAGGAGGGCTGTGCTGTTGTCCCAAGTACTCCCGGCCAATGGGATATGGCTAAGCTGCTGAAGGAGGATTTGGCTGAGCTTGGTCTGGTGGACCTGGAAATCAGTGAATTCTGCGTGCTGACCGGACGTCTGCCGGCTAACCTGCCTGCAGGTCACGCTCCCGTGCCGAATGTAGGCTGGGTTGCGCATATGGATACCGTTGACGTAAACCTTTCTCCCGAGGTACATCCGCAGATTGTGAAAAACTATCAGGGCGGCGATGTACTGCTGAACGCTGAAAAGCAAATCTACATTAAGGTAAGCGAGCATCCTGAGCTTAACAAATATATCGGCAGCGACCTTATCACCACCGACGGTACCTCCGTACTGGGCGCAGATAACAAGGCTGCTGTTGCCAACCTGATGGTAGCACTGGAAACCATCATTAAGGAAAACCGTCCGCACGGCGAAATTTATGTAGCCTTTGTTCCGGATGAAGAGGTTGGCCTCTGCGGTTCCAAGAAGATGGATTTCAGCAAGTTCCCGGTTGAATTTGCTTATACCATTGACTGCTGCGAGCTGGGCGAGGTTGTATACCAAACCTTTAATGCAGGCAGCGCACACATCAAAATCAAGGGCGTAACCGCACATCCGATGTCCGCTAAGAACACTTTGGTCAACCCGGCGCTGGTTGCTGTAGATATCATCAACTGCTTCGACAGAATGCAGACTCCGGAGCACACCGAGGGCACCGAAGGCTTTATCTGGGTGCAGGCTATTAAATCCAACGCTGCGGAAGCAACTTTGGATATCAAAATCCGCGACCATAATAAAAAGATGTATGAAGCACGCAAGGAGTTCATCCGTCATTCTGTGGAATATGTACAGGCCAAGAATCCGAAGGCCGGCATTGAGCTGAACATCACCGACGTATACGGCAACATTGCCGATGCGCTGAACGATGACAACAGAAAATGCGTTGAGTACATTTTCGAGGCTATGAAGGAGTTGGATATCGAGCCGAAGGATATCGCTATGCGCGGCGGCACCGACGGTTCCTTTATTTCCACCAAGGGCATCCCGACGCCGAACTATTTCACCGGCGCGCTCAACTTCCACTCCAACTGCGAGTTTATGCCGATGGCTGCAGTGGAAAAATCCTGCCTGATGACTTTGAAGCTGGTTGAGCTGATTACCAAATAAAAAATGCTTGACAAATGCGTCGCTTTCCTGTAAAATATTACTTGTTTCCGACGCAAATGCGCGCGAAGCCTTTTGGGGGCGTAGCTCAGCTGGGAGAGCACCTGCCTTGCAAGCAGGGGGTCAGGAGTTCGATTCTCCTCGTCTCCACCAATCGTTAATTAGCGGTCTTACTTTGGTAGGACCGCTTTTTTGTGCGCAAAAAAAGACGCCCATGTGTATGAGCGTCTGAGTAAATTGTTTAATGGCTCAGCAGCCTTCGTTTTCTTCCCATTCCTCGCTGTTTTCGTTGAAGAAGCTTTCTTGTTCATCCAGCTCTTTTATCTTATGTAAAAGGTAAATAATCAGCAGTGTTATGGGCAGCAGCACAAGAAAATAGCCTAATGATGTATGCGTAAAAATTAAAATAACGAGCGTTAAAAGGAGTATTAAAGCTATAAGGGCAATTACCTTTTTTATGTTACTGCAAAAGCTGTCGATAAAATTCATGGCACGCACCTCACTTTTATCTGCATTATAGCATGCCGGTGAATTTTCTACAAAAAATCTAAAAAAACTGCAGAAATCGCTTGAATATGCCCTTTAAATGTGATATAGTATACACTATATTAAGGATTTCCCCAGAAAAAAGTATAGTATTTTAAAAGGAGCAAATTATTATGGAGAAAGAAAAAGCATTCCTGCTGTGGTTTGACCAGCTGGAGAGAAAAGACGTAGCAATCGCTGGTGGTAAGTCTTCTTCCTTGGGCGAGCTGACCTCTCATGTTGACGTACCTGTACCGTATGGCTTCGCAACTACTGCCTGCGCTTACAGATACTTCTTTGAAAAGACCGGTCTGTACGAAAAGATCAAAGCTTTAATTGCCGGTCTGGACGTAGACAACAGCGCTCAGCTGCGCGAGGTTTGCGCTAAGGTCCGCCAGGCAATTATGGACGAAGAAATGCCGCAGGATCTGCAGGACATGATTGCCCAAGCTTACAAAGAGCTGGGTGAAAAGGTTGGCCAGGCTGATCCGTTCGTTGCTGTTCGCAGCAGCGCTACCGCAGAGGATTTGCCGGATGCAAGCTTTGCAGGCCAGCAGGACACCTACCTGAACGTAAAGGGTGCAGAAACCATCGTTGCTAAGGTTAAGGAATGCTATGCTTCCTGCTTTACCGACCGTGCGGTTTACTACCGTGAAAAACAAGGCTTTGATCATCTGGATGTAGCACTGAGCGCTGCAGTACAGATGATGGTATTCTCCAAGGCTGCAGGCGTTATGTTCACTGTTAACGTTGCTACCGGCGACGACAAGAACATCCTCATCGAAGGCGCATGGGGCTTGGGCGAATATGTTGTTCAAGGCACCGTAACTCCGGATAACTATACTGTAAATAAAGCTACCTGCGAGATTGTTGAAAAGAACGTTAACGCGCAGGACATTAAGCTGATCCGTAAAGCTGACGGCGACTGCGAAGAAGTTGTTGTTCCGCTGGATGAGCAAAACGAGCAGAAGCTGACTGATGAGCAAATAAAACAATTGGCTGAATGCGCTAAGAAAATTGAAGCACACTATGGCTGCTACATGGACATGGAATGGGGCGTTGACGAGCGCGATAACAAGGTTTACATCCTGCAAGCCCGTCCTGAAACCGTATGGAGCCGTCGTAACAAAGAAAATGGTGCACCGAAAGAGGAGAAGAAAGTGACTACTGATCGCAAAGTTATCGTTAAAGGCTTGCCTGCCAGCCCTGGTAATGTAGCAGGCCGCGTACATGTAATTTTGGATCCGTCCCATATCGACGAGTTCAAGGAAGGCGAAATCCTCGTAACCGAAATGACCGCTCCTGACTGGGTACCGGCTATGAAGAAAGCGAAAGCAATCGTAACCGATAGCGGCGGAATGACCTGCCATGCTTCTATCGTATCCCGCGAGCTGGGCATTCCCTGTATCGTAGGTACCAAGAGCCGTGGCGAAGCTGCTACCACCACCATTCCCGATGGCATTGACGTAACCATTGATGCTACTCATGGTGTTGTTTATGAAGGCATCATCGAAGAGCCGAAGGCTGAACAGCCGGCACAACAAGTAGTTGCTGCTGCTGAATATTTCCCACCGACCGGCACCAAGATTTATATGAACCTGGGCGATCCTGAGCTGGCTGAAAAATATGCTACTCTGCCTTGCGACGGCATCGGTCTGATGCGCGAAGAGTTCATCTGGACTACTTATATCCATGAACATCCGCTGTATCTGATCAAAATCGGTCAACCGGAAAAGGTTGTAGACCAACTGGCTGAAGGCATCCGCCAAGTTTGCCAGGCTATGGCTCCGAGACCGGTAACCATGCGCTTCTCCGACTTCAAGTCCAGCGAATACCGCGACCTGAAGGGCGGCGACGAATTCGAGCCGAACGAGCCTTCCGCTCTGCTGGGCTGGCGCGGTGCTTCCCGTTACTATGATCCTAAATATATCGAAGCATTCAAGCTCGAATGCATGGCTGTTCGCAAAGTTCGCGAAGAGTTCGGCCTGAAGAACCTGAACGTTATGATTCCGTTCTGCCGTAACGTAGAGGAATGCGAAAAGGTTACCAAGATTATGGCTGACTGCGGTCTGTCCCGTGGTAAGGACTTCAAGGTTTGGCTGATGGCTGAGATTCCGTCCAACATCATCCTGGCTGACCAGTTCAACAAATTTGTCGATGGCTATTCCATCGGTTCCAACGACCTGACCATGCTGGTTCTGGGCTGCGACCGTGATAACGATACTGTTTCCCATATCTATGACGAACGTAACCTGGCTGTACGCCGTGCAATTCGTCACCTGATCGAGGTTGCTCATAAGGATGGCAAGACCGTTTCTATCTGCGGTCAGGCTCCGAGCGTATATCCTGAGTTCTGCGAGTTCCTCATTAAGAGCGGTATCGACAGCATGTCCGTTAATCCGGATACTGTTAAGTTCACCAAGAAGCTGGCTGCTCAAATCGAGCAACGCATCATGATGGATGCTCTGACCGGCAAAGGCCGTCAAGAGGTTGAGGACCTGAACTGGTAATTAGCAAGCAAGACTTTCAGCTCTGTAGTCAAGCGCATTGGCTTTATCTGGAAGCAGAAAAAGTAAATATGCAGTAAAGAGTTTTAGGACTCCTGTGTTGTAGTAATGCAATGCAGGGGTCCTATTTGCTTTTTTCTGGAAAAATTTAAGGAGGTATTCATGTTTTCCGTTATTTTTGTTCTTGGATTGCTTTATCACACCTATACCGATCTGAAATCTATGCTGCTTTATGACAAGACAACATTAATTTTAGCGGCGGTTGGCTTAGTACGCGCGTGGTATGAGAGGCAGCTTTTTGATGCTGCTTACGGCGCTGGAATTATTTTGGCAATAATGTTGGTGCTGTATTTTGCCAGCCGCGGCGGTATGGGCGAGGGCGATGTTAAGTTGGCGCCGGCGTTGGGTATCTGGCTCGGTTTAGAGCAGGGAGTATTGTGTTTGCTGCTTGCCTTTATCAGCGGTGGCATTGTGGGAGCATTACTGTTGCTGTGCAGGCGTGGGAAGCTGAAACAGGCGATTCCCTTCGGACCGTTTTTGTGTGCGGCGGCAGTCACTGCATATTTTTGGGGTAGAGAAATCATTACATGGTATTGGAGGATGTTCTTATGATGAAGTATGGTAAAAGTATTAGTGTTGAGGAGCTGTTTGAGCCTGTACTGTGCGCTTTGCGCTGCCGATGGCGCCTTAAGCAGGCGCTTTTGCTGCTGTCGCTGCAAACGGGGCAGGTGGCATATTGGCAGAATGGTGAGCATAGCTGGCAGGAGCAGCTAGATGAAGAGTGCCTGACAAATAAGCAAAGACTTGCCGATACTTTACGTGAAATGCTTTTGAAGCGTGAGGTGGAAGAAGGTGCGATGGTTTTATTGCTGCCTGCAGCAGCAATGATGCATTCTGAACAGATGGTGTTGCCTTCAATGCGGCGGCGTGAACTGCAGGCTGTCTTAAAATGGGAGATACAGCAGAGTGTTCCTTGGCCTGAAGAGGACTATACTTATAGCTTTGAGGCAACAGAATTTAGTGAAGCAGGAGAACAGCAATATCAGGTAACTTTTACGGCCTTACAGGATACTTCACGCGCTGAGCTGGAGCATCTGTGCAGCAGCTTGCTTTTAAAGCTGCAGGGCATTTTGTTAAGCGACATGACGTTTGATGAAGCTGCAGAGAAGTGGTTTACCGGTAAGCAGCTGCCGACTGTATATAGACAGAAGCAAAAGTATTTGCATGGTGCAGCGGCCGCTTTTGGACGCTGGCTGCCTAAGGTCAGCGGCGCTGCCTTGGCTTTGGCACTGTTAGCTTATGGCGGGGCCTGGGGAGGCTGTTATCTGGCGCAACGCGATTTGCGGGAGGTGGAGCAGCGATTAGCGCAGTATGCGGAGTGGGAGCAGCGTATGCAGGAAAGCAAGGCTGTGGAACATAGATGTCAGCGTTTGGAAAAGCTGTTGGCTACAGCGTCTAAACCTTCGAAGGAGGCCGTTGGTGAGTTGGAACGCATCTGCCGCCAGATGATTCCCGGCTGTTGGCTGACTCTGCTGGAATACAACGGCAGCAAAAAGCCTTTAGTGCTGCAGGGTCAGGCGGTGGATAATTTGGCTTTAGAAAGCTTTGTGGAGCAACTGCAAAAATGTGGAAATTACAGCAGAGTAGAGCTTCTGCAATCGCAGCAGCAGGGTAACGTTCTTGTTTATAAACTGCAGCTGCAGATGAAGGAGGGCAAGCAATGAAAGCAGGAGAAAAAACAATTAATCTGCTTGCCTGCATAGCCTTCGTGTTGGTTGTAGGCTTGGGAATGCAGGCATGGGAGCTTTTGACTGAACGGCAACTGACGGTAGAGCAGATACAGAAGTTGCAGAGAAAACTGACACAGCAGATTCGCTTTGCTGATGAACACAGTGATTATAAAACATATAAAATCAAGTTATTGGATAAGCAAAAAAAATTAGAGCAGCAGGTAGAGCATAATCTGAATTTAAACAACCTCTTGCAGCGCCTGCAAAAGCAGGCACAAGCGCAAAGTATTCTGCTAAACAGCATGCAGATGGAGGGAAATCCTGTGCCTTTGCAGCAGGGCCTGCAGCTACAGACAGTGAAAATAAGTGTTGTCGGCAATTTTTATTCCCTGCTGCGTTGGCTGCGGCAGGCAGAACGCGACGGCTGCAAGTTTAAAGAGCTACGCTTGCAAAGCGACATGCAGGCAAAAGAAGTGCTGAAAATGGATATCTCACTGGAATTGCATACCATAAACTGATTCACCAAATTAGCCTACGCTAATTTTATCTTGACAAAACCCTCATCTTATAAGATAATGTCATAGTAGAGTTAGAGTAGGCTAATTAAATTTTAAAGATAGCAATGGCTAATATTGTAAAGGAAGTTGCGTATGAAAAAATATATCTTACTCGTATTTGTCGTAATCATAGCCCTGGCAGGCTACTTCCTGCTGGCAAGAGGCCAGCACAAGCTCGCAGCCAACGCCGCCGTCAGCGTAACCGACAGCACCGGCGCCAAGGTACACATCCCCGCGGAGCCCAAAAGAATCGTCTTTCTCAATGCCTCCAATCTGGAAATCTTCGCCTCCATCGGTGGCAAGGCCGTCGGCAGACCTACCAGCACTTCATATCCCAACGACATCAAGGAAAGCATTAAGGACATCCCTGAAGTAGGCATGATCCACGCGCCGAATCTGGAAAAAATCATGAGCTTGAAGCCTGATCTGGTTGTAGGCACCAACGTACCCTTCCACGTAATGCTGCGCAAGCCTCTGGAAATGGCCGGCGTGCCGCTTTACCTGAACATGATAAACTCCTATGAGGATGTGCTGAAAAGCATAGACGATTTTGGCTGCTTTGCCGGCAGAGACAAGGAAGCTGCCGTCAAGCGTGCGCAGATAGAAAAGGAATATGCCGCGCTGACGCAGGACGTACAGAAGGGCAGGGGTCCGAAGGTGCTGATTATCTTCGGCTCGCCGGACAGCTTCAACATGTCCACCAAAAAGAGCTTTGGCGGTGATCTGGCAGAGCGTCTGGGTGCCGTAAATATTGCGGACAAGGCCGAAAACGTGAAGGACAGCAGCTACATTCCGCTGAGCATGGAATTCGTAGCCAAGGAAAATCCCGACATCGTGATGCTGATTACCATGGGAGGCAGCAAGGAAATTCTGGAGAAGCTGCGCGCCAATATGCGTGACAACGCCATCTGGCATGATGTAAACGCCGTGAAGAATAACCGTGTGTACCAGCTGCCGCCTAGTCTGTTTACCGTTAACCCCGGCACGCACACGATTGATGCGATGAAGATTATGAAAGAATATATGTATGGAGAGGCCAAGTAATGAGTAATGATGCCAAAACAAAAGAAAAAGTGCGCATAGCAGTGTTCTTCAGCTTGTGTATCCTGCTCGTCGTAGGCATTTTCGTGAGCATCGGCAGCGGTACAGTGAGCCTTTCGGTGAGCGAAACATGGGCAGCACTGCTGGGCGAGACGGATGCGGACACCGACCGCATTGTGAATCTCATCCGCCTGCCCCGCACGATTGTGACAGTGCTTGTAGGTGCTAACCTCGCTTTGGCAGGCTGCAACCTGCAGGGCGTGCTGCACAACCCGCTGGCAGACCCTGGTATCATCGGTGTGAGCGCCGGTGCGGGCCTGTTTGCGATGGTGATAATGCTGCTTTTCCCAGAACAATCTGCCATGGTGCCGCTGGCAGCCTTCGTCGGCGCCGTGCTTTCCACGGGCATCGTCTTTTTCCTGGCGTGGGAAAAGGGCATCAACCCCTTGCGCATGATTCTGGCGGGCGTGGCGGTTGCCACCTTCTTCGGCGGCGGTATGGCGGCGCTGAACGTATTTTACAGCGACAGAATCCAAGGCACGGTTATGTGGATGGCCGGCGGCTTTCAGGGGCGCAGCTGGGGGCATGTGGAAATGCTTTTGCCTTATAGCGCCATTGGTATTATCGGAACGATTTTGTGTGCGCGTTCCCTAAATGCGTTGCAGTTGGGTGATGAGCTGGCCAAAAGCTTGGGTGTGCGCGTCATGCGTATGCGCACGATTTTAATCTTTCTTTCCGCGCTGCTGGCGGCGGTTTCCGTAAGCGTGGCAGGCATGCTGGGCTTTGTGGGCCTCATAGTACCGCACATCATGCTCCTGTTAATCGGCAGCGACCACGAATACCTGTTGCCCTGTGCGGCGATTGCCGGCGGTGCGGTGGTAACACTGGCTGATACGGCGGCAAGAACGCTTTTCAGTCCGCTGGAAATCCCCGTTGGCATCTTCATGTCATTCATCGGCGGTCCGTTCTTCTTGTATCTGCTGAAACGGAGGATGCGTTAAGCTATGAATATCCCGACATTACATACACAAAAAATTACTCTGCGCTACGGCGAGCACACGATAATCAGGGACCTGACGCTGGATATTTCCCGGCCGGAGATTGTGACGATTATCGGGCCGAACGGCAGCGGTAAATCAACGCTGCTGAAGGCGTTATGTCGTTTGCTGGAGCCTGCGAGCGGTGCGGATTACGTTGTGACCGCCACCAAGACACAGCTGGAGAAAAAAGAGGTTCCTACTGCTGTTCAAGTAGTTACTCAAGAAGAAATGAAGCAAATGGGTGCTTATAGTGTGCAAGATGCCTTAAAATATGCTACTAGTATTGACGTACAAAGCTTTGGTATGACTGGTAATCAAGTCATGGTTCGTGGTATGGATACAATGCACAGCTTGATACTTGTCGATGGCAAGCGTATGGCTGATGAAGATACTCCTGCCACTCAGAACGTATATGTTTTGAATCGTATTAACATGGCTGATGTTGAGCGTATTGAAATTATTCGTGGTGCTGGTAGTGCTATCTATGGTTCTGAAGCTATGGGTGGTGTCATTAACATTATAACCAAGAAAGCTTCTAGTCCTAATGCTGTGGTCGGTTTTAGCACTGGCTCTAAAGAAACTAGTGAATACTTTAATTATGCTTCTGGTCGCCAAGGCAAAGTTGCTGTAAAGATTGATGGTCGTCGCACTAAAGTTCGTGAGCGTTTTAGCAGTCCCGGCAACAGCAACCAATTTGGTAACAAATTGTACTTTAATGCTGACGTAGATTATGCTTTTGATGAAAATCGTGGCTTAGATATTACTGCAGGTTACATGAAAGAAAAATTACAGACTAATGCAGCTTCTACTAGTGCAACTTATGGCTTATCTACCCAAAACCAATCCTACAATCAAGAACGCAAAGATTTTGGTTTAATGTATTATGGTAAAGATCAGAAGAACGATTATAGCTTCAGAACTTATTACAGTGAATTAAGCAAGGATCAAACTGCTATCAAAACTTATAAAGATAGACCATACGCTACGGTATTTGGGTCTTTCTTAAATACTAATGATGAGCACAAATTCAAAAAATTAGTTGTTGAAGGTAAAGATACTTATACTGCTAATGAAAACAATAAAGTTACTTACGGAGCAGAATATAAACATGAAACATCTGATAGAACATATCGTTCTTTGTTCTTACCTGTAATGCCTTGGGGTGTTGGTGTTTCTGACCATACTATTGATACTTATGCAGCGTATCTTCAAGACGAAATTCAATTAGGAGATAAGCTGTTAGTTATTCCTGCCTTACGTTGGGATTATCATGACCAATTCGGTAGTGAAATTACTGCTAAACTTGGTTCTACTTATAGCTTAAATGCTAATAATAGAATTAAATTTAATGTTGGTACTGGCTACCGTGCACCGACTTTATATGAACTTTATGCTAACATGCAAAAAGCAATGGGTGGTATGACGGTTAATGTTGTTGGTAATCCTGATTTACAGCCTGAAAAATCTTTTGATGTAGATTTTTCTTTTGAAGGCGAAAGTGGTAAAGCAAATTATAAAGTATCTCCATTCTATAACAGAATCAAAGATATGATTAATAGTTCAGATACTAAATATTATGATGCGGATGGAACTCTGTTGAATAAGTATATTCCTGGCTTGGCTGTTCGTGCTGATAGCAGTTATGAAAATATTAATAAAGCTGAAATTTTTGGTACTGAAGTTGAATTTGGTTATAATTTTGATGGACATTGGAATTTAATGACTAACTATACTTATTTAAGTGCTAAAGACAAAGACACGGATGAGCGTTTATCCAGCAGAGCTAAACATTCTGGTGCAATTAAATTAAGCTGGACTGATGCAGAAGAAAATCCGTTGACTGCAACTTTGGCGAATAAATGGTATGTTGATTATCGTTACTCTGGTGAAGATTACACATATAATACGGTTAATTTCATCGTTAATAAGGTAATTAATAAAAATTGCCGCGTTTACGCTGGTGTAGACAATATCTTTGATAAAGATCTTGGTGAAAACTTGTGGATTGATGGTCGTATGTGGCGTGTAGGCGCAGAGATGACCTTTTAATTAGAGTTTTGATTCCATAATATACAGCATACTGCTCCTTTCTGTACTTTGGGGAGCAGTATGCACCTCCTGTAAAAGTATGACAGCATTTGTAGATTTGTGAGGAAAATATGCAGGCAATAACAGATTTGATAATGTACTTTTATAAGGGCGGACTGGTTATGTGGCCGTTGCTCGCCTGTTCTATAACTGTGATAGCAATCGCCATTGAGCGGTTTATATATTATAAGAGCGTGGACAGCGGCGCAGCCTTTGCCTCCCGCTATTGTGCCGCCGTGCGCAGCGGTGATTTTGCTGTGGCGACGGAGCTGGCGCGCAAGGGCAGCGGTCAGTGCGCGCAAATGCTTGCCGATGTGGCGGCAATTGCAGGCGGTAAGGAAGAAAAGAGCGCCTTCCTCGAAAGCCGTGCCGGTATTTTTATGGCGACGCTGCGCGATAAGCTGGATTACCTGGGCATTATCGTAACGATGTCCCCGCTTCTGGGACTGCTGGGCACTATCGTGGGCATGATCGGTGCCTTCAGCATTTTCAACGTAGAAGCGGGTGCGCCGATGGCGATTACCGGCGGCATCGGTGAAGCGCTGATTGCAACGGCGACGGGCTTGTGCGTGGCTATTTTTTCGCTGTGCGAGCATTCCTATTTCGCTCACCGTATGGACAACATAATTACGGATATGGAGCAGTGCTTCAGCGCGCTGCTAGAGGCTGAAACAAGGAGAGCAAAATCATGAAGCTGCGAGATGTGCGTAACAGGAAAACGCCGCCGCTGATGATTATCCCGATGATTGATATTATGTTCTTCCTGCTGGTCTTTTTTATGCTGAGCACGATGTATATGATTGACCTGAAAACGATTCCGGTGAAGCTGCCGCAGGCTAAAAATGCGGCGACGGATACCACGACAACCTTCGCCGTGACGATGAAGGCCGACGGCAGCATTTATCTGGGTGATGCCCAAACGGATGCGGAGGCCTTGGCGCTGCAGGCAGGCCTGGAGCAGAAGAAGAACAAAAACTTCGCCGTTGTCATCCGTGCGGAAAAGGCGCTGGAGTACGGCGAGGTGATTAAGCTGGTAGATAAGCTGAAGGGCGCAGGCGTATCTCGCTTCGGCCTGGCGACGGATGGCGGTAAGTAACGATGAAGCAGATAGAAAAGCTGCAGGCGAAGGCACGTCAGCGCTTTGGCTTTTGCGGTTCACTGATAATACATTTTATATTGTTCGTCGCACTGGCGTTTTCCGGCGTTTTTGCCATGCAGGCGCCGGCTGCGGATGCTGACACTGTTGTGTTCTTTGATGCCGGAGGCGGGGGAGGCGGTGGCGGTGATGAAGCTGTCGCTGATGCTGCCGAATATGGCGAGGAGCAGGTGGAGGAAGTCGTGGAAGAAGAAACGATAACTCTGCCTGACGGCAAGATAGAGCATAAGCAGGTTGTGAAGCATGTAGTGAAGCATGTGTCTGCAGGTGCAAAAAAAGGCAGCGGCAGTGGCAGCGGCGGCGGTCACGGAACCGGTCATGGCACAGGCAGCGGCAGCGGTATTGGTCCCGGCAGCGGCGGCGGTCACGGTGCAGGACACGG
>OGOJ01001567.1_pt1 | contig 16616 bp, 17 predicted proteins | sample 1552601 | NCBI WGS metagenome assembly OGOJ01 (sample SAMEA2580184, study PRJEB22360) | human gut metagenome | biome: human gut; feature: human-associated habitat; material: faeces | place: Denmark | collected 2008/2010
CGGGTTTTCGGCCCGCCGCTTTTATCATGTATTTGGGAGGATATTTAATTATGATGGCATTTTTATCCGCTCTCCCCGGAGCGGCTGCTCAGGGCATTATATGGGGTCTGATGGCTATAGGTGTTTACATAACATTCAGGGTTCTTGATGTAGCAGACCTTACTGTTGACGGTTCACTGGGCACGGGCGGTGCGGTACTTGTTATGTGCGCCACAAGCGGCATGAACATCTATCTTTCAATGATCATGGCTTTTTTAGCCGGTTGCCTTGCCGGCCTTGTTACAGGCGTGTTCCACACGGTTTTTGGAATTCCTGCAATTCTTGCCGGTATTTTAACACAGCTTGCGCTGTATTCAATAAACCTGCGCATACTGGGTAATAAGGCAAATCAGACTATTAATGTTATGAATTATGACCTTGTTGTTTCGCTTCGCAATATAACACAGTCAATTATAGTCGGACTTGTTATTGTATTCGTTTTCATAGCAATTCTATACTGGTTCTTCGGAACAGAACTCGGTCATTCTATACGTGCAACCGGATGCAATCAGTCAATGGCGCGCGCAAACGGTATCAATACAAACGTAAATAAGATCATAGGTCTTGTTATTTCAAATGGTATTGTTGCTCTCTCAGGTGCTCTGCTCGCTCAGTATCAGGGCTTTGCGGATGTAAACATGGGCAGAGGCGCTATCGTAATCGGCCTTGCGGCAGTTATTATCGGCGAAGTTGTTCTCGGAAAGATCTTCAAGAACTTCGCGCTCAGACTTCTTGCCTGCGTATTCGGCGGAGTTGTATATTATGTTGTAATCACATTCGTGCTTCGTTTAGGTCTTAATGCAAACGATCTGAAGCTCTTCTCAGCTTTGGTTGTTGCGCTCTTCCTTGGCGTTCCGTACTGGAAAAATAAGATTGCATCAAAAAAGGTAAAAAGAAACGGAGGTGCCGAAAATGCTTGAAATAAAAGGCGTTTATAAAACATTTAACCCCGGCACCGTAAATGAAAAACATGCGCTGAACGGCATTGATCTCGTACTTAATGAGGGCGATTTCGTAACTGTTATAGGCGGAAACGGCGCGGGTAAATCAACAATGCTCAATATGATTGCGGGAGTTTATCCTGTTGACTGCGGTTCAATCCTTATTGACGGCCAGGACGTTACTAAACTGCCTGAGCATAAAAGAGCAAAATATTTGGGAAGAGTTTTCCAGGATCCTATGACGGGTACTGCCGCTGATATGCAGATAGTTGAAAACCTTGCTCTTGCATCACGCCGCGGAAAGTTCAGAACACTTGCTCCCGGCGTTACCAAAAAAGAAAAAGAGCACTATAAGGAAATTCTCGGCTCTCTTGATCTCGGTCTTGAAACACGCCTTACCTCTAAGGTAGGATTGCTTTCGGGCGGTCAAAGGCAGGCTATTACTCTTCTTATGGCAACCCTTAAAAAGCCGAAAGTGCTGCTTCTTGATGAGCATACTGCCGCGCTTGATCCCAAAACAGCGCATAAAGTGCTTGATATTACTACAAAGATAGTTTCAGAGCACAATCTTACAACCCTTATGATAACTCATAATATGAAGGATGCTATTGCCATCGGAAACAGATTGATAATGATGAATGAGGGCAAAATAATTTATGACGTATCAGGGGAGGAAAAGAAAAAACTTACCACTGCCGACCTTCTTGAAAAATTCAAGATAACAAGCGGTGAGGAACTCGATAATGACAGAATGATACTTTCTGAATAAAAATATAAAAAAGCCGCCCGGCAAATCACCGGGCGGCTGATTTTGTCTGAGAAAGAAAAATTATGATTGGCAGACATTTTCCTTATTAATATTGAATAAAAAGTTAAAAAATTTCTTTTTTAGTGAATAGTATTGTTTTTTATAAATTAATAAGTATCTTTTGTAATTCTTGCAATCTAATTGAAATATATTAATTCAACTATTTTTTATACTGACGGAAAACTGTCTGGTATGAAAAACAATACATGAGCAAATAATTTTTAGGCGTTTTGGGCATCCTTAGGAATATGTCAAGTTTTTTTAAGACTGTCTTGTTCAGCGTCTTTATTTTTTTGAATAAGTGTAAAACTATTGATTGTATTATTTCCAATTTTTTAGAGAAAGCTTTTGTTTCAAACACTATAAACTCTCCCTTTTAATTTTGTATTTCTATTCTGGCAATATCGTTAATATCGATATTGTTAACACTTAAAAACAGGGGAGTTGTTATTTTTTTTGTATCTCCTTTTTCCATGGATTTTCCTTCATATTCAAAAGGAAGAAAAATAGTATCTGAACCTAAATAGTTACCTTCTGCGTCATAAAAAAATATATCTTTTGAGCTATTATTGTATACTGTATTTTCATCGTAAGGTGATACGCATGAAATCTCAATCATTAATTGAGCGTCATCTTGATCTGGAATAATTGAATAATCAATAATTTTATATGTGGTATAAGCAGCTGTTACTTCATCAGGATAAATAAATTCAATATCACTCAAAGGAAGCTTCGTTGTTTCCTGTTCAATTGCCGTTACAGTTTCTTTATTTCCAAAATTATCTTCTTCAATAGTAGTATAATTCGTTAAATTGTTAGTATTATTACTAACAGTACTTGGCGTGCTTATATTTTTAAAAACAATAAATAAGAATATTATTGCTGCACATATAAGAACACTTGCTATAATTTTTTTATTTTTTATTGATTTAACTGATGATGTATTACTAGTACAAAAATTTTTGCTTAAACTATCTGTAATTTGTTCTGGATTTTTTTCTGCTTTTTCAATTGCTTTACCGCATTCACTACAGAATTTTTCGCCGTCCTTAATTTCTTTTCCACAATTTTTACAAGTCATTATATTCTCCTTTACCAACTGATTGAAATTTCTAAGGCAATATCTTCTTGTACTCCACCAATATAAGAAGCCAATCTAAGATATAGAGTTGTAGGGCGTTGATCTTCTAAATCAGTAACAGGAATTCTAATTGTAATATTTTGGTATTCACCTTTTGTTACTGTAGAATTTTCGTATTCATATTCAATTGGTACAGTTTTGTCAAAAGTATCATTTATTGATGCTGTACCAAAACCTCTATATTGCACAGTATAGGAACTATTAAGGCAGGCTTTCGCATCAATATATAGATAGTTGCCTTTAACATAGGGATTGTAAATTTGCCAATCATCAGTAGATGAACCTTTTACAAAGTACCATCTAATAACAGCTTGCTCCGAGTACTGTATACCAAGCTGTGTTGTACTTTGAAGCTCCGATATAACTAAAGGTTCATCAAAATTATTTTTATTAAATAATAGAACGATTAGTGTAATCACACAAAGGATACATATTATAACAAGAATTTTTTTTAGTATATTATTTTTATTACTTTCTAAAATTTTATTTGTTGAGTTTTCATCTTTATTAGTACCACAAGCACTACAAAACTTTTCGTCATCTGATAACTCTTTTCCGCACTTTTTGCAATAACTCAATAGTATACCTCCTTCTATATATCTCTTTAAGATTTATAACAATGTTTTTAAGTGGATTTTGCTGTTGTTACTTTTCTATAAATATCTCAAATACAATAAAATATACCAATACGGGATATTAAAATAATACCATTTTGGTATATTAATGTCAAGGGGATTTTATGAGATTAAAGGAATTGAGAAAAGAAAAGGGTATATCGCAAGTTAAACTTGCAATGGATCTTTGCGTTAATCAAAATACTATTAGCAGATATGAAAACGGCGAGAGAGAAGCAGGCTATGATATGTTAATAAAAATAGCGGATTATTTTAATGTCTCAGTTGATTATCTGCTTGAAAGAACAGACATCAGAAAATATATAAAATAAAAGGCGTTGCCGTAGTTTGAACTACGGCAGCGCCTTTTTTGTTAATCTGTCTTTATTTATTGAATCTGTATCCTTTGCCCCAAACGGTGTGTATAAAATCTATAGTTGGGTCAACTTCTTTTATTTTATCTCTTATTCTGTTTACATGTACGGTGATAGTTGAGGTTTCGCCGATTGAATCGTAATTCCATATTTCGTTAAAAAGCTCTTCTTTGCTGTAGACTGTATCGGGGCTTGATGCAAGAAAATAAAGCAGGTCAAATTCTTTGTTGGTCAAAACAAGTTCGCTGCCGTTTACAAAAGCACGGCGTGATTTTCCGTCAAGTTTCAGTCCGCCGATCTCTATTGTTTTGGCATTGTTGTTTTCGTTTTTAGCGGTCAGCCTTTCATATCTGCTGATATGGGCTATAACACGGGCTACAAGCTCTTTGGGCGAAAACGGCTTAACTATGTAATCGTCCGCACCGTAGCCAAGACCGGTGATTTTATCAAGATCTTCCTTTTTTGCGCTTACAAGTAAAATAGGAATATCCTTTTTTTCCCTGACTTTTCTGCATATTTCCATTCCGTCAATGCCAGGCAGCATGATGTCAAGTAAAATAAGGCTGAAATTTTCATTCAGTGCTTTTTCAAGACCGGCGTTTCCGTTTGCCGCAGTGGAAACCTCAAATCCGTTTGCTTCGAGATAATCTTTCTCTAAAGTGCATATGTTAGCATCATCTTCAATTATCAGTATCTTTTTCATTGTCCTTTACCTCCGGTTCTTCTGTTTTTGGCAGTGATATAAATATTGAAAGTCCTTTTTCCGCATTTGTCTGTGCCCATATCATTCCCTTGTGCAGCTCAACTATCTGTTTGCAAACTGCAAGCCCCAGTCCGCTGCCGTCGCTTACGTTAGAGCGGGCTTTGTCTGCCCTGTAAAGAGTATCAAATATGCGTGAAAGGCTTTTGGTGTCAACTCCCATACCGTTGTCTGCAATTTCAAATATTACAGAGTGTTCGTATTCGGAAATTATCAGCGATATTTTGCCCCGAACCTCTTTGCGCCTGTATTTAATGCTGTTTGAAATTATATTGTTGACCACTCTTGAAAATCTGTCTGTGTCAATAAACAGCATGGGGTCTGACTTAGTATTGTTGATTATGCTGTAATCAAAATCTGCCTTTTTTAGTTCTTCGCCGATTTCGTCTGCAAACGAAAGGAAGTCTGAAATGCGTACCTGTTCACAGTTTAGCGTTATGCTTCCCAGCTCAAGCTTGGAGAGAGTGAGCAGATCATTGAGCATTTTTTCCATTGAAACTGCTGAATCGTAGATGGTATCAAGATATCGTATTCGCTTTTCGCGTGTATCAGCCACGCCGTCCCTTATACCCTCAAGGTATCCTTTAATAGATGTAAGCGGTGTTCTGAGATCGTGTGCTATTCCCGCAATCATTTCTTTCTGTTGTTGGTCGGCTCTGTTTATTCCGTCAATCAGCTCTTTTACCCTGAGTCTCATATCATTGAAACTTTGTGCCAGCTGACCTATCTCGTTTGTTGACTGATAATCTATTTCGTAATCAAGATTGCCCTTGGCAATTTCGTTTGCGCCCTTTGTTATTTTTTCTATGGGGCCTATAATGGTCTTAGATGTAAGAAGAGAAAGTACTATGATAGCAACTATAAATGTTGCAACGCATACGCCCATTACTGTTGCCGCATTGTTGGTAAGACTTTCTATTATGCCGTTGGAAGCGTAGCCGGAGTCAGCGTTGGGAACACTGTAATTGCTGTTTGCCGCTATAAGTGTATATCGTCCGTCATCGCTGTCAAAAGAGTTTACTATTACCAGCCCCGAATCACCGTAATAATAGGAATTGCCTTCTTTATCTATCGGGTCTATCGCGTTTGCTTCGCTCAGCACTTCATCAGGCGATTTTGTGGAATAAAAGGTCTTTCCGTCCTTTTCTATATAAAGAACGGAGCCGAATTCTTCCAGCTTTTCGGCTGTTTTTTCTATTTGGTTTTGCTTTTTTGTATCATCGTTTTCTTCTGCTAATATTGATGCAATATTGTTTACGGTCTGGCTCCACTGCACCTGGTTTATTATGCTGTAGCTCTCTGTGGTAACAGAGGAGAAACTGTATCTGTCCATAGATGTAACAACAAATATCAGCGCGCCCAATGTGAGTATCAGAACCGGTATCACTATGGCAAGCACAGAAGAGATAATAATTCTTGTGTTAATCTTAAAATTTATGGTTTTTTCCGGAATGGTGTTTTTGCTTTTACGCGCCATAAGACCCCTCCGCAAACGGTATTTCTTTTTTATAGTAGCATAATTATCTGCCGTATTCAACTTTAATATGTAAATATTTCCTGAATTGTAAACTAAAATGAGCAGAAAAGGTTGACAATTAGATTTTTTTGCAGTATAACATTAATGTTGCTAAAAAGAGATAAATGAGGTGCATTTATGGAAAGTAAAGCTGAAAAAAAGACGGTCAAAAATATAAAAACCATGAATATTGTCTATATAGGCATATTTGCCGCAGTTATAGCGGTCTGCTCCTGGATACAGATACCGCTTGTAGTTCCGATAACTCTTCAGACTCTCGGGATTTGTGTTGCGGCAGGGCTTCTGGGGTTCAAAAAAGGTGTTCTTTCAGTTGTTGTTTATGAGCTGATAGGATTTATCGGTGTTCCGGTTTTTGCTAATTTCGGAGCAGGCCCGGGAGTTCTTCTTGGCGTAACGGGAGGGTATATCGTAGGCTTCATATTTACAGCTGCAATTGTTGGGGGCGCTGTTTCGCATTTCGGCAAGAAAATTCCCGTATATATAATATCGATGGTGCTTGGTGTAGCGGTCTGCTACATTTTCGGCACAGCGTGGTTTATGGTGTGGTCATCAACAAACGGTTCTGCCGCAACTCTCAGCGGGGCGCTTATGTCATGTGTAGTACCGTTTATTGTTCCCGATCTTGTAAAAATTGCGCTCGCTACGCTGATTTGCGCTAAACTTTCTAAGTATATCCGTGCATGATGCTTTACGTAAAAATAATATTGACAAAGTTTTATTTATTCTTGTAAAATACAGTACCTTTTAGTATAATACTAATGTAATATTTTGTAATTAAGACGGAGGGTATAAATTATGTCCAACTGGCTTGACGGAAAAACCTGTATCGTAACCGGCGCGTCCGGCGGTATGGGCGCTGGCATTGCCGCAACACTTATCAAAAAGCATGGTTGCCGCGTTATAGGCGTAGCAAGAAGCGAAACGAAAATGCTCAAGTTTATCGAGGAGCTCGGCCCTACATATGCAGAGCAGTTTTCATATAAGCTTTTTGATGTTTCAAAAAATGAAAACTGGGTTAATTTTGTAAAAGAACTTGAAGAGGAAAATATCAACGTTGATGTACTTGTAAACAATGCAGGTATTCTTCCCAAGTTTAAGAGATTTGACCGCTATGAAATGGATGAGATTGAAAAGGCAATCAATATCAATTTCTATTCATGCGTTTATTCCACAAAGGCACTTCTGCCGATGCTTATGAAGAGCAGTGATCCCGGAATTATTAATATAGATTCTTCAGCAGCTCTTATGAGCCTTGCCGGTACAAGCATGTATTCAGCTTCAAAGGCTGCTCTCAAGGGCTTCACCGAGTCTCTCAGAGAGGAGTTCAGAGGCAAGATTTATGTAGGCCTTGTATGCCCCGGATTTACAAAAACAGACATTTTCCGCGATCAGAAAAACGACGGCGGCAAGGGTCAGAAGGTTATGGATATGATATCAACCAACTGTGACACCATGGTAAAACTCATTATGTTCGGTATTGAGCATAAGCAGGCTCTTCAGGTTCACGGTATGGATGCTCACGCAATGAACGTATTCGGAAAGCTTCTTCCCGTTAACGGCTCACGTCTTTTCAGCGCCATCATGAAGGCTGCTGATATTGATCTGTTCAGCGAAGTATTCAAAGATTAATTTTTTCGCAAAGGAGCGAAGCGATGTTTTACGGCATCGTTTCGCCCTTTTATATTTTTATGTAACCAAAAGGAGTAGTTTATGAGCGCAAATACTGATATTACCACTCAAAAACACATGAAATTCAAAGAAGTTCTGGCTTATTCACTCGGACTTTTCGGTTTCCAGGCAATAGTAGGACTTCTCAATTCATATCAGGCAGAGTTCGATTCATCCATCCTCGGCGCTGATATTGCGGTAGTGGGTATACTTATCCTGGTTGCCAAGATAGTTTCAGCTGTTTTTGATCCCGTAGTAGGCAATCTTATCGACCGTTCCAAGAGCAAGAGAGGAAAGTTCAAATCAATGATACTTTATTCTCTTCTGCCCCTGCTTGTAATGACGGCGGTTGTTTTTGTAAATGTTCCGTTCAAGGATAACAAAATCGCAATTTATATTTGGATATTCGTTACATACCTTATCTGGAGCCTTGCAATGACTCTTGGTGATGTACCGTCTCAAGGCATAGCATCCGTGCTTACTCCGAACCCCACGGAGCGTACAAACGTTGTTTCTATTTCTAACACTTTCAAACAGATCGGCTTTTCCGCATGCGTTGTCATAGTTCCTATCGTGTGCCTTATAATTCCCGAAGGCTCAAAGGTTTTTGTTTCCTCGGGTGAAACAGATACACCGATGATCTCAAGCGAATATTTCTGGACTGCCGTTCTTACTGCCGCTTTAGGCTGCCTGCTTTTTGCTCTTATCCCCATGATAAACAAAGAGCGCGTGCCTTACGTTTCAGGCGAAAAAGACAACTTTCCGCGATATGATGCTTGCGCTTAAAAATAACAAGCCCCTCATGCTCGTAATAATTTCCTATTTTCTCGGCTTCGGCAGACAGATGGCAATGGGTATCCAGGTTCAGGCGGCTAATGTTCTTCTCGGTTCTCAGAACCTCGTTGCCGTGCTCGGAATAGTAACTGCTGTCGGCTCAATGATAAGCATGGCAGTTTGCCCGCTCCTTATCAAGAAAATGGGAGAGAGAAATGTTTATCTTCTCATGTCCTTCTATGGCTTCGGCGTTTCGGTAGTTTCATTTATCGTCGGCCATTTCTGGTTCCTTAATCCCGATAATATGGTGCTTACTGTGCTGTTTTATGTAACGCTGTTCCTTATAGGACTTCAGTTTGCGGCTGTAACGCTGATGCCTATGATAATGACTGCGGACTGCGTTGATTATTATGAGTATGAAACAGGCAAAAGAATGGAAGGTGCTGCATATTCTGTTCTTACACTTACTATCAAAGTGTGCCTTGCTCTCGGAACTGCTCTCGGTCTTGTGTTCATTCAGTTCTCAGGCTATTCGGATACTGTTGCTCAGATTACAGCGGGCACTGTTTCAGGGTTCAGCACAAAAACAAAAGATATTGTGTTCTTTGCTTACACCGTAATGCCCGGAATACTTGCTCTTCTTTCAACCATTCCCATGTTCAAGTATAACATTGTTGGCAAAAAGAAAGCAGAAATTTCAAAAGCTCTTGTCGAAAGAAGAGAAGCAAAAGACTAATCTAAAAATAATTACCGCCCGAATTTTTTCGGGCGGTTTTTGTGCTTTGGGGCAGAAATGTAAAAAAATTATAAATAATTTATATATCTCTTTATTTTAAAATCTCTTTGCGATAATATAGTTAAAAATTATAAAGGCGGTATTCTGATGAAGGCTAAAATCACACTTGCGCGCGAATTTAAGATTGGCGATATTGATAAAAGAATTTACGGCTCTTTTATAGAGCACCTTGGCAGAGCCGTTTACGGAGGTATCTTCGAGCCCGGTCATCCCACAGCTGATGAGGACGGCTTCCGCGGCGACGTTATTGATCTTGTCAAAAAACTAAACGTTCCCATCGTGCGTTATCCTGGAGGCAATTTTGTTTCCGGCTATAATTGGGAGGACGGCGTAGGCCCTGTGGAAAACAGACCTAAAAGACTTGATCTTGCATGGGGTACAACAGAGCCTAATACATTCGGCACCAACGAATTTATGAAGTGGTGCAAAAAGGCTGATACGGAGTGTATGATGGCGGTAAATCTCGGCACACGCGGTGCTGACGAAGCGCGCAATCTTGTTGAATACTGCAATCACGAGGGCGGCACTTACTGGTCTGATCTCAGAAAGTCACACGGTGTAAAAGAGCCGCATAATATAAAGCTGTGGTGCCTTGGAAATGAAATGGACGGCGCTTGGCAGATGGGCGCAAAAACAGCTGTTGAATACGGCAGGGCGGCGCTTGAAGCTTCAAAAGTAATGAAATGGACTGATCCCACTATAGAAACCGTGCTCTGCGGTTCGTCAAGCAGAAATTCAAAAACTTTCGGCGAGTGGGAAGTGCAGAGCCTGGACGTTGCTTATGACAGCGTTGACTATGTTTCCCTCCACCAGTATTATGATAACAAAACGGATGATGTTCAGAGCTTCCTTGCGAAAACTCTTGAACTTGATGAATTTATTTATTCCGTAATATGCGCGTGCGATTATGTAAAGGCGAAAAAGCGTTCCAAGAAAACAATAAACCTTTCTTTTGATGAGTGGAACGTGTGGTATCATTCTAACGATGCCGAGTTTGAGAAGTGGAGCATGGCTCCCGCTCTGCTTGAGGATATTTACAATTTTGAAGATGCTCTTATGGTAGGCTCAATGCTTATCACTCTTCTTCGCCATTGTGACAGAATTAAAGTTGCCTGCCTTGCACAGCTTGTAAACGTAATCGCTCCCATATTCACAAAAACAGGCGGCGGCGCTGTTGCGCAGACTATTTTCTATCCCTTTATGCACCTTTCAAATTACGGACGCGGTGCCGCTCTTCTTCCGCTTATCGACTGCCCGAAATATGACTGCAAGGAATTTACCGACGTGCCTTATCTTGAGGCTATTGCTACATATAACGAAGAGCAGGAAGAGGTTACAGTATTCTGCGTAAATAAGAGCCTTGAGGAAAATGCTGAGTTAAGTGTAAACCTTATGGATTTTGACGGCTACAAGCCCGTTGAGTTTATCTCTATGGACGGCTATGATAAAAAAGCTGAAAACACTCTTGTTTCTGCTCCTGTAAAGCCGCACGAAAATGAACTTCCCGAAATCGACGGCGAAATTATGACTGCTCAGTTGAAGCCGTTCAGCTGGAATGTAATCAGGCTGAAAAAGTAAAATATTAAAAATTAGGCATGTTCTTAAAGTCAAAATAAACGAAAAAATTAAAAAATCGCCGCCGTTTTAGTACAAATGATTAGAAAAATTTCCAATCGCTTGTTATCGGCGGCGTTTTGCACTATAATTTTAATAATATTAAGGGTATATTATTATTTGAATTCTTATTTTAACAAACGGAGAGGGTTTGTATGTATAAAATTTTAAAAAAGGAAAGGCTTAACAGTACTGTAACACGTATGGTTATCGAAGCGCCGTTCGTTGCGAAAAAGGCGGAGCCGGGACAGTTCATCATACTGCGTGTTGACAAGGACGGAGAACGTGTTCCTTTTACTATTGCGGATTATGACAGAGAAAAAGAAACAGTTACAATCATCTTTCAGGTGGTAGGAGCGGAAACCAAAATGCTCAACCTCAAAAACGAGGGAGATTACATTGAGGACTTTGTAGGCCCGCTCGGCAATCCCACAAAAACAGAGGGCTATCATAAAGTAGCTGTTGTCGGCGGCGGCGTCGGAACAGCTATCGCTTATCCTGTTGCAAAGAAGTTCAAACAGTTAGGCGCTGAGGTACACTCAATAGTTGGCTTCAGAAATAAAGACCTTGTTATTCTTAAAGACGAATTTGAGGCTGTTTCGGATAAATATGTGCTTGTCAGCGATGACGGCTCAACAGGCAGAAAAGGCTTTGTTACAGATGCACTTAAAGAGCTTATAGATGCCGGTGAAAATTATGATCTTGTTATGGCAATCGGCCCTATCCCGATGATGAAATTCGTTTCAAAACTCACTAAGGAATACGGCATCAAGACTATAGTTTCAATGAACCCGATAATGATAGACGGAACAGGTATGTGCGGAGGATGCAGACTTACAGTCGGCGGTGAAACAAAATTCGCGTGTGTTGACGGCCCTGAGTTTGACGGCCACCTTGTTGATTTTGACGAGGCTATGGAGCGCGGTGCAATGTATAAAAAATTCGAACGTACAGAAGAGTGTAACCTTTTCGGCAAGGAGGTGCAGTGAGTTGGATATCACAAAAAGAAACCCCATGCCGTGCCGTGATCCCCTTGTAAGGAATAAGGATTTCAAAGAAGTTGCGCTCGGTTATGATGAAGAAACCGCAATCGCAGAGGCAAAAAGGTGCCTTAACTGTAAGCACCGCCCGTGCGTTTCAGGCTGCCCTGTAAATATTGCTATCCCTGATTTTATTGCTTTTGTGGCAGAAGGAAAGTTTGAGGAAGCGTATCAGGTAATCGCAAAAACTTCTTCACTTCCCGCAGTCTGCGGCAGAGTTTGCCCGCAGGAAAGGCAGTGTGAATCAAAGTGCGTGCGCGGTATAAAGGGTGAGTCCGTAGGAATAGGCAGACTGGAAAGATTTGTTGCCGATTATCATAATTCACATACTCAGCTCAGCAAAACTGAAATTGCCAAAAACGGCAAAAGCGTAGCCATAGTAGGCTCTGGCCCCAGCGCTCTTACCTGCGCAGGCGACCTTGCCAAAATGGGCTATTCAGTAACCATTTTTGAAGCTCTTCATATCGCTGGCGGCGTTTTGGTTTACGGAATACCCGAGTTCAGACTTCCAAAGGCTATTGTTGCGCGTGAAGTTGAAGGACTCAAAGCAATGGGCGTTGATGTAGAAACCAACGTCGTTATCGGCAGAAGTATTTCGGTAGATGATATTCTTCAGAAATTCGACGCTGTATTTATAGGCTCAGGCGCAGGGCTTCCGCGCTTTATGGGTATTGAGGGTGAAAACCTCAAAGGCGTATATTCCGCTAATGAATTTCTTACAAGAATAAATTTAATGAAGGCTTATAAAGAGGATAGCAGAACTCCTGTTCAGCACGGAAAACGTGTTGCCGTAGTAGGCGGAGGAAATGTTGCAATGGATGCCGCAAGGTGTGCTAAGCGTCTCGGCGCTGAGGAAGTTTACGTTATCTACCGCCGTTCAATGGAAGAACTTCCCGCAAGAGCTGAGGAAGTGGAAAATGCCATCGAAGAGCAGATAGAGTTTAAAACACTTATGAACCCCACACGTATTCTCGGTGATGATGACGGAAATGTTGTTGGCATTGAATGCGTCAATATGGAACTCGGTGAGCCTGACGAATCAGGCAGAAGACGCCCTGTTGAGATAAAGGGCAGTGAACACGTTATGGATGTGGATAGTGTTATTATTGCTATCGGCACATCTCCTAATCCCCTTATTAAGGCAACTACTGTCGGACTTGATGTTGACAGACGAGGCTGCATTGTTGCTGATGAAAGCGGCAGAACCTCACGTGAGGGCGTTTTTGCTGGCGGTGATACCGTAACCGGCGCTGCAACGGTAATAAAGGCAATGGGTGCCGGAAAAGCGGCTGCCAAAGCAATTGATGAATATATAAAAAGTAAAAATTAATTAAAAGATTATTATACATTCAAATAGGAAAGAATAAAGGTGCATACGCATTTTTATTCTTTCTTTTTTTATTTTCAGGATAATTTTAAGCAAATATGCTGCTGATTTTTATAATTTTCTCTTATTTTGGATTGCACGTTTTTTTTGCTGATTTTACGAAACGGTCAAAATCAATCATAAAATACGTTCTTCATTGTGCAAAAAGACATAAAAAATAAGCTTATCTTGTTCAAATGAACGAAAATGAAGATTTGATGTTGACTATTTATGAACGGATTGATAAAATTTAGTTGCAACAGGTTGTTAAACCTCCGGAGGGAATATGCTAAACCAGGAAAGAAAAAATAAGATCCTTGAAATTATTGAGGAAAAGGGAGCTGTAAGCGTTTCTGAGCTTACCGAAATGCTGAATGCTTCTGAATCAACTATAAGGCGGGATTTAATAGAACTTTCAAAAAAGGGCAACATTAATAGAGTGCACGGCGGTGCAACGCTGTCAGACAGGCAGTTTATAGCGCGCGAGGCAGATGTCAGCTCAAAGGAAACGGAAAACATTGAGCAAAAGAAAAAAATCGCCGAATATTGCGCAAAACAGCTTCAGGACGATGATTTCGTTTATATAGACGCAGGCACCACTACCCTTTATATGATAGATTATATTGATCCTGCATGTACAGCAAGCTTCGTAACCAACGGCATAATGCATGCCAAGCGGCTGGCTGATAAAGGGCTTAACGTATACGTTTTAGGCGGTAAGCTTAAAAAAACAACTCAGGCAGTTGTAGGACTTTTGGCAGCCCGCAGTATTCACGGCTTTAACTTTACCAAAGCTTTTGTGGGTGCCAACGGAGTTTCGGACAGCGGCGGGTTTACCACACCTGATACCGAAGAGGCCTATGTAAAGGCTGCCGCTATGGAAAATGCTTTTGTGTCGTACGTTCTTGCCGATTCCTCAAAATTCGGAAAAATCTCATCTGTTCGCTTTGCATCTATAGATACAGCCTGTATAATTACGGACAGCGAACCTGAAGAGATCTACAGGAGCAAAACAGTAGTAAAAGTTCTTAAATAATATGGGGGCGATAATATGATTTACACCGTAACCTTTAACCCCGCGCTCGATTATGTTATGAAGGTTAAAAAGCTCAGATATGACGATATCAACCGCACATACGGTGAGGAGCTTTATTACGGAGGCAAAGGAATAAATGTTTCCGTAATACTCTCAAGGCTCGGTATGGAAAACACGGCGCTCGGCTTTAAGGCAGGATTTACGGGTGAAAAGCTTGAAGAGCTTTTAAAGGAAGAAGGAATAAATACCGATTTCATTGCCCTTAAAAGCGGAATGACGCGTATTAATGTAAAAATCAAAGCCGAAACAGAGCTTGATATAAATGCCGTCGGTCCGCCGATTGAAAGAGAAGAGGTCGACAAGCTTTTCGAAAAGATCAAAAATCTTAAAAAGGGCGATGTAATAGTGCTTGCCGGCAGTGTCCCGGGCGCACTTCCCGCCGATATCTATGAAAAGATATTGTCAGTAACTTCTCAGTCAGGAGTTGAAGCGGTAGTCGATTCAACGGGAGATCTGCTGCTGAATGTTCTTAAATATCATCCGTTCCTAATCAAGCCGAATAATTTTGAACTCGGAGATTTGTTCGGGGTCAAAATAAAGAATGAAGCCGAAATTGAGAAATACGCAAAGCTGCTTCAGGAAAAAGGCGCAAGGAACGTACTTGTTTCAAGGGGCAAAGAGGGCGCTACCCTTGTAACGGAGGACGGAGACGTCCACACAATAGGAATAATACCCGGTAAGCCGCTGAATTCCGTAGGCTGTGGAGATTCGATGGTTGCGGGCTTCGTTGCCGGGTATCTTAATAAGCGTGATTACGCTTATGCTTTAAAACTGGGCTCAGCCTGCTCAAACGCTACGGCATTCAGCTACGGCCTTGCTGATAAAGCAGGCATAGACGATGCCTTCGGCAGGTTATAATTTATTATTATTTTATTAAACGGAGGGTGAAAATATATGAGAATCACTGATTTGCTAAAGCCCGAAGCTATAACTTTGGGGCTGGACATTTCAACAAAGGATGATGCGATAAACGCCCTTATCGGGCTACACGCAGCAGCCGGAAATCTTAAAGACAAGGACGCTTATAAAGAAGCTATCCTTGCAAGAGAAGCTCAGGGAACAACCGCAATCGGAGAAGGAATCGCAGTTCCCCACGCAAAAACAAGCGCAGTAAAAGCACCTGCTCTTGCTGCAATCACGGTACCAAACGGCGTTGATTACGGCGCTCCAGACGGAAAACCGTCAGATCTTTTATTTATGATAGCCGCTACTGAGGACGGCGATGTTCATCTTGAAATTCTTTCACGCCTTATGGTAATGCTTATGGATGCGGATTTTGCCGCCAAACTCAGAGCTGCAAAAACTCCGGCTGAATTTCTTGATATTATCAATAAGCAGGAAGCTGTTAAGTATCCCGACGAGGCTCCGAAAGAGGTAGAAAATAAGCCTGAAGGTTACAGAATTCTTGCTGTTACAGCTTGCCCCACAGGTATTGCTCACACATATATGGCAGCAGAAGCGCTTGAAAAAGCGGGCGAAAAGCTTGGATATACAATCAAGTGCGAAACAGACGGCTCCGGCGGTGTGAAGAACAGACTCACCAGAAAAGAAATAGATGAGTGCGACGGCATTATAGTTGCCGCAGATAAAAATGTTGAAATGGCTCGTTTTGAAGGCAAAAAGGTTCTCAAAACTTCTGTTTCTTCAGGAATAAATAAACCTGACGAACTTATTGAAAAGGTTATTTCAGGCAATGTTCCTGTATATCATCACGAGGGCGATGCAGGCGCTTCGGATGAGTACAGCGAGGAGAAGGAAAGCTTCGGCAGAAAAGTTTACAAGCACCTTATGAACGGCGTATCACACATGCTTCCGTTCGTAGTAGGCGGCGGTGTTCTTATTGCTCTCGGCTTCCTTATTGATACTATCGCAGGCACACCGGCAGGCCCGAACCTTGGCTTCACAAACCCGGTTGCAGCTATTGTATTCTGGATAGGTAAAGCGGCGTTCGCGCTTATGCTTCCCGTTCTTTCAGCTTATATCGCAAGCTCTATCGCAGACCGCCCGGGTTTGCTTCCCGGCTTTATCGGCGGTGTGTTCGCATCAAG
>OGOJ01001580.1_pt1 | contig 16488 bp, 19 predicted proteins | sample 1552601 | NCBI WGS metagenome assembly OGOJ01 (sample SAMEA2580184, study PRJEB22360) | human gut metagenome | biome: human gut; feature: human-associated habitat; material: faeces | place: Denmark | collected 2008/2010
CGCCGCATCGAAGAATGTCCCGTCCTGCCCGGCAGCGCCGTCCATGATGGCCCGGACTTTCTCGTGGCTTAACCCGAACCGTTTGCGGTAGATGGTCTCGATTTGTGCCGTGAAGGCTTTGACCAGCTCGGACGGTTCCCCATCGTTTTCGTCGGGAAGGAACGGATTGTGAATCATCAGTATCCCGTAATCCCGCATGAACGACTTGTCCCCGGCAGCCCAGATAACGGAGCCCATCGAAGCGGCCATGCCTTCGATGACGCATTCGGTAGGCACCGAGGCGTTCTGGATGGCGGCATAGACCGTCATGCCGTGCAGCACCGAACCGCCCTCCGAGTTGATGAGCACCCGGATGAGGGACGAACGCACGATGTTCTCCAAAAAGTCGAACGCCTCGCTGAAACGCCCCGCGCTCTCTTCCGTAATGCGGCCGAAGAAGCGGATGGAGGCCGGACGCCCTGCGCCCGACTGACAGACGATATGTTCAAAAGTTTCCGTGTTCATCTTTTCCTTTGGGTAAGAATAGCTTCGCTCGCATAAAATGGTTTATAATCCGTCTCCGGAGCCATCCGGAACATCCCCGGCAGGCTTTTCCTCTTCGGGTTCTTTTTCATCCTCCTCCGGCAGGTCCGGCACATCGACCGAGGGCTGGAATCCCGTAACCTTTTCGTAAACCGGTTCGGCATGGTGCCCGTGTCCCGCCGTGTCGTGCTGCGGCGCATCGGCATGTTGCGTGAAAGGCGGCATGACCAAGTAGCGCTCGACCCAGTTGCGGTACTTCCATGCTGACGATTCCCGGAACCAGACCTCGTAATCCACCCAGTACGCCTGCAACATATTGGTGGTAACAGGCATGTCGAAGTAAAGGAGGTTGCAGCGTTCCGTGAGTGCCGGTTCATGGCTTTTGGCATCCTGAATGGCGACGTTCAACCGTTGGAAAACGATGAACGGGTCGCATTCCCGTTCCGGGTCGGTATGGTTGAGCGTATTGAGGATGAAGCGGATGCGCATGGTGGCGCGGCCCTCGCCGATACGTTGCTGCTGCACGAGGTAGCGCACGTTCACGAAGCGGATGAAGATGGCCGGGAAGGCGATTTCCATTTCCAGGTTCTCGCTGCGCACGATACGGGAAAACTGTCCCGTGTCAATCATGATTGTTCTGAAGAACGATGGACTTTGCGGGTCCTCCGGATTCTCCCTGAGCGTGAGGATGGCCCGCCGGACGGCCTGATACATGTTCACGAACGGATTCTCCGAGACCGATTCCGGCACGGCGACCGCAGGTCGTTCCGCTTCCGGAGCGGAACCGTTTACGGGTGGATTATGTGGTTTCTTGTCTCTGATCATGGGTTCGGAAAGGGAAATCCCCGGAACAAGATGGGGATAAACAGTTGATTGACGGTATGGTTCAGTTTCGGGCTAATGCCGATAAACTGCCGGTGCTCGGGTCGCCGACGGCTGTACTGATTGACGGTATAGAGCCCCAAAGCCGGGTCGGTGTTGTGCACGGCTGCGTAACTTTGGGAAGCGCCGCGCTTCCCATGCTGGTGATAATTGCTTGCCTTGGTCCAGATGGCATAACGAGCCCCACGGCGGAAAATCTTTTTCCGTTCGCCATACGCACGCTGGGTAAGGTTGGTGCGGTCCATGCGCTCCGCCTCCCCGAAAATAGAGCGGGACAAATTACCGGTATCGTTCATTACGGGATGCGTGAAACGGCGTCCCCAGCGGGATTTACGCTCCGGCCACAGCTTGCCGCTGCCATACAATCCGCCTTCGGCAAAGCTGGTGCGGAAACGGCTCTTGGAGTATTCGCCGGCCATTGTCACGAAGTCGTGGGTGTTGAACTCCATCTTGTTGGGCAGATAACGGCCGTTGCCTTTCGGAGCCCACTGCTCGCAGAATTGTTCAAGGGTGATTCTCATGGCTACGGGTTGGTGTCGGTTTGTTTCACGCCTCGGGGATGACCGTAACGTTTGTAGTATTCCTCGTCCGACATGATGCCACGGTCCGACGAGCTACCGCCGGGCACAGCACCGCCTCCGCAGCCCATGCCGGGTATCACGTTGAGCTGCTTGCCTACGATGATGCCGAACTCTTTCTCGATTTCGTCCGCCGCCACCTCGTACTTGTCCGTGATGAGCGAGTAGAGCTTGATGCGGTCTTCGTTATTCATGTCGATGCGGTTGGAATACTTGAATTCCAACCCGGCAGGGATATAGCCCATCGCCACAAGACGGGGGACAATCTGCTCGTTCATCACGTTCTCGATGTAGCGGCGGTACACCTCGATGCGGTCGCGGAAGATGTCCTGATGCGCCTTGGTGGAGCCGACATACGACTGCATGCCTCCGGCCATCGATTCGGAGCCGAGAATGAGGTTCGAGACCTCCTTGTTGGCGAACTGAATTAGTCCGGTATATATCTTCTCGCTGTTTGACATGGTGAAGGTCTTGATGTCCACTTCGTCCTCCAATCCCGTTACGATGATTTTATTTTGAGCTGCATTGGAGATGTCTTGCGCCAGACGCTTGCGATCCATGTTGTTTTCGCTGACGGTCTTTCCGTGAATAATCGGCTGACCGTATGAATGGCTGAAATTCAAGTAGTTCGCAATCGTAAACTTTTTGGCGAGGATAAGTGGCGTCGTGGCCGAGAAGAGTCCCAAATATCTCCCGTCTTGATGAGCACATAACGCTTCCGGTAGGCGGCCGAGCGGATGTCCCAGTGCGGCAGCCACAACCCCTGCCGCTTGACGACGATGCCCTGTTCGGGCAGGACGTTGCGACGCTCGATGCTGTTCACTTCTTTCAGGCGACCCGTATCGGGGTCGATGTCCGGCATGATTTCCAAAAGCGTATAACCGTAGAGTTTGGCTTCGATGATGCCACGGATGATTTTATCGAATTGCGAGCCCTGTATCTTCTGGCTCTCTTTCACATCCTTGACGTATTTGCCCTTGTCGTTCAGACGGGCGAGCATATAGCGGTCACCGAGTATCTGGCTTTCGAGCGTCTCGATGACCGCACGGATGTGCGCATCCTGTTGCAGACACGCATCGTACAGGTCGATCAGACGCGCCCGGTCGTCGAGGATGGTTCCCAGCAGCATGTTCGAGCGCACCGAGCGGTAGCGGTTGTGCCGTTCGATTTCCCGTACGTATTCCTGAATTGTTTTTTTTGACGTGTGGAATATGCTTTCGAGCAACTCGTGGTTAAAAGTACCTTCTTCCTGCATTTTTTCGGGTTTCAAAAAGAATAGTTCGAACCCGAAAAAATGGGTTATCCGCACCCTTCCGACCATACGAACAAATTACCTCCAATATGTTCGGTTTACCATACAAAATAGGCGGATGAATACTTATAGTTTTTTTGCTTGTTTTTGCGCTGTTTTGTTGTTTGTAAATCGCTATAAATGAATTACTAACAAGAAAATTTATCGGCAAATTTATAGCCAAAATCGAGCCGAAAAGTATATATTTTCCTTCAAAATTCAATATTTTGAGAAAATGAAAGCAATAGAAAATCATCAAGGGTTCAGACTTCGGTTCGGCGAGTTTCCGGATTTGCTGTTTACCGTTACCGACGCCCGAACTTATTTTGACATGACACATTTCCTGCAATCCATGAAACTGGAACCGGAAGAGAAGATTACTGAATTCACCGAAGGGTTCGCCCTTTGGATAGAGCATTTGGGTAAGATGTACGGCATACAGCCGGACGAACGCCTTGCCGTGGATGCCGCGTCGGGACACTTTCTGGCGGAAGAATCCTTTGCCTTGCCGTTCCTCTGCTGTGCCGACCCCGTATTCGGCGTGTACCTGCTGGAAAGCATGTCTCAGATGATGCTGGTCGGCATCGTGTGTTCCGACTCCTACATCCTCATGCAGGCGCAGCAGCGGTTTACCGCAGAAGAACTGAATCCCACCTCAAACCCTCATGAGCAATGAAAATGAAAGGCCCTTTTTTACCCTCGAAGCAGTTGCTGGTCTTCAACGGCGCGTATGTACTCATCGCCGTGGTGCGCTCGCTGCACAGCGCGGCGGATTTTTCAGGCATCAACCTCCAAAGCATATCGTTCTCCTGCACCGGGAAGTATGTAGCCACCGGAGGCTTCTATTTCCGACACGCGCACCCCGATGTGCAAATCGACCTGTCGGACCTCGACAACCTGACATTGCAGGAGTACGACCGCCTATGCGGTGTGGAGCGCCGCTATTTCACGGTGCGTGAGATGGCCCACAAGCGTCAGGCGTATGACCAGCGGCGCAAGGAGTTCCGGAAGTTCTGTAAACAACGTGATTTAGAAGAGAAAAAGAATGAAAAATAATACAAGATGAAAAGCAATGCGATACTATGTGAAGAGTACCCGGTCAGGGTGCTGTTCAACGATGACAAAACCTTGGCATGGGTGAACCTGCATGACCTCTGCAAAGTATTGGGGCGCGAGGAGATGCTGACCGACAAGGCGGCTATCCGCCAGTTGCCCTCCAGTATTCAGATTCCGTTCCGCAAGAAAGGACGCGAGATGTGGGCCATCAGCCCTTACGACGTCTATAAGCTGATCCGGCCTATGCGGCGCGAAAACTCCATCGCGGCAAAGAAGTGCGCCGCAGTGGAGACGTGGCTGAACGAACTGCTCGAAGACGCGGCCATACAGTCTGCCAGAGCGACGCAACCCGCGCAGCAGGAAGATGTGGTGTTCAGTTATCAAGACCATCCGATTTCTTTCCGTGCCGCGAACAACAAGATGATGATAAACGCCACACAGATGGCCCGCAGCTTCGGCGTGTTGCCGGCAGAGATACTGCGCAAGGCGGATTTTGTCCGCTATCGCCAGCATCTGGTTGAGAAGGGCATCTCGGAAAGTCTCGACAGTCAGATTTTCACCACGCGCGGCCGTAACAACGGAGCCACGTGGATTGATGAAGAGCTGGCGATGGAGTTCGCCCGCCAGTTGTCGCCGGAGTTCTCGCAATGGTGCAACACGAAAATCAACGAACTGATGACACGGGGGTATGCCACGCTGGAATCACGGTCCGAAAGCGGTATGGGCACTACCGAAAACCTTCCCGTGCCGCAAAGCCTCGACGAGGCTCAGCAGTTGATTGTCGCCCAACGCCACGAAATACACCTGCAACAGGAACGAATCGACGCCGATTCCTACAAGGTGGAGTTTTACGATAACCTGATAGAGGGACGGGATTTCTACTCGACGACATGGCTTGCGCAGGAACTGAACACGACGCCCCGGCAGTTGCACCAGTTCCTCGCGGAGAAAGGCATCTGCAAATTCTCTAAAAATCAGTGGGTGGCGTTCATGCCATACCGGAGCTGGCAAATAGACATGCCGTATTACTGGAACAACCTGCGCACCGGCAAGTGCCATGCCGCCGGGACACGGAAGCGGTGGAGCAAAATCGGCCGTGACCAGATTCTCGAACTATGGAACAGGGAGCCGCCTAAACGCCCTGAACTACCGTCAGGACGCCGCCGGGTGGAAAATCCGTACAGCCACCTGACGGAAGGCGCGGACTATTTTACACCCACGCAACTCGCCCGTGAAATCGGCATCTCTGCCAGCCGCATGAGTAAATTTCTGGAAGATAGCGGCATTTGCCGGTTCGTGAAAAAGCAATGGGCCGTCCTGCCGGAATACCGGGAGTGGCAAATCGACGTGCCGTACTATTGGACGAATCCCAAAACGCAAAAACGATGGGCGTTCGGTACCCGGAAACGGTGGACACTGCTCGGACGGGAGAAAATCATCGAATTGTGGAACAACGGCAATGCCGGAAAAGAAACGGAGGTAATAGAATGAGCAAGGAACTGATCGACAAGATTTCAAGAGCCACGGGACGCTATCCCGTGAGTTGCGACTGTCCCCGTTGCCGGAGACAATGCCTGACGCCCTGTCTGGGCACGCCGGAGGACATCTGGCGGCTGATAGAGGCCGGATACGAAGAAAGATTGCGGATTACATTTTGGGCTGTCGGTATGCTGGTCGGAGCCATCCCGTTCCCGATACTGATGGTGCAGGCGCATCAGACGGAGCACGGCTGCATATTCTGGAAAAACGGGCTGTGCGAACTGCATGGCCAAGGGCTCAAACCGACGGAGGGTTGCTTGTCGTATCATGTCCTTACGGCAAGTGATGGCTTAGAATCTGCCATAACCAACTATAACCATTCAGAACAAAGTCGCTGTATTTCAGCGACTTTTCTATTTTAACACTTTCCAATCCGTATTTGGAAGTAACGGTTTTTATCCATATTTTTCTATCATATTTCTACCGCGACACAAATTCACGGTTAGCCCGAATGTCACAGTGACGCATTAGTTGACGTGTGTTGACAATGGTTTACATGTGTAGACAAAAAGGGAAATTAAAAAACAAAGAAAATGATATAGAAATATGGAAGTAAAGAGAATTTGTCAATGGTGCGGAAAACCATTCATTGCACAGAAAACAACGACCTGTTATTGTAGCCCTCAATGCTCGAAGCGAGGTTACAAACATCGTATCAAGGAGCGCAAAATGGAACTGCGCCATATTCAGGAAATGCAGGAGTTGCGCTCCAGTTTGGAGAAACAAGAATATTTCACTTTTTCGCAGGCTGCCCGATTGATGGGTGTGAGTCGTCAGTACATTTATAAATTAGTCAAAGAGGATAAACTTAGAGCATCCCGAATTAGCGGAAGAATGGCTTTGGTAAGGCGTGCAGACATAGAGTTAATGCTCAAAAGCAAACCTTACGAACGACTGGTTGCGAAAAACGACTTCAACATCTCCGAGTATTACACAGCCGAAGAGATTGCGGAAAAATATAAGGTCAACGCCAAATGGGTGTGGACTTACACTCGGCAACATAAAGTGCCGAAAGTGAGAATCCGCCAGTTCAACTATTACAGCAAGAAACATATCGATGCTGCCTTTGCCAAATACGAGGTAGATTCCGACCTTACTGAATGGTACACACCGGAAGAGATTCAGGAGAAGTACGGTATGACACGTGTCGCCATCCGTTCGCAGGTGTATCGGAACAACATTCCCTCCAAGAAGGAGCATGGGCAGATATTCTACTCCAAGCTCCACTTCGACCTCTCAAAGAGTTCCGAACAGGAGAGCAAGGCGGAATACTATACCGTCAAGGAGGCAATGGAGAAATTCAAGCTCTCTCGTGATTCGGTTTACGGTATTCTGCAATTCCATCAGATCAACCGTGAGAAGAACGGACGGTTCGTCAGATTCCTGAAAGTGGAGTTTGACCGGGTAATGGGTGTCCGCAAATAGTCTAATTTATGACTATCCGTAAATTATTCAAAAATTAATCCCTGCTGTAGGTAATCTGCATGATTACATTATAGAGTTTCGCCGACGAATTAATAATAACCATAAAAATATAACATTATGCATGAATGCAAGACCGTGACATTAAGGACACGTCCGCTAAAAGGCAGGATGATGTCTTTCTATCTGGATTATTATCCGGGGTATCGAGACAAAGAGACAATGAAAGTTATCCGTCATGAATCGCTTGGTATTTATATCTATGCCAATCCGAGAAACAAACGTGAACAGAATTTCAACGAGGTAATGACCGAGAAAGCCGAAGCCATCCGTTGCCGCAGGTTCGAGTCGGTAGTCAATGAACGGTATGACTTCTTTGACAAGTACAAACTCAAGGCAGACTTTCTGGAGTATTATCGCAAGCAGCTCCGTAAGCATGACCAGAAATGGGAGTTTGTCTATCTGCATTTCAGTAACTTCGTACATGATAAATGCACTTTTGAAGAGATTGACATCGACCTCTGTAACAAGTTTCGGGAATATCTGCTGAGTGCCAAGAAGCTAAGGCGTAACGGACGTATCACACGGAACTCCGCATCAGGATACTGGTCTACTTTCAGAGGTTTCCTGAAAATACTCTATCGTAATGGGATGATAAAGACCAATGTCAATGATTTCTTGGAAAAGATAGAGACAGAAGATGTAATGAAAGAGGCCCTGTCAGTTGAGGAATTGTACAAATTGGCTGAGACACCTTGCAAGAAACCTATTCTGAAAACGGCATCGCTGTTTTCCTGTATGACCAGCTTGCGCATCAGTGACATTCTCTCGCTATGTTGGGAAGACATCGTGGACTATTCTGCCGGTGGGAAATGTGTACACATCATTACGCAAAAGAACAAGGCGGAAGACATCATTCCCATCAGTGAAGAAGCTTTGGGATTGATTGGCTATAATTCTGAAAAGAAAGGTTTGGTATTCAAGGGGCTTATGCGTAGCTGGACGCAAATACCGATGAAAGAGTGGATTCGTTCTGCCGGAATTACCAAGAACATAACATTTCACTCGTATCGTAGAACATTTGCAACGCTACAAGCAGCTGCCGGAACGGACATCCGCACCATACAGAGCATCATGGCGCACAAGAGTATCACCACCACGCAAAGGTATATCAAAGTCGTGGATGCCAACAAACGTGAAGCCAGCAAGAAAATTACCCTGACACGGCAAGACTGACAGCTGCTTTGTCCTCGATTTCTGCGGTCAGAGTATGATTTTAGGTGAAAAATCATACTCTGACCGTGATATTTAGCATGATACGTGGTAACTATCAGTCTCTTTATTGCAACTATCTGGAATATCGATTATATCTTTAGCGCGAAACGATTCCAAATACTTGCAGACTATGACGAATAAAAAACAAATTCAGACTAAAAAGATAAGTTTTATCCTCGCACTGTCCGTTATCATTTATGCGGCTATAGACACTTATCTTTTCCTTTGCCATGACATCAATATCATGCGCATAACGACTCCTGTCATCCTTGGACTGGTAATAGCTATCATATTATGCGGACTCCTGCACAAATTTTTCTATAAATGGCTGACAAAAAATCCTATCAACTTCTCTTTTGGCGAGCCATCTACCCCTATTGTAAAATCAGAGAACATCATAGAATCTATGGATGCTACTGAAACGCAGCCCATCAAGCAACCGATGGATTTGCCTGAACAAGAGTCTTCTCCATCCCAACAGTCGAATCAAGATACTGTAAACTCTGATTGTCCGCAAGATTCTCATTTGAATAAATATGATTCCATATTGGTGGAACTCAAAAAGAAAGAGATTGAAAGGCAAGTGGAAATCATGGATGCGATTCGGGAATATGTAACCGTCAAGACTGCCCCCTATCTCTCCAAAGAGGATATTGCCACCCTCATTTCCAATATAGAGTATATGGCTTACGATCAACCTGAGTCATATAAACCGATTCGTTCCAATATAGACAATCCGCTGAGGTCGCCGGGGCTTCGCCATTTGGCATGGAATGTCGGTGAACGCTTGGGAGTACCCTTGGCGAAAAGAGCCGTTTTTATCAAAGAATCATTTCCATACGAACTCGTAAACGCGACCCTTGAATATCTTAAACTTAATTTACGGGATAATGTTCCAAGCCAGATTCCCATTGATGTACCAGATAAAGGCGACTATCGCTTCCATTTAGATGTAGATAATGATGACTCGCAATAAAAAAAGTATGCAGACGAAATAATTAATCCGGTCTGTATTGTTCTGCAAGGTTTCATTGAGTTGGTTCGCAGCATGTTAAACGATTAAAACAATCATAATATGGAAAAAGACCAACTGACATTCAACGACCTGCCGAATGTGGTAGGCGAACTATGCGACAGAATCGCAAGTATGGAAAACCTGCTTACGGAGAAACTTTCCAAGCAGTACGAAACCAAAGAGAACACGCACGTCCCCATGACCGTACAGGAGGCTTGCAACTATCTTAAAATGCCGTTGTCGACCTTTTATTACAAGGTCAAGAAGGACGATATTCCGGTTATAAAACAAGGAAAGCATCTCTACATCTATCGTGACGAACTGGATAGATGGCTGGAATCTTCCCGGAAGAATCCGGCTCCGCAAAGTTTCGAGGACGAGAATGAGTCTTTGCTCGCCTCCCATCGCCGTAAACCGAACCCTAAAAACTGGTAGCGATGGAAAAGACAGACACTATTATTCTTTCTCCGGAAGAATTGGCCGCTTACATGGCAGAGTCTACAATAAGCGTAACAAGTACATACGAACACTCCCCGGTGGTTCTGATGGTGGACGATACTGTTATCGGAACATTGGGAAACTTCAGTGCTTCCATCGGGAAAGCCAAAAGCAAGAAAACTTTCAACGTTTCAGCCATTGTCGCATCGGCGTTGAATAACAGCACCGTACTTCATTACCGGTCTACATTTCCCGAAAATAAGCGGAAGATTCTATACATAGACACAGAGCAGGGGCGGTATCATTGCCAGCTGGTATTGAAACGCATCTTACGTTTGGCCGACTTACCGGAATACAAGAATCCGGATAATCTGATTATGCTGGCTCTGCGCAAGTTTTCCCCTAAACTACGTCTGGCGATAGTCGAACAGGCCATTGGCACAATACCGGATTTGGGATTGGTCATCATAGATGGCATTCGTGATTTCCTTTACGACATCAATTCCTCCAGTGAATCCACCGACATCATCTCCAAATTCATGCAGTGGACGGATGACAGGCAAATCCATATCCATACCGTCTTGCATCAGAACAAGAATGATGAGCATGCCCGTGGTCACATCGGCACGGAACTCAACAACAAAGCGGAAACCATCATGCAGGTCGAAGTGGACAAAGAGGACAAGACTGTAAGCGTGGTCGAAGCCGTCCATATCCGTGACCGCGAGTTTGAACCTTTCGCTTTCCGCATAAACGAGGAAGCCATGCCCGAACCGGTAGGGTCCTATCTGCCCAAAGAGAAGAAGACCGGACGACCAATCAAAGGACCGTTCGATCCGGACAAGGAGATTCCAAAAAATGTACATCGTCCAGCATTGGATGCCGTTTTTGCCAATGGCAACATCAGCAATTACGATGATTATATAGAACGCTTGAAAGAGGGTTACGGATTGCAGGGTATAAAACTCGGTTATAACAAGGCGGTAAAGGTCGCAACATTGCTCAGCGACAAACAAATGGTTATAAAAGAAGGGAAAGATTATGCATTCAATCCAGAATACCATTATTGAGTTCAACTTTACTTTATTGTTGGGGCATATATATAAGAATAAAGCAAAGTCAGAGGAAGACATCATGTGAGATATTCATATTCTCCCCTCTTTTAGAGACTCGTATCATCCTATGTTTCCTATCCGAGTGCCAGTTCACTATACGCATCCGATATGGCTTGTCGTGAAGCATCAACAGGTAACTGTTGCGAGATATGCCAAGGTATAACCTCACTGCGTTACGGTTGTACATTGGCGCTCTCGCCTGCTCAGTTCCCTCGCCGGTGCGGTACTCGCAAGCTCGCACCTATTCAACCATTATAAAATAATTCAAATGAAAGAAGATATTAAAAATACATCGGACTCCTCGAAAGAAACCAGAAACGTCTTCATCGGAGCAAAAGTCACTCCTACTCAGAAGGAGCAGATAAAATCACTGGCCGGACAATGCGGCATGACTGTAAGTGACTACATATTATCACGTGCGTATAACTTCAAGCCCAAAGCAAGGCTCACGAAAGAAGAAGCGGTACTGTTGCAGAATCTGGACGATTGTCGGTCAGACCTCGTAAAATACACCTCCGCCCTACACGGAATGTCTACAAAGCAGCGCATGGCAATGTTCAATCAGATTCCGTTTATGGTGGGCTGGCTGAAAGAATTAGGCAATGTAGCCGAAAGTGTCTGCCAGTTCCTGAATGCAGTAAAAGAGAAGAATAAAATTCCGTCTAACCCAAAATCCGAAGAAGAATGATTGCGAAAGCCAAAGCCATATCGCACGGTATAAACGACATCCGTTACATTACCGGCGAATCACAGCACAAAAAACATCCGGAAAAGATTTATCGGGTATTGGACAATCTGTTGCCCTCAGAACCGGACGCTATGGGAATATGGAGCTCCATGCAGTTGACCCTATCCCAACATCGACCGATAAAGAATTCCGTTATCAGAATCGAGCTGAGTCCATCGCCCGAACATACCCAATTTTATGACATCGAAGATTGGCAAAATCTTTGGCAGGAATTCGCCGAGGAGTTCGACAAACAAGTGATTACCGGCAAGGATGGACAAGTCCGTTCCTGTCCGACCAATTTGGTGGGTAGCAAATACTCGGTTTGGCTTCATACGGAATCTAAAGGCGAAGTTCCCCACCTTCATGCAGCGGTTTGCCGTTTGGATGAAAACGGTAATATCAACAACGACCACAACATTCATCTTCGGGCGCAACGTGCAGCCGAGCGAGTGGCAAAGAAACGTGGCTGGACAACAGCGGCACAAATCAGAAATCGAAACATTCCACAAGTGAACCGGGACTGTATGGAGGTGTTGAAAGCAATGCCATCGTGGTCATGGGATGAGTACAAGAATGCTCTTATACGGAAAGGTTATACCGTCCATGAAAGAGAGGACAAGAAAGGTATTCTTCGTGGATATGCCCTCATGAATGGAAACACCAAATACAAGGCTTCAGAATTGGGAATCGGCAGAAACCTGATGGTCTCGAAACTTCCTGCGACATGGGAGAAACTGCATCATCAGCCAGCTACTGCCATTAGAAACAATACACCCCAAGCCGTTCAACAGGCAGCGATACATAAGATTGCTCCTATCGACTATACCCAATATCTCACATATAGTCAGGAGATGATTTCCTATACCCTCAGCCATGAAGGTAAGGATTACAAATTTTATATCCCGGAAAAAGTACTTGATTGTTTCAATGACGAATTTGATTACAGGTTTATTGCCAACTGTCAAGAACTTACCGATATGGCTGTAGCTATATTTGTCGGACTGATAGATACCCCCAATGTAACAACCGGAGGAGGTGGCGGTGGCTCACAAAGCGACCTTCCGTGGAGAGATAAGGACGAAGACGACTTGCTCTGGGCGCGCAGATGTGCTCGTGCCGCCAGCCGGTTCTTAGGAAAGAAACCGAAAACAGGATTAAAACGATAAGCGCATGAAGAAGAAATTTGATTTTTCCGCAGAAATGAGTGAAGCGGAATCCATAAGATCCACTCCCAAGAATGAATATCTGGAGGAAGAAAACCACTTACTCGATATCAATGTGCAAGAACTTGCTAGGCTGAATAACAATGTATATAAGCTGAGAACAGAAGTTGAAAATCTGTCCGGTTCTATACGTGAGTGCAAACCTATCATTTCTGAAGAAATGCATAAGTTGGCAGTTGAATTTGGAGCAACACTTCTCTGCAATTTTCTTAGTCAGATTGAGAGCAAATGCAAGGAAGCCGAGCGAAGAATGAAGAAAGCCGACAATACCATCCCCATCCCAGATACGGCATTCTACATTTTGATTATCATTGTAGTCGCTCTATCTTCTTTTTTCGTGTGCATGATAGTGGCTAATGCAGAGATTTTGCATTCCGGATTGATTTGGAAGGCTACTACTGGTTGTATTCTTATGGCTGTCTCGGGGATTGGTATAACGGTAGCAATACAGAAGTTTTTGGATAGAGGTAAATAAACGAAAAGTCTCAATCGGATAGAGATTACTACCAGTTGAGACTTTATTTTCATGCTTAAATTAGTCTTCTAAATCTCTTGCGACTTCAGGGAAATTATCTTTAATAGTTCCTTTGATACCACCATGTATAGAATACTGCCTGACTTGAGTAGTTTGAACTTTTGAAGACTCATGATCTTCTTTGGAATACAGAATAGGAACTGGTTCTGACTGATAGTAGTTTAACCTGTCTGTATTTATATATCTTATTTCATACGCCTCTTCAAAAGGAGTTATGAGATATATCCTTATTGATGCATCAAATGTGTATATCTGTTGACGGCATAATTCTCCGGGCAAAATAGTCTTTGTTTCTCCTTGCCGTATTTGAATATAATCGCTTTTCGGTTTTAACCTTACATCTAAATGATGACGAGCCTCATTTATCATAATGCGATACACTTCTACCGGATATGAATTGTTTTTAATCTGGATCTTCAATCCCCACATCGTATCATTCTTCAAACTTATCTGAATTTTGGGATATATGTTACTTCCAGCTTAAATTCGCTCTAATTGATAATGACGTGAGTACATCTCAGCCATTTGCGACAAGCTATTAATCTGCTGCTGAGTTCCTTTCTGATTTCTTAAGACAAGAATAAAAGTTGCAGCTGTCGCCAAGGCTCCCAAAGCCATAATACAATCAACAATAATCTCAAATAACATAATTACTTTCTAAAATGATATTCAAATATACAACATAATTCTGAATCACAGAACAATTGAGAGCGAAGAAATTACAGCATTAATTCCCTCGCTCTATACATAACTTTATTTACCCAGTGACTTGAACACCTTAGCAATGCAACGCTTTTTCTGCTCCATATTGGGATGAACATATAAGTCCAACGTAGTTGAAATATTGGAATGCCCTAATAATACGCTGACTGTTTTATAGTCACAACCGACCTCTATACAACGAGTCGCAAAACTATGACGGAGTCCATGATACTTCAGCTTGGGAATATCAAGTTTCTCCATAAGCCTTTTATAGTAGTTACGGTACGTACGTGGTTCTGTCGGACACTCGTCATTGGTAAGAATGTAATAGTCATCATTAACTACTTTTTTCAAAGGCTTTAACATAGTAAGCAATTCTTTGTTTATCGGGATTTCACGGCAAGAGTTTTTTGTCTTTGGCGTGTTGATGACCAGCTCTGTATGTTTTCTCTCTCCTTCTATGATATAGATGCGTTCTATCGTCCGGTTAACGGTTAGAATTCCATCATATACATTGATGTCGCTCCATTTCAAAGCACAGATCTCCCCTATACGCAGACCGGTACTAAGGCTGATATAGATACCAAGTCCCGGAAAGGAAAAGTGGCTCTGAATATAGTTCAGAATCTTTTTATGATTTGCCACGGACAAGACCTCCAACTTTTTACCAGCAACGTCTGTTGGGTACTTAATATCCCATTCGTAATAGTTCATCCATTCGTTTTTCACTCCGAATTTCATAACCATCTTCAGGACAATAAGAATGTCCTTAACAGATTTCACGCTCAATCCGCCTTCCAACTTTTCAAGCACAAAGCCTTGTACATCATTTTCATGAAGTTCGTTACTCTCACCAAACTTTGGCAAAATGTGATTTTCAAGAATCAACATGTAGGCTGCCAATGTCGATAGTTTCACATACGGTCGCTTGTCCTCTCGCCATGCGTCCGAAATTTCTCTAATTGTCTTCTGAATCATAATTTTGAATTTAATTGGTTCTAATAATTAGAGAAATATAATAGGTAATGTTCCCCATTTGAGATTTCCGGAATTTAGTGGGGAGTGGGAAATCTATCCTCTTACAGATTTTATGAGTTTCAAAAATGGAATGAATCCTGATGCCAAAAGATTTGGGCGTGGAACAAAATTCATTTCGGTGATGGATATTCTTAATAACCAATTCATTTGTTATGATAATATCCGTGCCTCTGTTGAAGTTGTGGATGGCGATATTGAAACTTATGGTGTAAACTACGGCGATATCTTATTTCAGCGCAGCTCTGAAACGTTAGAAGATGTAGGTCAAGCCAATGTCTATTTGGATAGCAAACCCGCAGTGTTTGGTGGTTTTGTTATTCGTGGAAAAAGTAAAAGTAACTATTATCCTATGTTTTTTCGTTATCTTTTGGCTTCACCAACTGCACGAAAAAAGATAATCGTAAAAGGAGCCGGAGCACAGCACTTTAATATAGGTCAAGATGGATTAAGTAAAGTTTGTCTTAATATTCCTTCAATTCAAGAACAAGAGAAAATAGCAAAACTATTTGAATGTATAGATACTCGAATCGCTACCCAAAACAAAATCATTGAGGATTTGAAAAAATTAAAGTCCGCAATTAGTTTGAAAATGCTTCACTCTGATTCTTGGGAACAATTCAAGATTCAAGATATTGCATCAATAGGACGTGGTAGAGTTATTAGTTCGGTAGAAATTAGCCAACAAGAAAATCCGTTATACCCTGTGTATTCTTCTCAAACATCAAATGACGGAATTATGGGTTATCTTGATGATTTTATGTTTGAAGGTGAATATATCAGTTGGACGACTGACGGTGCAAATGCAGGAACGGTATTTTATCGTAATGGAAAGTTTAATTGCACTAATGTCTGTGGCTTGTTAAAGCTCAAAAAAGGATTTGATGCCCATTTCGTTTCATTAGTCTTAGCAGAAGCAACAAGGATGTATGTCTCAACTAATTTAGCAAACCCGAAACTTATGAATAACACAATGGGAAACATACAAATCCGTCTGCCAAAATTAGAAGAACAAAAAAGAATCTCCGTTGTTTTCAGAAAGTTACATGGACTATTAGAGACACATAATAGTTTGATCATCAAGTATTCAAAGCAGAAACAATATTTGCTCTCGCAGATGTTCATATAAA
>OGOJ01001589.1_pt1 | contig 16401 bp, 13 predicted proteins | sample 1552601 | NCBI WGS metagenome assembly OGOJ01 (sample SAMEA2580184, study PRJEB22360) | human gut metagenome | biome: human gut; feature: human-associated habitat; material: faeces | place: Denmark | collected 2008/2010
TAACCAGTAAACTTTCCTCATTCTTCTCTCAAACACTTTTTATATGTACTTTCCCTGATATAAATTTCCAGTATTTCAGCTTCTGTTTCCGGTATTAAAAACAGGTTTTTTAGGATTGCAGGGACTAATATGGTTTCTCCTTTATTTACTTTCACGGTTTTATCGACATCGTAGACCAGGGTAAAATTACCTTCCAGACACATATAAATAACGAAAGAGTCCAGCTCGATATAATCTTTTTCTACTTCTTTGTCGAATTTCAGATAATTTGTCGTAAAATAATTACAGCTGACCAGTTCTTCGGTATGATTTTCGTGCTGATGATAATGGATGCTGTGCTGTTTTTGTTCACAGAAATTGATCACATCGGTAGCTAATTCGGTATGCAGTTCTCGTGGATTACCGTTCTTATCCCGCCGGTCATAATCGTAAATCCGGTAGGTGATATCCGATGTTTGTTGTATCTCTGCGATATAACAGCCTTTGCAGATAGCGTGTACCGTACCTGCCGGAATGAAAAAACAGTCTCCTTTTTCGACTTTCTCGGTGTTCAGCAGAACAGGCAGTGTATGATTGTGCAGGGCAGTAAGGTATTCCGATTTGTCGGTATCTTTATTGAAACCCATAATCAGTTCGGCATCCCGGTCAGCACCTACCAGGTACCACATTTCTGTTTTTCCATAGGCGTTATGACGGGCTTTTGCGGTTGCGTCGTCCGGGTGTACCTGGATGGAAAGATTGTCCCGGGCATCGATGTATTTGATTAACAAAGGAAATTCAATACCGAATTTTTCATAGATTTTATCTCCTACCAGATCTCCCATATAGATTTCAGTCAGTTCTTGCAGGGAATTCCCTTCGAGTGCCCCTTCGGATACGACCGAGATATTATCTTGTACTCCTGAAATTTCCCAGCTTTCGCCGATAGATTCTTTTACTTTCGGGTCGTTACTTTTGTAAGCTAGTTTGTCTCCGCCCCAGATCGTTTGTTTGAGGATCGGTTTAAATTTTAAAGGATATAACATAAGACTAATTTTATAGATTGATATATTATTTCCGGCATAAAAATTGTACCTTGCAAAGGTATAATTTATTAAAACGGGAAATTGAAATTTGAAGATTATTTTAGTTTAAAAACAAAGAAGATGATGAAATGGGGAAAATTACTGTTAGGAGTCGGATGGGCTTGTGTATTGTATGCTTGTAGCGATGATGATGGAAAAGACGATACGATCATGAATATGTCCGAATTGACAGGAAAGTATTGGTATTACAATGCCTGGTTGGGGGATAAATACGGGATGGGACAGTCCGATTTATTGGAAGTGATCCGCTTTGAAAAGGGAGGTGTTTTAAAGATGATGGAATTCGGCGGACGGAGGGTACATGCTATCGGTACCTGGACAGGTGGAGATAATCAGATTACGATGGATCTGGACGATGGGGACTCTATAGTTTGGAATGTGCAGCGGAGTGGACCGGATTATATTCAGACTATTGTGAATGCGCAAGGAGAACGGAAATATACGACCGATCCCGGGTATCTGGGCGAACTGACTGCCGACGCTTTTTTAGTAAACGAATATACGGACGGGAATCAGTTTAAAACGTATATCGGAGTCGATGTGCGGGGAAATAAAAATGTGAAAGAGGTGGCTTTGATTCCTGCCGACGGGAAATCTATCCCGGTGGAAAATCACGGGTATTTTTGGAGTGAGAGACAACCCCAGAGCGGTGATTATGTCGATTTCGGCGGAGAGAAACGGGAAGTGCGTTTCTATTTGCGGATAGGAAAAAATACACAACTGAAGTTACAGGATACCATCTATAGTCAGAATCTGCCTCAGCGTACTTTGAGTGAAAGTGGATTGGAGGCGATTACCGAACTGGGAACCGGGGCTTTGAAGGTTTCCTGGAATTCATACCAGAACCCCGATATTTATTATCGGGTGGAAATCTTCTCAAAGAAAATGGATTTGACACAACCTTATTTTGTCAGCCGGATTCAACCGGCTACGAGTACCGGAATGACGATCAATACGACTACTTCCGGCGAGGTAAACCGGATCGGCGAACTGATCAAAGGCGAGAGTTATCGGGTGCGGTTGACTGCCTTGATGTTCGAACCCGGCGTGGATGTGATCAATGATGAATATAGCTCTGCTAATTTGCAAGCTGTCACCTATTTTTCCAGAGGATTCCTTTGGGAATAAAAGCGCAGGTGAAACATCAGGGAGCGAGGAAATAATCGGATAGAGTGTGGGCCAGCCGAAGAGGCTGGTCTACGTGTATCCGGTGAGTTGCTTCCGGAATTGTCTTTTGCCGGGCCTTCGGGAAATAATATCGGGTGGCTTCGGTTATTTTTTCCGGTAAATAGTCCGAATGTCCGGCTTTTATAAATAGAATTTCAGCCTGATAAGGAGACCGGATATCGGGTATATTCCAATCCAACAGAGAAGATAGATTTTCCCGGATCGCTTTCGCATTAACCTTCCATTCGTATCCCTGAGGAGTTTTTCGGATATTTTTTAGCAAAATCTGAACTTCCTCTTCTGTAGAAAAATATTCCCGGACCGCTCGATGTATTTCCTGACGTCGGTGGAAATTTTGAAGCGGGGTAGTCAGGATATATTCCGACAGGCTTCGGTGCATAGTCTGCCTGTCTAAAGTATAGGCTTGCGGGCAGATATCTATGATTGCCGCTTTTTCGACGATTTCCGGACGTTTCAATACTAAATGCATCAATGTCTTGCCTCCTAGGGAATGTCCCGCCAGAAAAGGCCTTTGGGGTAAATTCAGTCGCCCGATCAATTCCTCCGTATCCTGGCTCAAAATGGTGTAATCGAATAATGAAGAATGCGGAGAACAGCCGTGATTTCTCAGGTCGGGCAGGATGACATGGAACCGGTGGCTCAATAGATCGGCTACGGGCAGCCAATTGTCCGAAGCTCCCCATAGGCCGTGAAGGATGATGAGGGGGGGATGCGTATCGATACCTTTTTCACGATAGAAGAGTTGCATATCAGGCTTTGGGTTTACCGATAAAAAAATGCTACCCCGAAAGATAGCATTTTTTCCAAATAAAGACAATGTATATTAGTCTTTCAGTTTTGCTTTCAGGAATTCGCGGTTCAGGCGTGCTATATGAGCGATGGAAATACTTTTCGGACATTCCATTTCACAAGCGCCGGTGTTGGTACAGTTTCCGAATCCGAGTTCGTCCATTTTAGCCACCATGGCTTTAGCCCGGCGGGCAGCTTCAATTTTTCCCTGTGGCAATAAAGCTAACTGAGAAACTTTTGCTGCCACGAACAGCATAGCTGAAGAGTTTTTACAGGTAGCCGCACAGGCACCGCATCCGATACAGGCTGCTGCGTCCATCGCTTCTTCCGCTTTGTCGTTTGCAATTGGAATTGCATTGGCATCAGGAACTCCACCGGTGCTGACAGAAACATAACCTCCGGCCTGCAGGATCTTGTCATAAGCTTTCCGGTCGACGATCAGGTCTTTGATTACCGGGAAAGCACCGCAACGCCAGGGTTCGATCGTTATCGTGGCTCCGTCTTCGAAACGGCGCATGTGCAATTGACAGGTAGTTACGTCATCGTCCGGTCCGTGAGCACGGCCGTCGACGAACAGACTACAAGTACCGCAAATACCTTCACGACAGTCATGATCGAATGCTACCGGTTCTTCGTTTTGTTCTACCAGCTGTTCGTTGAGAATATCGAGCATTTCCAGAAATGAAGTGCCGGTAGAAATATTGTGAACTTTATATGTTTTAAACTCGCCTTTTGATTTAGCGTCTTTTTGCCGCCAGATCTTCAGAGTCAGTTCTTTTAATATTTTATCTGCCATAACCAATATTATTTTTGATTTCGGATTTACGATCGGGGTATAAGCCTGAACCGTAAATCACAAATCGTAAATTATTTATTTATAAGAACGTTGAGTAAGTTGGATGTTTTCGAACACTAATTCTTCTTTATGGAGTTCCGGTGCTTTATCTTCACCTTTGTATTCCCATACAGAAACATATTTAAAATGTTCGTCATCCCGTTTGGCTTCACCTTCTGCGGTCATCGATTCTACCCGTAAGTGTCCGCCGCAAGATTCATTCCGATCGAGAGCATCGTGAGCCATCAGGTCGGCGAGTTCTATAAAGTCGGCGACACGGGCTGCTTTTTCCAATTCGTTGTTCATCGCTGTAAATTCACCGGTTATGCGCAGATTTTTATAGAAATCTTTTTTCAATTCGGCGATCAGTTCGATGGCTTTCTTCAAACCGGCAGCTTCACGGGCCATACCGATGTATTCCCACATAATGTGTCCCAGTTCTTTATGGAAATGATCCGGAGATTTCGTTCCTTTGATGTCATACAAACGACGCAGACGGTCGGTGACATGTTTTTCAGCTTCGTCGAATTCCTTGGTATTGGTATTGATTTTCGGAGTCTGGATTTCTTTGGCCAGATAGTCGCCGATGGTATACGGCAGAATGAAATAACCGTCAGCCAGTCCCTGCATCAAGGCAGAGGCCCCTAAACGGTTTGCTCCGTGATCAGAGAAGTTACATTCGCCGATAGCGTACAATCCGGGAATCGTAGTCATCAAGTTGTAATCTACCCAAAGTCCGCCCATAGAATAGTGGATAGCCGGATAGATCATCATCGGATTGTTGTAAGGATCCACAGCGGTGATTTTTTCGTACATCTGGAACAGGTTACCATATCGTTTTTCAATAGTATCCCGGCCTAATTGTGCGATAGCATATTTAAAGTCCAGGAATACGGCTTTACCTGTATTGTTGACTCCGAATCCGGCATCGCATCTTTCTTTAGCAGCACGTGAAGCGACGTCACGGGGTACCAGATTCCCGAATGCCGGATAACGGCGTTCCAGATAGAAATCCCGGTCTTCATCGGGTATTATCGTTCGCTGACGGATCATGGCGTATATCAATGAGCAGGAAGATGCATTTTAGCATCTTCGATTTTTTTCGGTACCCATACCCGGCCGTCGTTACGTAGCGATTCGGACATCAGGGTCAGCTTACTCTGCTGGTCTCCGTGTACAGGAATACAAGTCGGGTGAATTTGCACGAAGCAGGGGTTCCCGAACATAGCACCACGTTTGTAAGCTTGCCAGGCTGCACTACCGTTACATCCCATCGCATTGGTAGACAGGAAGAATACATTGCCATAACCTCCGGTAGCCAACACTACGGCATGGGCTCCGAAACGCTCGATTTTTCCGGTAACGAGATCCCGGGCGATTACTCCGCGTGCTTTACCGTCGACGATCACGATATCCAGCACTTCGTGGCGGTTGTACATTTTTACTTTACCGGCCTGAATCTGACGGTTCATGGCTCCGTAACATCCCAGCAACAATTGCTGTCCGGTTTGGCCACGGGCATAGAACGTACGGCTTACCAAAGCTCCACCGAAAGAACGGTTGGCCAGTAATCCGCCGTATTCACGGGCAAAAGGAACACCTTGAGCTACGCATTGGTCGATAATGGAGTTGCTTACTTCTGCCAAACGATATACATTGGCTTCCCGGGCACGATAGTCACCGCCTTTGATGGTTTCGTAGAACAAACGGAATACAGAGTCGTTATCGTTGGGATAGTTTTTGGCTGCGTTGATACCTCCCTGTGCGGCGATAGAGTGTGCACGACGGGGAGAATCCTGATAACAGAAAGCGGTTACATTGTATCCTAATTCGGCTAAGCTGGCAGCTGCAGAACCTCCGGCTAGTCCGGTACCTACAATGATAACATCCAGTTTCTTTTTGTTTGCCGGGCTGACAACACCAATATGAGCTTTGTGAGCTGACCATTTGTCTTTCAACGGTCCGGCAGGTATTTTAGCATCTATTACTGACATAATAAATTGATTTAAATTTTAAATTTTGATTCCAGACTTTAGATTGATAAAACCGAATTTATCAATCATCGATCATAAATAATTAGTTTCCCAGTCCTGCGATGAAATACAGTGGAATAATGCTGAAGCCTACTGCAAATACAATTGCAAAGAAATAAGCTAAACATTCCAGACGCTTTCTCCAGATATCATTTGAGAAACCGATAGTTTGGAAAGCAGACCAGAAACCGTGAGTGATATGTAATCCTACTAAAACGGCTCCCAGAATATAAATCAAACAGTATACAATGCTTGATTCGAATAAGCTGGAAACCAATGTATAAGTATCTTCCATTTCAATACCTCCGACTGTAATGGCTGACAACGGAGTTCCCAAAGACGGGAATTTAATGTTCCACCAGAAATTATACAGGTGGATCACCAGAAAGATCAACACCATTGCTCCCAGAATGTACATGTTGCGGGAAGCCCAGGTGGCATTTTGACTCTGGTTTCTCAGGGCATATTTCACCGGACGCGCTTTCTGATTCTGAAGAGTCAGTACAGAAGCCCAAATGATGTGAATGATAAACCCGATAGCCAGGATGGGTTCAATAATTTTGATAATCGGGTTCGTAGCCATAAAATGAGCTCCCTGATTGAATAAGGCCCCGCTATTATCAAAAATCAACAATAAATTTAGCGCCAGGTGGACGCAAAGAAACGAAATCAGAAAAAGTCCCGATAAACTCATGATGACTTTTTTTCCGATCGAAGAGGTCAAAAAATTGCTCATAATTTGTTTTATTTATTAATAACTGGTTTAATACCCTTTAATCCTGCAAAAGTATCCTTTTTCTTTAACTTTACCCTATTTTAATACATTAGAATGATTCTAAATTCGGAATTTTTTCTGTAATAAAAACGGGGCCTGAAATACTTTGAAAACTAATTGTACCTGATTTTACTTTCTTCCAAAGCCTGATATATAATATCCTGTATTTGGGTCCGTATATTCATTTCAGATAATTTTGTGTTAAATTCGTCGGGATAAGTCCGGTTGGATAAAAATAGGTATAACAGCTTGTTATCCGGGTCGCACCAGGCCATAATCCCCGTGAAACCGGTATGTCCGAAGCTGGTCAAAGGGAGACACTTACTGACCGGATTGATCTTGGTTTGATCCGGTTCGGGTTTGTCGAAACCCAGGCCTCTGCGGTTTTTAGGAAACAGATTGTTTTTACAGCTGAAGGTGGCCATTGTTTCGGGTGAAAAATAATATTCTCCTCCATAGGTTCCTCCGTTCAGATACAATTGCATCATTTTGGCCAGGTCTTCGGCTGTTGAAAAGAGACCGGCATGTCCTGCAATGCCACCGAGCAGCGCTGCGACAGGGTCGTGTACATAGCCCTTGAGTTCCGTTTTGCGGTAAAGTTTATCGACACACGAAGGAACCAGATTATTTTTATTCAGGCGTTTGTGAGCAAGAAAATCGGTATGGTGCATACCTAATTTCCGATAAAATTCTTCCTGACAGTATTGGTCTAACGATTTTTCAGTTACATGTTCCACTGCGAATTTCAGAAGAATAAACCCCAAATCGCTGTAGGCATATTCTTTTTTAGGATTTAGCGGTGAATGAAGTATACAGGACCGGATCGTGTCCTGGTAGGCCGGGAACATATAAAGTCCGGGTTCCATGTATTTATAGCCCGGTTTCGGGGAATTGGAGACCGTGCTGTCTTTAAACCGATAATTGAGATTTACATATAACCTGTCTTTCAGGCGGGTGGTGTTGTGCGCTGTCCGTTTGCTGGTAAATAAAGGTCCGGGGAGCGATTTCGGATCGATAGCATCCGTAAATAAAGGCAGAAAGGTTTTCAAACCTGCATTGTGGCATAGTACTTCCTGTACGGTGATGTCTTTTTTATCGGTCTCTTTTAATGGAGGATAATAGTCCGACAACGGAGCCGCCAGATTGATTTTCCGGGAATCGTACAGTTTGATTATGGCCGGTAGGGTGGCTGTGATTTTGGTTACGGAGGCCAAATCGTAAATGTCGGATGTTTTGTTGGGAGTCGTTTGTTTGTAGGTATGATGACCGAAGGCCTTATTGTAAAAGATATTACCGTCTTTGGCAATCAGCACCTGACAGCCGGGGGTGGCATGTGCCTGGACCGCCAGTTGGCAGATGGAGTCGATTTTGGCTAATTTTTCAGAATCCAGGCGGCACATCTCCGGACTGGTATAACTCAGTCTGGTTTTGGGCGTTTGAATACCTGTACCGGCCGGATAATCCGGATTTACACAAACCGGGAGCCGGGCAGTCATGGCTATGCCTCCGAAAATGGCTTGTGCCGCATACTGCTGGGCATAAAGATGATTTTCGTAGCTGAGCAATAAAGCATCGGTCGGGAGGGAAGCGTAGGAAGCGAGACCGTATGGGATGCCCGGATGGCATAAAATGATTCGCTTGCCGGTTTGCTGCCGGATCAGGGTATCTAAGACCGGCGAATAACCGAAATTTTTTTGAGCCGAATTCGTACTCAGATTATTATAAATAATGATACAATTAAAAGGTTGAAGCTTTTTTTGCAAATTCCGGAGTTCTTCGTCCGATAATTTTTTGTTTGCTACGAAGTGAGTGACTTGAGTATAACGTTCCAGTGTCGTTTGAAAATTGTTTACTGCTCTGGCTCCGAAATTCAGACTGGCGATACGGAGGGTATCCAGGCGTTTGAGGGGAAGTAAAGAGTCTGTATTTTTAATCAGGGTGATGGCTGCCTGGTAAAGTTGTTGCTTCAGAGCTATGTCGGTAGGAGAGTTGAGACGTGACCATAGACCCGGGGTTTCGGCCGGATAAACATTCGGTAATACATATTTTTGCTTTGCTTCCAGTATCTTCCGGCATTTTTCATCGATCGTCCGCTCGTCCAACAGGCTATCGGCCAGGGCTTTTTTGATCGCTTCCACTGCTTTTCCCAGATTGGCCGGAAAAAGGAGCATGTCGTTACCTGCGAGCAGTGCTTTTACTTCTGCTTCGCCGGGCTGGGAGTTTTGGGTTACCCCCTTCATATTCATGGCATCGGTGAAGCACAGGCCGGAGAAGTTCAGATCCCGGCGTAACAATCCCTGGATGACCGGGCTGGAGAGAGAAGCCGGAATGCCTGTCGAATCTATCGATTTAACCGCCAGATGGGAGACCATAACCGCCGGAATGCCGGCTTCGATCAGATGCTGGTAAGGATAGAGTTCGACAGAGTCGAGGCGTTGGCGGGAATGTGGGATGACAGGCAGGGTATGGTGAGAATCGGTATCGGTATCTCCATGCCCCGGAAAGTGTTTGATGACGGGAAGCACGTTTTGACTCAAAGAGCCGTAAGCATATAAGATCGCTTTTTGAGTAACCTCCTCCGGGTCTTCGCCGAAAGAACGCATTCCGATGATCGGGTTCCGGGGATTGCTATTGATATCTACTACCGGGGCGAAATTTACGTGAACCCCTAGTTCCTGGCAATGCCGGGCGATAGTTGCTCCCAAAGCATAAATCAGACTATCTTTCCGGATAGCCCCGTTGGTCAGCATTTTGGGGAATTCCATCGCAGTTTCCAGTCGCCAGCCTACTCCGTGTTCCGCATCCATCCCGATCATTAAAGGATATTTCGCTGCTTTTTGATACCGGTTGGTTAGTTTGATTTGCTGAGTCGGTTTCCCCTGGAAAAAAATGAGCCCTCCGACGTGATATTGCCGGATTTGTTTTTCCAGTTCGTTTTCGTAATTTTCGTTCTTGTTGCTGTAGGCCGCAATCATGAAGAGTTGGCCTATTTTTTCATCCAGACTCATTTGGTGGAGGACCGAATCGGCCCAGGAATGCCGGGATACTTCGGCCGGTTGGGAATAACTCCCCTGAAATACCAGAATACCTATAAACAGTAAAATGATTTTTTCTTTCATATCCGGAATGCGTACTTGCTAGCTAGAAATATTCCCGCAAATGTACGAAAAAACAGAGGGTATCGTCAAGACGGTACCCTCTGTTGTATGCTAATAAATGTTAAATTATTTCAACAATTCAGCTACTTTATTTTGTAATTCTTCTCCTCTCAAATCTTTGGCAACAATAACATTGTTTTCGTCCAATACAACCAAGTGAGGAATTCCATTTACACAATAAAGTTGTGCAGCTGCATTTTGCCATCCTTTCAAGTCGGAAACGTGATTCCAGGTCAATTTATCATCTTCGATCGCTTTCAACCAGGCGTCTTTATCCTCATCCAGAGATACACTCAGAATTTCGAGTCCTTTCGGATGGAATTTCTCATACATTTTCACTACGTTGGGATTTTCTCCACGGCAAGGGCCACACCAGGATGCCCAGAAATCGATCACTTTTACTTTACCTTTGATAGAGTGCATAGACAGCGGTTTTCCGTCGGGAGTATTCAAAGTAAAATCAGGAGCAACCTGGCCTATAGCTACTGCAGATAATTTCTGGATTCTGTCGGCGATTGTTTTTCCCGGTTCTGTTGCTTTGGCATTTTCACCCAGGGTATTGAATTTTTCGACTAGTTTTTCATAATCATATTCGTAGAGTTTGCCGGCTAAAATATAAGCAGCGACATAGCTGTCTGCATTCGCTTTGTTTATAGCATCTTCTTTAGCTTCATAATCTTTCATCAAGTTCTCGTACTGCTCCTGCAATTCTTTCATTTTAGCTTCATTCTTTTCCTGGTAGGCAGTCCTGTAACTTTGGTTCAGCTCATTAGCCATTTTACCCATTTCGTTTGAGATTGCGGTATATTGATTGGCTATTCCTTGGGTGGCGGTTCCTTCGATTTTAGAAGCTGTCGGATTTTCCAGATTTAAGTTTGCAGTAAAATCGGCATTCTCTACAAAAATAAGATCCCGTCCCCGTTGTCCTTCAACGACGATAAAAGCTGGGGTCAGCCCGGCAACGCTACCTGTCAGTTTGAATTTGCCTTCGGCTACAGGAGCTTTGGCCAGTGTGTCGATCGTACGTCCCTGACGTTGTAATAAATAAACGTTATTCGCTTCGCCTCCTGTAATAGTTCCGTTGATATTGTATTTCGGTGTTGTGTCACAGGCTGATAGTGATACGGCTATAACAGCTAAAGATAATAAACTTTTCTTCATGATTTTAGAGTTTGTGATAAAAATTAACAAATACAAATATAGGGATAAAAATAACAAAACGATGCTTCGGGCATCGTTTTGTTATGTTAATATTTAGTTAATCTTTCGCTTCATAAACCAGAATTCATTGAAGCCGATATTAATACGGACTTTTGCAAATTTTTCCTGAATCAAACCGTTTTGTTCTGTTCCACGGATTCCCAGATCGAATGCCACGCCAAGGAGAAGGATTCCGTTACGGGCCGTGTAAAAAGGAATTTGAGAACCGAAGGTGATGGCGTAAGTATTGATATCTACATTTTTAACTTCGATGCCGGAATGAATAAAATAGCCTCCTAACATATAACTGTTGCGCTGCCACCAATAACGTCCCAGCCGCTCCGGTGTCCAGGACAACCCTAAGGCTGCTTTGTGGTAATCTTTCAGTTCCTGATTTTTACCGAACTCTTCATAAACAGACATCTTTTGGAACGTATAGTCTCCGGCAATATCCCATTTCCGGTTGTATTTGAAATCGAATCCGCTCAAAATACGGAATGGATATTTGATATATCCCCGCTTTAAAGTCAGATCGTTGAGCATTTCGGTCGTGTTGGTACTGGAATTGACGCTATAAGCCATATAATCGGTTTTGGACCTTAGTTTTTGTGTAAAATTGAAAGCCGATCCCAATGTCAGAATGGATTTGGAAGACAGATTCAAAGTATATTGGATACCGGGGGTAAACAAAACATCGTGAATACGATTGTTTTCACTGGTTTTGATAATTTTACTACCTTCAAGCATTGCTGTCAGGGTCTGACGTTTTTCGATCTTTCCAAAAATTAAAGACGTGTTCAAACCGATCGATAAGTTTTTATATCTCCAGCCTAATCCGAGGTAAACGTCATTCAGTCCGCCTTCTCCCTGAATATTTTGTGTAAAATAGGAATTTGTGCTTCCTGGAATAATATTGGTATACAATAAGTCATATCCGATATCTGATTTTTCTGTGAATCCCAGGGACATATACATGTTTTTATGGAGACGGAATGCTATGTTGAATGCCGTGTTTTGTGCCACCCGGTAACTTGCATTTTCTTTGTAAGTAGACAAGTGGGCATACTCGCCCGTGACACCGAATTGGAAATAAAGCCGGGTCGTATCCAGGGCCGTATAAGATGCCGGATTCAGATAATTGATATTGCCGTTGTCGCGCATAGCTGCCGCAACTCCACCCATAGCGTTGTAAGGACCAACATTTTCTGTCTGTAAACCGATTCCATATACAGAATATGGGGTTCCGATGTTGTCCTGTCCGTACACCTTAAAAATAAATATAGACAAGAATGTGATAAGAAGTATTCTTTTCATAATTGATGATATCGAATAATGATTCTTTTTTAGTCTTTATAACTGGCATAATATACTCGTAATATCGGTTTTTCTTTAATAATAACCCGATCAAAAGAATTAGTCATGTCTGGTAAAGTAAGTAAAAATTGCGGTTCTTTACCTGGGATGGGTGCTGTGTTTATTAAATTTTGGTAATAATCCGTAATATCAAAGATATATCGGTTGTTGTCTATATTTTCTGAGTCGACAACATATTTACCAACAATCGGGTTATTGGTACTGTTATAAACAATACTCCCCACTTCATTATAACTGTTTGTAGAATATACATATAAGGAAGAAGGTAGAGTAATGTCAGGGAAAGGCCATACTAAAGGTTTTAATTCGATTTCTGCTTTGACGACAGTTTTATAGGTTTCTTTTATGTCAGGAAATGGAAGAATGAGTTTTATCATATAACCACTCATTCCCTGAGTTATAGCAATATCATTTTCGCTATAAGGAACAATGATCCGTTGGTTTGTCAGCGATTTGAATGGGTCTGCCGGTTGTGTATAAATTGCATTGTATTGATAAGCATTACTCTGAGTAAGTAACTTTAAATCATAATATTGTTTCTCGTCTGTATCATGATAATGAAAGCGCATGAATAAACTGTCCGGAAGCATACTGATTCCGATAATACAATTGTTATCTTCAGATGTTTTTATAGCTAATCCTTTGAAATAATTCAGGAATTTGAAATAACTGATCGCACTATTTGCTGAAGGTTTAAATATGGGATCTTCATACTTCATTTTTTCAAATAGATCTATGAGAAAATCACTGTTCCCTAGTTTGAACTCTGCTTCTTTCATATTTGCCCTTTTAGGGAGGAAAGAAACTCTGCCTAAACTATCTCCCCAGGCTATAGGTGCAACATTGTAAATGTATTCCCCTTTCTCGGTGTTCAGATAAGGAAGTTCGGATAAACGATAGAGATCGAACGTTTGTATTTTGGGAGAGGAGATAGTATCTCCCCATAATTTATTACCGAATTTGAAATGAAAGGTAACCGAGTCCAATTTTATCCGCGCCGCTATGTTTGGCGTAGAAGAAGGTACAAGTTGGAAACAGGGATATGTAACGGTTGTTCCACTCATTTGGTCTTCATAACGTCCCATAAACATTTGGGAGATAGCATCCCCATATCTTCCACTGGAAGTGATGAAAGAGTCTAACTTGACCGTTCCTGTTTGTTCTATAAATGATGTTTTTACTTCTATTTGATTTTCATTGTAAATTAAATCCTGCCCGATTGTGGTCAGATCATTGTTACAGGAAGATAGTACTAAGATAGTAAAGACTAAAAAAAATACAATTCGCATATATAAGGTATTTACTGATAATACGACGCGAAGGTATAACTATTTTCCAAAAATATGGCAAGTCGGACAGGAATTTATTATTTTCTTACCGGGCTTAACTTACGGAAGTATTCTTTATCATTTATATACAGTGCTGGTTTCTGAAAGAGTAGTTGTGTTAAAAATGTATAATGGGAAGGTGATCGGAATATTATCTCTGGATTTGCTTGGAATTATAAGTAAAAAATGTTTAGTTTTGCCGGGAGAATTCAAATAGATAAACTGAAAAAGTTTATAATAACATAAAAATAAAAGTGAATTTATGAAGAGAGTAAATTTTTTATGCCTGGTTTTACTAGGATTGTTTTTTACTGCTTGCCATTCGAATGACGATACGTGGGGTGATTGGTCCCGTTCATTTTCGTTCGGAGGATTTCCTAGAATAGGAGCAGTTACTTTTACTATTGATGATGTTGTATATGTTGGATTGGGATATAATATCCAGCTGGATCAGCAGGATAAGACTTTGACCGATTTTTGGATGTATAAAGATCGTATCTGGACTCAGATTGCTGATTTTCCTGGTGAAGGACGTTATGGGGCCGTAGCGTTTGTGGTTGATGGTAAAGCTTATGTCGGGACAGGGTATAGACCTGATCAAAAAACAACAACAGAGCAGTATTTTAATGATTTTTATTGCTATGATCCAAGTACGAATACATGGAGTGATGCACCTGTTACTTATTTGCCTGATGGTGCAGTTGCCCGTCGTGATGCTGTGGCCTTTAGTTTAAAAGGGAAAGGATATGTGGGGACAGGAATTGCAAAAGGTGCTCAGGTGATAAAAGATATGTATTGTTTTGATGGAACTAACTGGACTTCGGTTGGTTTTCCCGGGGATGCCCGTTGCGGTGCTTCTGCTTTCGTTATTGGGAATAAAGCTGTTATTTGCTTGGGAGCTGGTGCTACATCGGGAAATTATCGGTATGATGTATTGGTTTATGACGGAGATTTAGAAGATGTTAATAATCCGACAAGGGCTTGGATAACCGATAGACACGCTTTGGTTGATAAAGATGGAATCGGCTGGGATAATGATTATAATCGTATACCAAGAGCGTATGCTGTTGCATTTACTTCAAATCGTGACGGGAAGATGAAAGGGTATATTGCGACTGGTAGTGGAAATTATTCAAACACTTGTTGGGAATATGACATAGAAAGAGACCGTTGGGATGAAGTTACGGAATTACCGAGTATGATGTCTAGACGTTCTTATGCGGTAGGTTTTTCGATTGATAATTATGGATATGTCACTTTGGGAGGGGCAAGTGTCGGAAACGTTATTGATGCAGACATGTGGAAATTTACTCCTGGTATCGATGAAGATGATGATAACGATTATGCTGCAGGTGATTAATTGGTAAGGAAATTAATTCATATTGTAAGAAAAATTGCTAGATAAAGGTTCTTAAATTGAATTATCTAGCAATTTTTGTTTTTTGAATATTTGTACAATACTGTCGTATTCTGAATTGTGATAGTGTTTGTTTTAGAAGAATAAATGATTTGAGGTTTAGGTTAGACTTTTGTTTAAAATTAAGTATTATTTTCGATTGGAAATTTTAGGATATATGAATATTAGGTGAATGAATTTTGGAGGGTGTTGAGAATGATATTTGAAAAGCAAAATTGGCACTATAAAATATTTGTGTAAATGTGAAATACGGGATTTAGATTGAGTTTCGATTTTTTATTTTATAGATTTACAAAATGAAGAAGCTTATGTAAGAAAAAAATCAAGTAGTTTCTGATGAGGTATTAAGCAGGGAGTTCCTTAGCCGGTTCAAGACAGAAGCCGATGTAAGCAAGTTCCTGAAGTAACTGTATGCCCAAGTATTGGAGAAGATTCTTGAAGGAGAGATGGATGCCATTTAGGTTATGAAAAGAACTCTGTAGCCGGAAATAATAGTGGTAATTCACATAATGGCAGTTATTCGAAGAAAATTCAAACAGAACATGGGGAGGCAGTCATTTTCATTCCCTGTGACCGTAACGGTTAGTTCGAATCGATCGCAGTTCCTAAACATGAAAGCCGTGGACTTTCCATAGAAAAGCTTGTTATCTCTCTATTATGCTAAATGGATGGGTGTTCCTGAAATAGAGGAAGAGATGTGTGAGATTTATGAAATAGAACTCTCCATGTCTACCATATCCATTATCACTTACAAAGTAAACCAGACTGTTCAAGAGTGGCAGAATTGTCCTCTTGATCCCGTTTATCTGATAGTCTGGATGGACGGCATCGTCTTCAAGGTACGGGATAACGGTAAGATCATCAATAAGACCGTTTATTTTTATGTGGATCTGAAACAGAACGGTCTGAAAGAAGTTCTTGGTATGTGGGTAGGTGAGTCGAAAAGTTTTTCTTTCTGGATAGGCGTCCTGCCTGATTTAAAGGCTCGTGGAGTGCAGGATATACTGATTACCTGTACTGACAATCTGAATGGATTTACGGATACCATCCGTACTGTATTCCCTCAGTCATCCACCCAGATCTGTGTGGCAAATTAGGAACTCCTGTAAATAGGGATATTCAGTAAATAGTATAAAATTAGCCAACTAATTCATACACAAAATGTTGCGAATTAGTTGGCTTTTTTGTATCTTTAGGTATTCCCCCGCAAATAAGGTTT
>OGOJ01001615.1_pt1 | contig 16117 bp, 7 predicted proteins | sample 1552601 | NCBI WGS metagenome assembly OGOJ01 (sample SAMEA2580184, study PRJEB22360) | human gut metagenome | biome: human gut; feature: human-associated habitat; material: faeces | place: Denmark | collected 2008/2010
AAATAACCGCCCTGCTGTCATCAGGACGGTTATTCCCTAAATAAGGGAGTTCCAAAACTGTATCAACGGCTGACCGTTTAGGTCTTACCCTATAAGTATTATCCCCATGCTGCCCGTTCATGTCAATGAGCGGGCGGTATTTTTATGAATAATCCTCCCCGCTTTTAAGGAAAACTGTACAGGTAAGGACGCTTTTTAGGGGAGGTGGCTTCATTATATGAAAAAAAGGCTGAAATACGCTCTGCTGTGCGGGGCGCTGCTGCTGCTGGGCGGCGGCGGATTCGCCTTCATGCAATACCAGAAGAAACAGCGTGAGGTTGCGATGAAGGCGGCACAGCGCCGCGCGCAGGCAGCGCGCAATGCGGATCGTCCGGTTGCGCGTCAGGCGGGTCAGCCGCAGCAGATGCGCACCGGCGCGTACACGACCCCGCAGCAGCGTCCGCAGACGAGCAACGGCGTTTCGCCTGTGCAAGTGCGCCCGGCGACACCCGTTCCGCAGACGCAGGACATGCAAAACCGACCGAAAGTCGGTTATCGCACGCCGATTCAGCCCCTGACGAAGCCGCAGGAGACCCCGTCCGCTGCCGCGCCGAAGAGCACGACGACGATGGAGAATCCGTATGCGCGCCCGGTGGCGAAATCGGCAGAGGAAGCGCCGCGCCATCGTCGCCGTACAGATCAGTATCGCCAGGATGACGACAGCGCAAACCCGAATGGATAACAGAATATTTGGCAGGAGCAGCACGATTTGCGGGTTGCTCCTGCTTTTTTTTGCGAATTAACAATATTATGCTGTTTTTTGTTTGCTAAGTCTGGAATGTTACATTGAAAAAGAAGAACGAATGGCGTGGAAACAAAGAAAAACCGGTCGAAAATTTGCGTACACTGAACGAAAATTACGAAAAATCGAGGAAAACAACAGACAAAAAAATATTCCTATTACGATAGTTTTAACATGCAAATAAAAATACTCAGGAAACTAACAAGCCGTTAACAGATGGAAATGACAAAATTGCCACACGAAAGTAAGGCAAAACACACAAAAATGCACCAAATGAGCATAATAAATGTTATTTTTCCGTCTTGACAGTTGAAGATTTGATGGTATAATAAACTATGTGAGAACTCGAACTGTGATTTGCCGGAAATCTGGCGAATTACATATCGAGAAACAATAAATGAGTTACATGTGAAGGAGACGTGAACTGTGACAGAGAAGGAACTGCGGAAGCTGGGACGCGCAGAGCTGCTGGAACTGCTGCTGGAACAGGCACGGGAATTTGAAGCACTGGAGCAGCGGCTGAATGCGGCAGAAGCGGCGCTGCAAAGTCAGCAGCTGCAGCTGGAAACGTGCGGCTCGATTGCGGAGGCATCGCTGAAGTTAAACGGCGTGTTTGAGGCGGCGCAGAAGGCCGCGGAACAGTATCAGCAGAACGTCGAGCGGCTTTGCCAGGAGAAAATCAGCGCGGCAGAAAGCCAAGCGCAGGAAATCCTCGCGCGCGCAAAGAAAGCCGCCAATCAGCAGTAAAGAAACATGACAGAAGGGAGGGCGCGCAGGTGTCAGAAGACAAGAATCAGCAGAAAACGGGCAAACAATTGCTTAACGACACGCAGGAAGCGGCGGAACGCGCCCACCTGCTGCGGGAAATGAACCCCACATCCGCACAATTGGAAACGGAACTGAAGCATGAGAAACGCAAGCACAGCTACAACCGCGCCCTGCGCAGCACGCTCTATACGCTGCTGGTGGTGGCGGCGGTTGCGGTGCTGATTGCAACCATGGTCATGCCCATCCTGCAAATCACCGGCACGTCAATGACGCCAGTGGTCGGGCAGGGCGAAATCACAATGGTCGTGCGCGGGTCAAATCCGCAGCGCGGCGATATTATCGCTTTTTACTACAACAATAAGGTGCTGATTAAGCGCGTTATCGGCCTGCCGGGCGAGTGGGTCAACATCGACGGAAGCGGCAACGTCTACATCAATGGCGAACTGCTTGATGAGCCGTACATCACCGACCGCGCGCTGGGCGACTGCTCCATCACGCTGCCGTACCAAGTGCCGGACGGGCGGTATTTTGTTCTGGGTGATCACCGCTCCACCTCGCGCGACAGCCGAAGCACACTGGTCGGCCCAGTGTCCGAAGAGCAGATTATGGGGCGCGTAACGCTCCGCATTTGGCCGCTGAACCGCATTGGATTCCTGCAATAACGTAAGTACAATACAGCAAGAAGAGGAACACAGGTTCCAGAATCGGAGGATGCTGACATGAACCGCAAACTCATGGAATTAGCAGAAAAATACGTTGCGCAGCGGAAGCGCCGGATACGTCTGCTCAAGACGGTCACGGCGCTGGCACTCGTTGTCGCCATCTGCACGTCTTATGTGCTGATGATGCCGGGTCTGACGATGGCGGCGGAGACGTACTGCGGGCTGGAGGAGCATACCCACACGGCGGACTGCTATGTGGACGAGCTGACCTGCCTGATTTCCGAGCGCGAGGCGGAGACAGTCTTTACCGATATTATGCGATGCAGCTTTGAGCCGCACCACCATTCCTCCGATTGCTATAATGCGCAGGGCGAACTCAGCTGCGGCTACTGGGATGGCTACATCCACGAGCATGACGAGAAGTGCTACGACAGCAACGGCGTTCTTATCTGCACGCTGGAGGAGCATCCGATGCACAAGCACACGGATGCCTGCTACAACTGGGAGAAACAGCTGATCTGCGCGCTGCCGGAAAGCGAGGGGCACATCCACACGGATGCGTGCTATCGGGCGAAAGAACCGACTTGCGGTCTGTTTGAGAGCGAAGGCCATCAGCACACGGCGGATTGCGTGACGGAAACGCGCACGCTGATTTGCACCGAGGACGTTGCGACGAACTCCGACATGCCGCATGTCCATGATGACAGCTGCTACGAAGTGACCCGGACGTACACCTGCGGTCTGACGGAAGGCGAGGGCGCGCATCACCATACGGATGCCTGCTATCCGACGACGGAAAAACCGACTTGCGGTCTGTTTGAGGGCGAAGGCGCACACACGCATGATGATTCCTGCTACGAGATGGTGCGCGGCGACCTGAAATGCAAGCTCTATCCCGACCCGGCGAAAGTGCACACGCATTCCGCGTCCTGCGTCGATGCGAAAACCGGTTACTACACCTGCGGCTACATTCAGGTGCTGCGGCATCAGCATACGAATGAATGCGTTGTGACGGTGACGGCGGAGGATTCCGGCCATCATCACACGGCGGACTGCTACGAACGCCACTATATCTGCGGCAAAGAAGAGCACACGCACACGGCGGATTGCTACTATGACCCGACCCCGAACCCCGATGCGACGGCAGCGCCCGAAGTGACGGCTGAGCCGACGTCAACGCCCACGGAAGCACCCACGGTAACGCCTGCGCCTACGGAAGAACCGACGCTTGCGCCGTCTGTAACGCCCGCACCGACGGAAAACGCCGCCGAAACGGTTGCCCCGATGGACGAGCCGTCCCCGACACCTGCGCTTACGGTGATTCCGTCGATGGACGCTGATGCTGCGAAGCCGGACGACATGATGATGCCGTCGCTTGGACTCGACCCGGGCTTCCTGATGATGGCGAACGAACCGCCTGCCGTCAGCGAGAGCGGCATGCAGATTACCAATATTACGGTATCGAACATCATACTTCCGGAAAATGCCAATGCGTACAACTATAGCTTCGCAGCGGACTTCAAGATTTCGGATGAAGCTATTCTGCGCCATGGCGAAGGCAACAAGATTATTATTCCGGCAGAGAATACGCATATCAAAACGGACAGCACTTCTGTCTGGTCGGGCACGGACGCCAAATTCAGCAATGAAAAGCCGGCGTTTAAGTTCCAGTATAATCCCACAACGAAACAAGTTGAAATGTGGTTCACCGACGAGTATATGGACTTTGTCCGGAACAACCCCAGCCATGACGACCGCACCGGCACCATGAAGATGAGTGCCGAAATCCGCAAGGACGATGTTGAGAATCTGGGCAACGACGACCTGACCATTAAGTTCGGTGGCGCATCGACTACCGTGAAGTGGGAGGACATCGACAGGGGCAACAACTCCCTCCTCAGCGATTTGAGAACTTGGAAAAGCGGGGCTAATGTCAACTGGGAAAAAGGAACGATTGAGTATACCGTCAAAATCGAATCCACAAAGGGCACGAACGGCAAGAACGCGACTGCTAAAGACGTCATGACGGCGGTAAATAAGCAAATGGCCCTGACAAACATGACCGTCACGGAGGTTAAAGTACACTCTAACTGGAGTCAGGTGCCGGCTGTTGACTCTGCTTCGACAGAAATCAAGACGGACGGTACATGCGCCTGCGGTACGACGGGAACGCACATTCACTACGTTTATGCGAACACGACGGACGAAAGCGGCAAGGTCTATACCATGACGACGGACTATGTGCTGCCGCCTCTTTCGGCAAATGAAACATACGAAATTAAGTATGAATACACGTTCGATAAGGACGGAATGACCGGTGAATACGATCAGCTGACAAATACTTTCACTGCGCAGAGTGGCGGAAAGTGGGATCATTCCCAGAATTCCTCTAACAGCAACCCTACTGACGTTCAGATTAGAAAGCTGCAAAAGAGCAGCGGGTACAACAGCAATGAGGGCTGCATTCAGTGGACGCTCACCGTCAACGAAAACCGTTTCAACATCAAGGACAAGACGCTGACGGACACGATGTTCGACCAGCTTGTGGACGAAAACGGCAGTCTGCTGTTTTCGAAGACGGATGGCAAGGGCTATGTGTCGCAAATCACGGCGAATAACACGCCTATCACCGCTGAAAACTACACGGATTACTTTACCGTGGAAACCGGCGTGGACGGCAAACCGCAGCTGAAATTCAAGGACACCACCGCTAAGATCGTAATCCAATACAAAACGCCGGTGGAAGCAACCGCGCAGGATCAACAGATTACAAACACGGCGGAATTCGACGGCGAACAAAAGACAAGCACCGCGCATGTAGGGCAGGACAAGCGTTACAATGTGGTGAAGTCGGTTGACGCGAGTATGCCGGCGGATCCGACGAAGAACGGCGAATACACCGATGGTCTGTATCCGGTAGCGTGGAACGCGACATACACCTTCCCGGCGACGAAGGATGTTCAGTATAAGCTGAACTTCGGCGATACGCTTGACAAGAAGGTGGAATGGAAAAACGGAATAGAAATCATGCAGCACTACATGACGGCGGCTCAGGCGCAGACATTGCTCAACGCCATCAAAGACCTCGATGTTGTGAAAAAGCATGATGCGCAGAAGGTGCCGTACACCATTACGCTGCTGACCTGCGACAGTCAGGGCAAAAATGAAGGCACGATGGTGGTGTCTGCGGAAACGACGCTGACGGAAGGCTACTACTATGGTTTCCGGTTTGAAACGACGGGCGAAGGCGTTGTGCTGAACGACGCCAATACGGATGTGAACGCGACGACAAGCGTTACGCTCCCGTATCAGACGACCATCTATTTGGAAGAGTCCCGCACGAGCGGGGTTGACTTCAAGAACACGGCTGTTAACGCGGGCAAAAACGGAGACGCGTGGTACAAGGCCGCCCCGAACGACCTGGTGGAGAAGAAGTTCGGCAACCATGGCGTTGGTGATTTGAACGGGCAGACCATCCACGAAAACGAGCTGTACTGGACCATCCTCCTGCGCAATGATGGCGTGGCGCACGACGAAATCACCCTGACCGAAACGCTCCCGCCGCACATTGTGGTGGAGTACATCGAATACGGCGGCTCGAGGCTGATTCTTAGCGAAACGGACAGCACGAAGATGACCGTTGTCAATAAGAAGCTGGACAATGCCGGTACGATTCCGGATGGCTATGAGGTCAGCAACGAGTGGGGCGAGCAGCGCATTTCCATCAAGGCTGATTTGGCGGCGGTGGGCGAAGGCGCACAGCAGCAGCAGAGAATCAACATCTCCATGAAGCCGAATGAGAATACCGGCGGTTCGGAAACGATCCTCAACGGCAAGGCGGATATGACCGTCAAGGTTCACTGCAAGATTGCCGACGACTTCCTGGCAACCGCAGTGAACGGCAGTTTGGCGCTGGGCGTGCTGAACAACCAGCTGGACGTGAGATACGACGCGGCGCTCTATCACAAGGAGCAGAAGACCGAGCTGACCTACGAGGAAGAGACGGTCGAGGCGGTAAACGTCCAGAAGGGCTACAGCGTCAAGGGCGGCGACCAGCAGGCGCGAATCACCTACACCATCGACATCAACCAGGCAGGCGCGAAGCTGAATCCGGCATCCAGCACGCTCAGGCTGACGGATACGCTGACCTATGACGTTCTTGGATTGGCTGGCGTGTATCCTTATCTGCGCAATGTGACGTTGGATGAAGGTTCCTTCAGGCTCTATGAGGCGTTGAAGGATGAAAACGGCAACCCGATTCTGAACGTTGATGAAAACGGCAAGGGACATTTGGTGCGCGGCGCAGAGATAGAGAAGTATCTCTGGAAGATGGAGTTCACGGAAACGGAGGAAGGGAATAAAACCTACCAGTATCCTCCGCAGGGAACGCCGAGCTTTAGCGGATCGACGGTAAACACGCGTAAGCTGAACATAACTGTCACCGTTCCGGACGGCAAGGCGCTGATTCTGGAATACACGGCGCAGGAGAACATTCTGCTGCCGCCTGAGGTGACGAACGAGTACAACTTCAACGACGTGAACCACAAGGGCATCAGTCCGGCGTTGAGAAACCACGCAAACCTTGAAGGAAAAGACAGCTCAAGTACCGAACTGAACAACAGCAATAACGACTACTTCAGTCAGGGCGGCGGCTACATCCACAACAATCTGGTCATCCGCAAGGTGGACAGCGCGAACACCTCGCTGCTGCTGCCGGGAACGGAGTTCACCCTCTACGCATGGAACACGGAAACCAACAAGTTCGAGGCGGTTGGCGGCGAAAATGGTAAGGTCTACACGGATCAAAGCGGTATGATTACTTACCAATACAATTCGGAGAAGCTGAACGAGCGTCCGCTCGACCCGAACGTCGCGTACATGCTGGCGGAAACGAAGGCAGTCGAGCCGTACCACCTCGTGCTGGAGGATCGCCCGCTGGTCGTCTTCCACATCGTTCCGCGAGCGGACGATACCGAAGCACATCCGGAGAGATACCCGGACGGTCTCAACAATGGCAACTTCGGCACGATTTCAAAGAGTCGGCTGCAGGAGCTCATGACTGCTTCCGGCATCAAAGGCGTGGTGGATGGCCCGCACACCGTCAACGGCTCTGCGAGCATCAACATTCAGGTGAAGAACAGCAAGGACCGCCACGACATGGAGGTGCAGAAGAACTGGGCTGGCGACGACGCCCATGAGAATGCGCGCCCTGCCAGCGTCCTCGTGATGCTTCGCCGCTATGCGCTGACGCAGGAGCAGTATACCGACGTGCTGAACACGGATGCAACGCAGAATCCGCAATGCATCCTGTCTGCGGAAATGGTCAACAATAGCACGAAGGTTGCGCGACAGTTCCCGGAGAATCAGGACGTTACGCTAACGCTGAACCTGCTTGATGGCGCACTTGACAACGCTGCGCGTATTGTGGCTCGCGTAGACGGAAAAGAAGTGGTCTTGGAACCGCAAGATACGTCGAGAAAACAGTTCGTTTACACCACCAAGATGACGCATCAGAAAAAAGTAATTTTCTGCTTGCAGTGGAAAAACTGGGAAGGAAAATGGCAGGACGGTCGCTACTATAACAACGTGAGCATCACGATGACCCCGGAAGGCACACCGGTTGACGAAGTGCCGACGCAGGTCACGCAGTTCACCGACGCGCAGTGGGCAAAAATTCGCCAGCACCCGGACGACGCTTACGGCGGTCGCGAGGCTACGCTGACGGCAGCGAACGGCTGGCACACCCAGTGGTCGCAGCTGGAATCCACCGGCGCGGACGCGAACGGCAACAAGCTCTACTACATTTACTACATCGTCGAGGGCAAAGTGCCGAGCTACACCACATCCGGCATCACCTACACCATCGACCCGAACGCCAGCAAAACCACCGGCACGGTCACGGCGACGCTGACCAACGTCTACCGCCCGGAGGACAAGTACGGCGAAATCAGCATCGACTTGTCCAAGGAATGGTACGCGCCGGATGGCACAAAGCACACGATTACCGAGGAATTCGGCGGCGTGCAGGTCGCGCTCTACAAGACGCGCTGGGATTACGTCAACGGCGCGTGGACGAAGGGCAGCACGGAACGCCGCGACACGGTCACGCTGGCAGAAGCGAACAAATGGAGCGCCAAGTTCGAGGGGCTGGAAACCTACACGGTCGCCATGGAAAACGGCGTTGTCCAAAACGCCCGCGCCTACACCTACAGCCTCCGGGAACTGAACGTGCCGAGCGGCTTCTACTGCCAGCTGGCATACAGCGGTCTCCCGCAGCACCCGAGCGAGTACTTCACGGACGGGAATCCTGCCAATCCGAAGGCGGACACGCAGAACGCACGCGGCACGGCGACGCTGCGGAACTACGAGATCGCAAAGCTGACCATCGAAGCCGAGAAGCGCTGGGGTGAAGGCGCGAAGCCTGAAAACATGCAGGATACGCTGACCTTCCGCCTGACCCGCGAAAAGCAGGAGAACGGCGCGTGGGTCGCGGACGACAGCTTCCAAGCGGTCACGAGGGTCATGAGCATCAGCAGCCTGAACACAAGCAAGGTCGTGTTCGGCACTTTCCCGAAGTACGCTGTGACGGGCTTCGACGAGCAGAATCAGCCCATCAGGCAAAGCTACCGCTACAAGGTGGAGGAGGTCAAGTACCAAAACGAAGCCACCCTCCCGTTCAGCGTCAGCTATAGCCCGGCGGACGGTTTCGTGACGACGGAGGGCGATGCGAACACCAGCACCACCGTCACTGTGACGAACAACAAGCTGACGAGCGAGAAGGAAGGTCTGTACCGCTTCAACGTGGCGAAGCAGTGGCTGGACGCTTCCGACAATCCCGCGGACAAGCCCACGCCGGAAGGCACGAAGGCGAAGATTACCGTGACGCGCACCCGCCATGTCTATGCCCCGGATACGGGCTGGACAGCGGAAACGCCCACCGCAAAGACAATCGAGCTGGACACCACAGCAACGTATACGGCGCTTTGGGCAGACTGGAACGAAACGCAGTCGGTTTATGCGCAATACAACGCCGACGGCACGGTGAAATCCGCGTGGGCGTACACCTACGAGGTGTCGGAAGCGGCGATTGACGGCTACTTCGGCACGCAGCATCTGCCTGCGGACTTCCCGCAGAAGCCGGAGGACTACTTCACAGACGCGGCACTGACCGATATCAAGGAGATTTATCGCCAGCCGCTGACGGACACGCTCCCGGAAGTGACCGAAAAGAACTACTACGTCGAGCGGTTCAACGTCAAGGTGGACAAGACTTGGGCGCGCTTCCGCGACAGGGATGAGCTGACGTTCTGCTTGATTCAGGCGAAAAAGCAGCTCACCTTTGACAGAAATGGCAAGCCCATCAAGACGGCTGATCAGCAGTACACCTACGTCACGAAAAACTGGACGGAGGGCGGCGAAGAACCGGTTTGGGAGTTCAACAACCTGCCGAAGTACTACTTTACGGTGAATGAGAACGGCGAAGCGCAGAAGAAGCCGTACTACTATTACATCGTAGAGGGGTACGAAACGATTAATGGTGCGCTAAACCCGTATCTGTATCAGGTGAGCTACACAGGCGACGCTACGCTTGTCAAGAAAACAACCGGTGCGGTGAACCAGCCTGCGGACGGCGGAACGGCGAACATCCACGCGAAGAACCTGCCGGGGTATGAAGTGGGAAATCTCAACCTCAATTTGACGAAAGAATGGGTCAATGTCAACGAGAAGCCGGAAAAGGTTACGCTCAACTTGACTGAGACAACGCATTCATGGACAAAAGAGGCAGGGTGGATAACTTACGACCCCAATTCGGATACCGTTGAAATAATGCCGGATGCGAATGGAAACTGGACGACAACGCAACCGCTGGAAGCGTACTCTGTTCAGTATAATCCGGACGGCTCTATTCACACGGCGTATGTTTACACCTATGAGCTGACGGAAGCCCCTGTGAACGGTACGATGCCTGTTTACAGCTTCTCGGAGAACTGGCCGAAAGAAGTGGGCGACGTCCTTGAACTCAATTCGGCTGGCGAGCCAATCAAGGCAAAGGATGCGTTCAAAGCCTCTTCGTCACAAATGGAAGGAAGCTTCTTAGTCACCATCGCGGACGCAAGCGCGACCATCACCAACGTGCAGACCGGCAAAATCAACATCGAGAAGAAGTGGGCTGCTGAACCCGCGTACGACGGCGCGCAGAACCCGCTGGGCATCCAGAACGTGTCGATTTCGCTCTTCCGCGAAGTCTGGGGCGAAAACTGGAAGGATTCGGACGGCGTGGTGCACTACAACTGGTGCGGTGACCCCTTCCAGCAGAATTACGTCCTGTCGGCGGAAAACGGCTGGAAGCTGACCATCGACAACCTGCCGTTGTACGACACGACCCTCAATCCCGACGGCAGCCTGCGCAAGTACCGCTATTACATCTTCGAAAACACGAGCGTCGGCAACGGCACGCTGGACCGCTACACGCCGGTGATGACGGCGGATGAAAGCGAACTCGTCGGCTCGATTCTCTACATCACCTTCAAGGATACGACGGAAAACAACGTGACCATCACCAACGTGCCCAAGAGCATCAGCATTGTCAAGCAATGGGCGGACGCGGACACGTTCGGCGAAGAGGGCATGATGCAGGACATCTACCTTGAAGTCATGATGAAGTATCAGGAAGTCTACTCCACGCAGTGGAAAACGGAAAACCTGCTGGAAAAGAGCTACTTCAGCCTGAAGGACGTTATCTGCACGCCGAGTTCGCTCACGGCGGAGCTGGTGCAGATTAACGGCGCGCCCTACCTGCATGTGTCGGGGCTGGCGAAGGCGGATGAACCGTGGCGCGTGACCATCCGGAATCTGCCGGGCTACAACAGTGCGTCCTTCATCATCCGCGAAGTGGAGCTGGCGGGCTACCTGAACAACCTGCCGGACGGCAAGCTGGAGCTGGGCTTCAACGAAATCGGCACGATTACCAACACGCCGACGCAGCTGAAAATCACCAAACAGTTCAAGCAGGCGTATTTCCCCGTAGGCAGCGAAAGCGAACTGCCGCTGAATGTTCGCAATACCGTCGTGTACCTGCAAATCTGGCGCGAAAAGCGTGACGGCGCTGGTCTTCCCCAACACGAACGCTACACGCCCTTGCTGGGCGCGCTGGAAGCGAACATGGACGCGACGATCTTGCCGGACGGCACCGTGAAGCTGACGGTCGGCACGAATACGCCGACCGACGCCGCAACGCTGACGCTGACACGCCTGCCGCGCTACTGGTTCGACAAGGATACAGGCGCAAGCGGCGAATGGTACTACTACGTCAAGGAAGTGGACGCGGAAGGCAACGAAGTCCATTCGGCTTCTGACCCGACGAACGGCGAACGGCCGGAAATCAACCTGAACGTCAAGACCCTTACTGTCACCAACACCCTGACCGACGTCAGTGCCCGCAAGGTCTGGACGTCGCTGGACAATCAGTTCACACTGAATCCCGCGAACCTCCCGGACATCACGCTGACGCTCAAGCAGACCACCGCGGAAACGGCGGCGGACGGCGACAAGATCATCGCGACCGTTACCCTTGGCTGGGACGCGGAAGCGGGGAAGGTCGTCACGAAGAATCTGGATGGCTGGCAGTTTGGCGAAGTGGTTGAATACACCGCGCCGGAAGGCAGCAAGAACATCTGGTGGGGCTACAAGTGGTACAATCTCCCGGCGTATGACGCGGGTGGCAACATCTACCGCTACTACGCCAAAGAGCAGACCCCGGTGGGCAGCGGCTGGCAGCTGGTGACGGACGACACGAACGCCACGAACACCGCGCCGATTCCCGCGAACAGCGAAAACCGCGTCTTCCAGATTACGAACACACCCATTACCTACACGCTGCCCGAGACGGGCGGCATCGGCACACTGCCGTACACGGCGGGCGGTCTGCTGCTGATGGCAGCGGCGGCATTGCTGCTGGGGCAGGAAATCAAACGCCGGAGGGAAGGCTGCTGAGCAGTCGGCAGCCCCCTTCCGGGGCAGCTCAATCCGTATACGCGGGCGAAAGCCCTTGTATAAACATGGGGAAAAAAACGACGGGAGGAGGAATGAAAAAAGCATAGCAGCTATACGTCAGGAGACCTCCCGACGTAGGCAACCCCGGTAATCCCCGCAAAACGTTTCCCAATGAGTGAAAAACGACAACGAAAAGGAGAAAAACCATGAAAAAGTTTTGGGCAATTCTGCTGGCCATGATGCTCGTGCTGAGCATGGTCACTGTCGCGGGCGCAACGGAAGTGGAAAATCCGTCTACTGACGCGGAAGGCTTTACGATTACGGTAAACCCGAAGGACGATGTGGATCACGAATACCAAGTGTACCAGATTTTCACTGCTGATGTTGAAACAAATGCAGGAGTAAAGGTGCTGACGAGCGTCAAGTGGGGCACAAATGCCAAGAACGATACTGATGCGGTCAGGACTGGCGACCCTGTTCCGGACGCTGTTCTGGATGCTCTGAAAGCTGTTTCGGGCACGAATCAGGAAAAGCTGGCTGAAATCACGAAGTACTGGAATGCTGACTCCACTCCGGTTGATACGTTCGCTTCCACCAAAGCAGCCCCCGGCACGAGCAAGAAGCTGACCCCCGGCTATTACCTTGTGCGGGACAATCAGGCAAAGCTGGAAGGCAAGGACGGCGCTGCCACGCTGCTGATTGTAAAGGTGCTGGATCAGGACATCGTTGCGACTGCAAAGTCTGAAAAGCCCTCTGTGGACAAGCAGGTACAGGACGAAGTTGCTGATGCCGAAAAGAACGGCGGAGAAGTGAATCCGGAAGGCTGGGGCGAGAGTGCCGACCACGCGCTGTTTGAAAACTTCAAGTTCCGTCTGGTCGCAACTATTCCGGTCAACGCAGATTATAATGACTATCCGACGTACAAGCTGGTCTTCAACGACACCATGTCCAAGGGCATTACCTTTGTTCAGATTGATTCTGTGAAGGTGAACGGCACCGAACTGAAAGCTACCGATTATGTTTGCACTGCAACGCCTGGTCAGAAGGGCGCAGGCAAGGTTGGTGACAATCAGGCTCAGCCGTCTTGGACGCTCACAATCGAAGACCTGAAGAAGGTGATGAAAGAAAACACCAGCATCACTGCTACGGACAAGATTACGGTTGAGGTTGTTTACACGGCGTATCTGAACGAAGAAGCGCAGGTCTTCAACGCGAGCGCCAACAGCACGGACAACAAGAACAGCGTCGATTTGGAATACTCCAACAACCCCAATGCTGATGGCATGGGCAAAACGCCGGAAGACCATGTGTGGCTCTTCACCTATGTTGTGAACAACACGAAGTATGCGAACACGGCTGAGGCAGGCAACGAACTGGAAGGCGCTGGCTTCACGCTTTATGATCAAAATGACCGTGTTGTTCCGCTGTGGAAGGATGCCGATGGCAATTACATTGTCGCAGGCACCACGAAGCCGAATGATACCTATACGGATGTCGCAAACAATGAAATGATTACGGAAGCCAATGGTACGTTTAACATCATCGGTCTGGATCACGGCACGTACACGCTGAAGGAAACCACGGTTCCTGCTACCTATAATCCGCTGGATCCTGTCACCATCACGATTTCGGCAGACCACAAGGAAGCTGCTGGTGGTGCAAGTGCAACCATGGAACTCACGGCGGCTTCTACGATGAACAACAAGCTCGTCAACAAGTCCGGCGCGACCCTGCCTGAGACCGGCGGCATCGGCACGACCATCTTCTACGTGCTGGGCGGCATGATGTTCGTGGGCGCGGCGCTCATCCTCATCGTTCGCCGCAAGGCCGAAGCGGACGAAATCTAATTTCTCTCCCGCAATTCGTTGAACATCCCCATGTTCTGATGAAACCCCTGCCGGGCGGTGCGCGCAATGCCGCCGCCCGGCATTCCCAAATGGGAAAATGAAGCATGTTTGCAGAAAGGAGGCGGCTCATGAAGCGCAATATGACAACCATTTTGCTGTTTGTGGTGCTGTTTGTGGGTCTGGCGCTCCTTCTGTACCCGTCCGTGTCGGATTTCTACAATTCCTTCCACCAGTCGCGTGCCGTAGCTACCTACAACACGGTGGTGGAGCAGGAGTCCAAGAAGGATTACGAGGCGGATTGGGCGGCGGCAAACGCTTATAACGAAAAACTCCGCGCACAGTCCACCGTTGATCGCTTGATTATGACCGACGAGGAGCGCGAGGAGTACGACGCGGTGATGAATGTCGGCGGTTCGGGCATCATCGGGGTGATTGAGATTCCGCAGATTGCCGTGACGCTGCCGCTGTATCACTCGACGAACGCCAACGTGCTTCAGGTCGCCGTCGGTCACATTGAGGGCACAAGCCTGCCGACTGGCGAACCGGGAACGCATTCCGCCTTCTCGGCGCATCGAGGGCTGCCCTCCGCCAAGCTCTTTACCAACCTTGACCAGCTCACCTACGGCGATACCTTCACCCTCCGCGTGCTGGACAAGGTGCTGACCTATGAAATCGACCAGATTCTCATTGTCGAGCCGCATGACGTCAGCGCACTGCAAATCTATGACGGCATGGATTTGTGCACGCTCGTCACCTGCACGCCCTACGGCATTAACTCGCACCGGCTGCTTGTCCGCGGACACCGGGTCGAAACGTCGCTTGCGCAGCTATCCGTGCGCATCTCCGCGGACGCACTCGTGATTGACCCCTACATCGTCGCGCCGATTGTCGCCGCGCCGATGCTGCTGATTCTCCTCATTCTCATGCTGGTAACGACCAGCCCGAAACACAAGAAGCGGAAAGGAGCTGAGCGGTCGTGATGAGCCGCAAACCCTCGCGCCTGCTGGCGCTTGTCCTGCTGACAGCATTGTGCTGCCTTCTGCTTGCGCCCTGCGCGCTTGCCTTTGAACGGGTGGATTTGACGCACCCCTTGACGTTCGCCATTCAGGCGGATGACAACGAGGATGATGCGCACCTGCCCGGCGTGACCTTCCAGCTGTATCAGGTGGCGGACATGGACGCGGACGCTCGGTTCGCCCTGCGCAGCCCGTACAGCACCCTGAATATCGACATTAACGCGCTGAAGAATGCGGCGGACTGGGCAGCCGCGTCCGAAGCGATGAAAGCCCTCACCGCGTCCGAAACGCCTGATTTCACCGGCACGACGGACGAAAACGGCAGAGTAACATTTACGGGCCTGAACCCCGGTCTGTACCTTGTTTCTGGCACGCCGGTCATCATCGGCGGCTGGGCGTACAGCTTCCAGTCCTTCCTGACCTCTGTGCCGACGCGCAATGTGGACGACGAGTGGCAGTACGATGTCCTCTCCACCATCAAGCTGGAACGTTCACCCGCGCTGATTGACCTTGAGTGTGTCAAGGTGTGGGACGACGACAACCGCGGCACATATCGCCCTGTGCAGATTGAGATTCATCTGATGCAGGACGGTCAGCATATCGACACGGTGATTCTGAACAGCGAAAACAACTGGCACCATATCTTCAAGGATTTGCCGGCTGACCATGTGTACACCCTCAACGAGATTCTGGGGTCTGATGTGTACTATGAGCCGGAATATTCCATCGAAAACGGCGTGTATGTGATTACCAACCGCCGCACGGTCACGCCGACCCCGACCGCCCCGATTCCCGAAACGGGGCAACTGTGGTGGCCGGTGCCGATTCTGGCGGGTGCGGGCATGATTCTGTTCGTCATTGGCTGGATTCTGCACCGGAAATGGAGCCAAGAGCATGAAGAACCGTAAGGGCAATTTGCTGATGACGCTGGGGCTGGTGCTGATTTTGGCTGCTCTGGCGCTGGTGGGCTACAACCAGTGGGATGCCAGCCGCGCGCAGCAGGAGTCGGATGATGCGCTGATGGCGCTGGAGCAGATTCGCATTCAGCGG
>OGOJ01001618.1_pt1 | contig 16115 bp, 9 predicted proteins | sample 1552601 | NCBI WGS metagenome assembly OGOJ01 (sample SAMEA2580184, study PRJEB22360) | human gut metagenome | biome: human gut; feature: human-associated habitat; material: faeces | place: Denmark | collected 2008/2010
CGCCTGACGCATCAGGGCCCCCGACAATCGCGGCACGCACAGCCCCGTCAGCATCTCCGTCATCGGGCGCTGCGCCCAGTCTCTCCGGCGGCGGTGCAGTTCCCGGCGGAAATCGCCCGCATCCGCGAAACCCATGCCCTTCACCAGCGACACGCGAAGCCCCCGCCCGTCCTTTGCATACCGCGCGCACTGCATCACGCACACGCCGCTGACGCCGTAATCCGCGAAGAGCAGCTCGCCATCCTCCTCATGCAGGACGCTTTTCCGGTCGATAACCGCCACCTGCGCCTTGACGCGGATGCCGCTCAGCCCCTTGATTGGCGTGCTATCTGTGATGATTTGCGTCAGCGCGGGCGCGAAGGGCGTCGCGGGGCAGCCGAGATTCGTCAGCAGACGCAGGGCGCTGCCGTCGCTGCCGAGCTTGGGCTGGGCGCATCCGCCGCCGCTGATGATAACGCGGTTCGCCCGAAATTGCTGCCCATCCGCCGAGAGCGCCGTCCAGCCATCATTTTCACGTTGCAGTGCCGTGATGGATACGCCCGTCACCACCCGCACATGCAGGGCAGTCAATTGCAGGCGGAGCGCATCCAGCACGCTTGAGGCCTGCGAACTGACGGGGTACACGCGCCCCGCCTCTTCCTGCCGAAGCCGCAGTCCAAGATGCTCCCAGAAGGCTTTCTGTGCCTCTGCGCCGCAGTGAGACAGCACATCCGCCGCGAACGCCGCATTTCCCGGATAGCGCGGCGCACCCGTGTTCATCAGGTTGCAGCGGCCGTTGCCCGTCGCGAGGATTTTTTTGCCAACGCGATCCATTTTTTCCGCTACCGCGACCGTATCGCCGCATTCCGCCGCCGCAATCGCCGCCGCCAATCCCGCTGCACCGCCGCCGATGACCAAAACGCTTCCCATAATCTGTGTTTCCTCCGCTTCTTTCCTGTATGCCGCGCTGCCTGATGACATAGGCTATCCGTGTCATAGGAGGCGATAACTTTGACGCAGCAAGGCAAAAAGACCACTTGGCGCTCACTCATCGCGCTGGAAGCCGCCACGCTTGGCGCAGGGGCGCTCGTCGGCTACCTCACCCGCGACGGCATGGACTTCTTCCACGCTCTGAACAAACCCGGCTTTGCGCCGCCGGGCTGGCTCTTCCCCATCGTTTGGAGCATCCTCTATGCGTTGATGGCGTACTGCATGTGGCTCGTCCTGCGCGCACAGGGGCGCGACCGTTTCCTGCTGCTGGGGCTGTATATCGCCCAGTTAGCCGTCAACCTGATGTGGCCCGTGCTGTTCTTTATCCTGAAGGCGCTTGGGCTTTCCTTCTTTTGGCTGATTCTGCTGCTCTGCCTGATTTTCATCATGGCGGTGCATTTCGGGCAGCAGAAGCCCCTCGCCGGATGGCTGCTCGTGCCGTACCTGCTGTGGGTGACGTTCGCGGGCGTGCTGAATTTCGCCGTCGCCCGCATGAACCCCTGATGCACGCTCCATGGCGTAAATCTTCCGCAGCGGCGCAGTCAGTGTGCCGTCCGGCTCGTAAATCATCAGCGGCGGTTCGGGGTGCAGCATCGGGCGCGCATCCTTGAGCGCCTCAATCATCACCAGATTCGCCGCCTTTTGCGCCGAGGGGTAAATCAGCTGGAACCGCTTCGGCGCAAGTCCGGCTTTCTCCATGTCCTTCATCACTTCCAGCATCCGCGCCGCCGGATAGATGACCGCCATCCGCCCCTTGCCGCGCAGCAGATGATACGCCATCTTGAACCACGCCGTCAGCCCACTTTTCTGCTGATGGCGCGCCAAGGACAGCGTCTGCGCCGGATTCGGCAGCGTCGTGCCATGATGCCCATACGGCGGATTGCAGACAATGACGTCGATGCTTCCGGGCGCAAGCACCTCGTCGGCGCTCTCCACCGGCAGAGCGTGGATGCGGATGATATGTTCCAGCCCGTTGAGCCGCACGCTCCGCCGCGCCATATCCGGCTGAATTTCAAACGCATCGACGCTTTTCGCGCGCCCCATGCCTGCCAGCAGCAGCGGCAGGATACCCGTCCCCGTGCCAAAATCAGCACAGCGGTCGCGGCTTTCCGCCCGCACGAAGCTCGACAGCAGCACGGCATCCATGCCGAAGCGGAAACCCTGCTCCTTTTGCAGGATGCGCAGCCCCGCCTGCTGCAATTCGTCCACCCGTTCGCCGGGCAGGATGGTCAGTTTTCCGGCGCAATCAGCGTCAATCGGCTTGTCAGACAATAGCCTTCCTCCCCTTCTTCTGTCCGCACACGGCACCAGATTTCGCCCTTTTCCAGCACGGTCAGCACCAAATCCGCTTCGACTTTCGCCGTTTCGGGCGCATCGGCGCTGCACCACTGGTAGAGCGTTTCTGCCTGGTGGATTCTCGCTGTCCACCCAGTCACTTTTTCCAGCGTCACGTCCAGGATCGGCGTATCGCTGATGACGACCGCACCGGGCGCGCTGTCGCTCAAATACTGCGACGCGCAGTAGCCCTCTTTGCCGCCGTAGCGGATGTAACTCCAGCCGTTTTCCTGCGAAATAAATGTCACCAGTGCGCCGCGCGGAAGCCACTGCACAATCGATGCGCCCGTATTGGGCGACTGCCGCATCGCCAGCGAATCCGACTTTGTGCTGACGTATTTCTGCCCCAGCGGCGCGTCCGGCTGCTCGCAGGAAAGCGCATCCGCCGTGAAATAGCCCGTCATCTGCCCGACCGCGGCATAGCACCAGCCGCCGTCCTGCGCAAGCACCGTCACCTGCGTTCCGCGCGGGATTGTCGCCAGGACTGCCGCATCCGCAGCCATCGCCTGACGAAGCGGCGCATTGTCCGCACTCACCCACGCAACGTAGCTGCCAGCTGACACGTCATCCTCCACCTTCGCGGGCGGTTCGGACGCAGCTGGGACAGGCGTTGGCGCTTCGCTTGGTTCGGGGGATGCCGTCGGTTCAGGCGTTGCGCCCGGTGTGGGCGTCCCACCCGGTGTGGGCGTCGCCGTCGGCACATCAAAGCGCAGGTACTGCGTCATGACGTACCCGGTCAGGCTGCCCCAGCGAACGGCACACCACGTTTCGCCGTATGCCGTGACGATGATGCTCGTTCCCTTCGGGATTTCCGCCAGCACGGGGTATTCTGTGCCCGCACCCTGCCGGAGGTTGAGCGTCGAGGCGGTGGAATTGACAATCGCGGTCTGTTCGCCGCTTGTCGTCGGCACAGGCGTCAATTCGATGCCGACGGCGCTGAAATCAAGGCTGCTTGCCAGCACATAGCCGTCAATGCTGCCCGCCGTCACGCGGCACCAGCTGCCGTCGCTGCTCTGCACGGCAATTTGAACGCCCTGCGGCAGGTTCATCAGCACCACCGCAGCAGTAGACGGGGTCGCCCGAAGCGCTGTCGCCGTCCTGACCATCGCAGAACGCCCGGTCTGGCTCGTTTTGCCCGGATAAGTATCGCTGAACGTGAGATACTCCGCCGCGCAGTAGCCTGTTTTCGCGCCATACTGTATGCTCGCCCAGCCGTTCTCCACCGCGAACACGCACAGCACCGCGCCGCCGGGGATGGTGGACTGCACCGCCGCATCGTAGCTGCCGGACGCGCGCAGATTCAGTGAATTCGTGCCTGTCACGGTTGCCCAGCGGGTGATGGGTGTCGGGTTTTCGTCGCTCTGCGTCGGCGGCGTGCCGGTGAACGTCAGGTTTTCCGTGCGGACGTAGCCGACAATCCACCCGAAGCGGATGAGCGTCCAATTATCGCCCTTCGCCAGCACGGTCACGGCTGTTCCGGCGGGCAGCGTCGTCAACAGTGTGCCGTTGTCCGAGGCGGTCAGGCGCACGTTCAGGACATCCTCCACATTCACCAGCGTCACCATGGCCTGATTAGGCGCGGCGGGCGAAATCGTCGCGGGGGCTTCAGTCGCCGTCACGGGCGCGTCGCCCACGGGCGGCAGAATCGTGTGCGTGAAGGTGTACTGCATTCGCACGCAGTTCTCGTAGTAGAATCCGAGAATCTGGTCGTATGTATATCCTAAATTCGCCATCTGCTGTGCCCCGCGCTGGCTCATGCCGATGCCGTGTCCGTAGCGCCTGACGGTCAGAACAAACGTCTCCCCATCTGCCTTGACCGACCAGAGTTCGTTTTTCGTCGTGTTAATGGACAGATTGAGGGCGCTTTCCAGCTCGCTGAAAATGTCGACCGCCAGCGTCAGGCGGCGCGTTTCGCCATTCACAAGCGCCGTCACGTCAAAATCCAGCTTCGTATATAAGCGGCTGGGCGCGGCGTACTTCGGCGTGTGCGGCGTAACGGCCTCGATGCGCAGAATCGTCGCGTCCGGCGCTTTCGCCTGCAATAGGCGCGTCAGGGTCTGATTCTGGCTCGCGTGGGAAAATGCAGCGTAAATCGTCATCTTGCGCGTGCTGCTGTACGGGTTCATGCGGTCGAACGGGTCGTCCTTAACCGTCAGGTAATTCACGCCGGATGAGCCCCACGCGTTGCGGGCGGATTCGGTCTGTCCGCCGTTGGACGCGGTGTAGTACGTCCCGGTCAGCTTGCCGTCGTTCATGGCGACAATGCCGCGCGTTGCGTCCACCGCCTCCGCCGCCCGGTCGCGCTCCGCCGGACTGCCGTTGTACACCTGGTCGGCGGTCGTGTCCACAACGTCGTAGACCTTCGATGCGTTCGCATTCATGGCGCGCAGGGTGTACGTCCGCGCCGCAACCGCCTGTGCTTTCAGGGCTTCCAATGCCGAGGAGGACCCCATTTCATACGGCACGACACCATAGAGGTACGATTCGATGTACACATTCGCCACGACGTACAGCCGGTACGTCCCGCTTTCCAGCTTCGACACAAGGTGCAGGTCACCGGGGTAGACATTCTGCGGTCTTCTTGCCTGTGCAATGCGGAATCCGCCGTCCGTCTGCCGCCGCCTGAGCGCCATCTCCCGCCCCATGCTGACCGTCTCGCCGCCCCGCGTCAGGCGGATTTCGCCCGTCGCGCTGCTGTGGCTGATGCTGATCTGCTCGCCATTCGCCAGCGCCATCGTCTGCCCACCGCTGACCGCCATTGCGCCGACTGCCGTCACCGTAAGCGACGCAGGATTGCTGCCAATGGACAGCAGGCGCACACGCACCATGCCGTTGCGTGTGGCAGTGCTCCGCTCCAGCGGCGCGGACTGTACAGCAACATCCGCTGTATCCTCGGCGAATGATGTGGGCATTGCGGAGAGCATCAGGAAAAGCATCAGAAGCAGGCACAGCGCCCGCTGGTATCGGAATTGCACGGGAAAATCCTCCTTGTGGTGGTACTTCTCCTCCATTGTAGCAGAAAGCGCCCGGCGTGTCATGCAGATTGTAACAAACCGCGCTGGAAATTTCCGTCACGCACAAAAAGGCAGGCGCTCCGACCTGTTGGGTTCAGGTCAGAACGCCTGTCGGATGATACGGATTATTCCTGCGTTTCCGCTTTCTTCGCGCGCGGCTTGCGGGCAGGTTTGTCTGCCTTTGCCGCTTCCTTCGCCGCCTTGTCCGCCTCGATTTCCGCCTTCGTGCGGCGCTTGCGGGCGGGCTTCACGGGGGCTTCCGCGGTCACTTCCGCCGCAGCGGCTTTTGCCGCCTTGTCCGCTTCAATTTCCGCCTTTGTGCGGCGCTTGCAGGCAGGCTTTGCAGGCGCTTCGGCGGCTTTCGCGGCTTCCTTGGCTGCCTTCTCCGCTTCCTTCGCCGCCTTGTCCGCCGCAATCTGCTCCTTCGTGCGGCGGACGCGCTTGGGCTTCACGGGCGCTTCAGGTTCTTCCTTCTCATACGGATACGGGACGACCACTGGGTTCGCCTCCGCGTCGTCGTCAGAAGATGTCTTCTCCTGATTCGATGCGGAGTCATGGTCGAAACGCCCGCTCACCAAGCCTTCGTACAGTTCCATATATTTCTTGGAGGAGTTCGTCCAGCTGTAATCGCCAGTCATGCCGCGCTGCTGGAGCGTGTGCCACACGTCCTTGTGGTTCTCGTAGTAGTCGATGGCACGGTTGATGACATTGAGCATGTCATTGGCGTTGTAGTTGAAGAACGTGAAGCCATTGCCGTCGCCGGTGTACTCGTTGTAGGACAGCACCGTGTCGCGCAGACCGCCCGTCTCGCGGACAATCGGCACTGTGCCGTAGCGCAGGGCAATCAGCTGGCTCAAGCCGCACGGCTCGAACTGGCTGGGCATAAGGAACATGTCGCAGCCCGCGTAGATTTGATGCGCCAGCGCGTGGTCCATCGCGAACCGCGCCGCGACCTTGCCCTTGAACTCGCCCTCTGCCCACGAGAACAGGTTGACATAGCGGCTTTCGCCCATGCCCAGCACAACCAGCTGCACGTTCTCGCTCATCAGGTCGCCGATGATGTAGTCCACAAGGTCAAGCCCCTTCTGGCTGCTCAGGCGGCCGACCATGCCGATAATCGGCACATTCGGGTCAACGGTCAAACCGAGCTTCTCCTGCAATTCCGCCTTGCACTTTGCCTTGCCGGACAGGTCATCCGCAGTATATTCCGCCGGAATGCGCGCGTCCGTCGCGGGATTGTAGTCCGCCATGTCGATGCCATTGAGCACGCCGAACACTTCATGCTTGCGCGCGCGGAGCAGACCATCCAGCCGTTCACCGTAGTACGCCGTCTGAATTTCCTCGGCATAGGACGGGCTGACGGTGGTGATGATGTCGGAATACACCAGCGCAGCCTTCATGAAGTTCGCGCAGCCGTAGCACTCCAGCTTGTCGTCCGTCCACAGGCTGTCGCCCAGACCCAGCACATCCTGCACTTCGCGGATGCCGAACACGCCCTGATACTGCAGATTGTGGATGGTGAACATGGTCTTGATGTTTGCGAAGAACGGCAGGTGGGCATACTGAATTTTCAGCAGTGCGGGCACCATGCCGGACTGCCAGTCATGCGCGTGAATCACGTCGGGCTGGAAGTCCAGCAGCGGCAGGGCGTTCAGCGCCGCGCGGCAGAAGAAACCGAAGCGTTCGTACTCGTCGCCGCCCATGCCGTAGATATACGGACGGCCGAAATAGAACTTGTTGTCCACAAAGTAGAACTTCACGCCGTCCTTTTCCAGCAGTTCAATGCCGCAATACTGACGGCGCCAGCCCAGCGCGACCTCGAAATCAGTCACATGGGTCATCTGGTCAACATACTGCTTCGGCACCGCCGCATACAGGGGCAGCATCACGCGCACGTCGTGACCCTGCTTCGCCAGAACAGGCGCCAGCGCGCCGACAACATCCGCCAGACCGCCGGTCTTGATAAACGGGACGCACTCGCTCGCCGTAAAGAGAATTTTCATCGTTTCTATCCTCCATCAGAAATATTTCCTGCCGGGGGCAAGGGAAAAAATTACGGGAAATAACAAACCGCACCAATAGTATAGCACATATTGGCGCGGTTTGCAAATCCGAACCGCGTCAGTGATTCAGGCGATTCGTTTGTTAGATGACGACATTCTTCGCGATAACAATCGGGTACGCCGCCGGGCCGATGAGCCGCGCGCTGCGCTTGATGACCGTCTGCTTGTCCAGAATGCAGTTTTCGATGGAAGCGTCGTTGTGCACCTGACCATCCTGCATGATGATGCAGTTCTTCACATGCGCACCGGGGGCAATGCGCACGCCGCGCGCCAGCACAGAGTTCTCCACCGTGCCTTCAATGATGCAGCCATCCGCCACCAGCGAGTTGACGACGGTCACATTGTCGCCATAGCGGGCGGGCATCTCGTCGCGAACCTTGGTGTACACAGGCAGCTCCGCCGTGAACAGACGATGGCGAATCTGGGTATCCAGCATATCCATATTGAACTTGAAGTAGCTCTGCACGGAGTCCATGCGCCAGCACAGACCAGTGTACGCCCACGCATTCACGCGCGCCGTGCCTTCCGTCACCAGACGGAGCAGCACATCACGGTTGAAGTCATGATAGCCGTGCGCCACGCCCTTGTCCACCAGCGTGCGCAGCAGCTCACGCTTCATCACGACGACCTCCATGCTCGTCAGCGGCAGGTTCGGATGCGTCGGATCAACTTCCATGTCCGTCACCATGCCGCTTTCGTCCACCGCCAGATAGCAGCCCAGTTCGTCGCGCTGCATGTTCGGATCAGCAGTGTACATGATGGTGATGTCCGCGCCGCTGTTCTGATGATACGCCACAAACTCCGCGATATTCGCGTTGTAGATGATGGTGGAGTTGCTCAGCACCAGATATTCCTGCTTGGAGCGGGAGAGATAGTTGGTGTTGGAGCGCAGCGCATCCAGCATACCAGAGTACACGCCAACATTTTCGCGCGTCAGGAACGGCGGCAGCACCTTGAGACCGTCATTCTTCCCGTGCAAATCCCACTCCTTGCCGGAGCCGATGTGATCCATCAGGGAGTGATAATTCTTCTGCATGATGACGCCGACGTTCTTGATGCCGCCGTTGACCATCGAGGACAGCAGGAAGTCAATGACGCGGTAGCGGCCGCCCACAGGCAGCGCCGCGATGGCGCGGGTCAGGGTCAGCTCGCGCAGATTGGCGTCATTTTCGCCGGTGTAGATAACACCCATTACGTTTTTCATTTTCTTACATCCTTTCCGCTGCTGTGATTATCAGAATTTGGTGTTTTCGTCCACCTGCTGACCCGCGGTCACGCTGACACCGGCGGGAAGGGTGACGCCCTGACCGACGACGGCGATATTGCCCGTCTCTTCGCCGACCACGCAGCCCGCACCGATCACGGCGTTCTCCGCCACAATCGCCCGACGGACAACCGCGCCGCGCTTGATGACCGCATAGGGCATGACAACCGAGTCAATGACGCTTGCGCCCTCTTCAATGGTCACGCCTGCGAAAATCACGGAGTGCTGCACAGAGCCGTAGACTTCCGAGCCTTCCGTAACCAGCGAATCGCTCACGACAGCGCCCTTGGCGATGTAGTGCGGCGCAAGGCCCGGATTCTTGGCATAGATGCGCCACTTCTTGTCATGCAGGTCAATCGGCATGGGCACGCTGAGCAAGTCCATGTTCGCTTCCCACAGGGACTCAATCGTGCCGACGTCCTTCCAGTAGCCCTCGAAGTTGTATGCCACCATGACCTGCTTGTCGTTCAGCATCGCGGGGATGATGTTCTTGCCGAAGTCGTTGGCGGATGTCTTGTCTGCCTCGTCCGCGGTCAGGTACGCGCGGAGCTTCGCCCACGAGAAGATGTAAATACCCATGGACGCCTTGTTGGACTTGGGCTGCTTGGGCTTTTCTTCAAATTCAACAATGTTGTCGTCCGCGTCCGTATTCATGATGCCGAAGCGGCTCGCTTCTTCCCACGGCACAGGGCGCACAGCAATCGTCGCATCCGCGCCTTTGCGGATGTGGTACTGCAGCATGGCGTTGTAGTCCATCTTATAAATATGGTCGCCAGAGAGAATCAGGACGTAATCCGGGTCATACTGCTCGATAAACGCCATATTCTGATAGATGGCGTTTGCCGTGCCGCGGTACCAGTCGCCCGTCTTGCCCGTCTGATAGGGCGGCAGGACGAACACGCCGCCGGTGGACAAGTCCAAATCCCACGGTGCGCCGGAGCCAATGTAGGAATTCAGTTCCAGCGGCATATACTGCGTCAGCACGCCCACGGTGTCAATGCCGCTGTTGGTGCAGTTGGACAGCGGGAAGTCAATGATGCGGTACTTGCCGCCGTAGGGAACAGCCGGCTTTGCCACCTTCTTAGTCAGGACACCCAGACGGCTGCCCTGTCCGCCTGCCAGCAGCATGGCAACACAGGTCTTCTTTTTCATGATGAGAACACGCTCCTTCATCCTTGTTTCTTGCGAAGCGCACCGACCGTGCAGGATTCGCGCCGCCCTCGGTGCATCAGGTGGCACGGTGATGTATGTGAAACAGCGCTTTCGCTCCTCCCCTGATTGCGGCGAGCGCCGATTCAGCCGATGGAAATGGAATTGGCTTTGCCGGCGGACTTTTCCGGCAGGGGCTGCGGTTTCTTTGCCGTTTGGGATGCTTTCTTTGGCGGCACATCCGCGATTTCCGGGATAACGCGCGCTTTCTTCGCCTTCTCCGGCAGCGGGTCGCGCTGATAGGTGAAGTACACCGTCGCGAGCGGCGGCACGCAGATATCGCAGCTGTATTGGAAATCCTGAAGCTGCTCTTCTTCCGTGCGAATCGCCCAGTTGTTGTACTGATTCGAGCCGCCGTATTCCTTGCGGTCGGTGTTGAAGCACTCCGTCAGCGTACCCATCTGCGGCAGCCCGATGCGGTACTGCGGATGGAACACAGGCGTGAAGTTCGTCACGCACAGGATCGAGTTGCCCCGCTTATCCGTGCGCAGGAACGCAACGATGGAGTTATCGCTGTCGTTCGCCTGAATCCACTGGAAGCCGTCCCAGCTGTCATCAATCTGGTAGAGTGCGGGCGTCGTGCGGTAGATTTCGTTCAGGCGCTTGCAACACTGCTGCACCTGCGGATGATTCTCGTACAGCAGCAGGAACCAGTCCAGCTGGTCGTCGTACTTCCACTCGATGAAGTGCCCAAACTCGCCGCCCATGAACAGCAGCTTCTTGCCCGGATGCGCCATCGTGTAGCCATACAGTGCGCGAAGTCCCGCGAACTTCTTCCACAAGTCGCCCGGCTGCTTGTCCAGCATCGAGTGCTTGCCGTGCACCACCTCGTCGTGGCTAAACGGCAGGATGTAGTTCTCCGAGAAGGCGTACATCAGTGAGAACGTCAGCTTGTCGTGGTGATACTTGCGGTAGACCGGGTCGAGCTTGATATACGCCAGCATATCATTCATCCAGCCCATGTTCCACTTGAACCCGAAGCCCAGCCCGCCCAGATAAATCGGGCGCGTGACCATCGGATAGGCGCTGGATTCCTCCGCCACCATCATCACACCGGGAAAATCACGGTAGACGGTTTCATTCATCCGGCGCAGGAAGGCGATGGCATCGAGATTCTCGTGTCCGCCGTACTTGTTGGGCAGCCATTGCCCCGGCTCACGGCAGAAGTCGTACATCAGCATAGACGTGACCGCATCCACGCGCAGCCCGTCGGCGTGATACCACTCCAGCCAGAAGCAGGCGTTGGAGAGCATGAACGAGTTGACCTCGCCGCGCGCATAGTCGAACATGTGCGTCCCCCACTGTGGCATATCGCCGCGCCGGGGATCGGGATGCTCATAGCAGGGCGTACCGTCGAAGCGGCGCAGTCCCATTGCGTCGCGCGGGAAATGCGCGGGAACCCAGTCCAGCAGCACGCCGATGCCCGCCTGATGCAGCGCGTCAATGAGCGCCATCAGCTCCTTCGGTTCGCCGAAGCGCGCCGTCGCCGCATAGTAGCCGGACACCTGATAGCCCCACGACATATCCAGCGGATGCTCCATCACCGGCATGAACTCCACATGCGTGTAGCCCATTTCTTTGAGGTACGGCACGAGCTGTTCGGCAATCTCCGTGTACGTCAGGAACGTGCCATCCTTGTGCCGCCGCCACGAGCCAAGGTGCATCTCGTAGATGTTCACCGGACTGTGGTACGGGTCGTAGGCCTTGCGTGCCTCCATCCAGTCCGCGTCGCCCCAGCGGTAGCCGCTCAGGTCGTAAATGCGGCTGGCAGTGTCGGGGCGCATCTGCATGGCGAACCCATAGGGGTCAGCCTTGTCCTGCCACGTTCCGTCCTGCGCCTGAATGCAATATTTGTAGGTTGTCAGTTTCTTTGCCGCGTCGGGGTAATCATAGCGTTTCGGGTCACTCTTCACATCGAAGGTTTTCGCGGGCAGCCGCACTTCCCATGTACCGTCGTAGACCTTCTGCATGGGCGTTTTTTCCCTGTCCCACTGGTTGAATTCGCCAATGAGAGAAACTGCCCGCGCATTCGGCGCCCAGACAGCGAAATGCCACATTTCCTGTCCGTCCTGCGTCACCGGGTGCGCGCCGAGCATCTCATAGGCTCTGCGGTTCGTTCCCTGATGGAACTGGTCCCGCACCGCGGCGGTCGGGCCGTTGTAGCGCATAGTTACACCTGCCTTTGCTTGCGTTGCGTTCCTCCGCCTGCAATCACGGAGAGCCGCGTTTGCTTTCTTCACTCTTTTCACTTACTATTGAATCACTTTTATGCATTTTCGTCAAGTCATATTCAGCATTTTCTCCTGCATTTTTTGTGATTTTCGGAAAGTGCGTTCATTTTGACCGTAGACGATGCGGTAAGTATTTCGCCATTGCCGACATAAATTCCTGCTCATGCACGAAATTTTCCGCGCATAAACTGGTTTTGCGCCGTCGGAGCAAAAACTGTTTCCCCCGTGCGGCGATTTGTGCAATCCGAACATTTCCCGAAATTTCTGCGAAAAGGTTGTGTGCCCATGAAACAAAAACAGCTGTTGTCGTTTCTTGTGTGTATCCTGATGCTTTCTTCCTGTGCCGCGCCGACCGATTCCGCGCATGACAGCGGCTTAACACTTCGGGTCTACTTCGCCGATGCGGAGGAAATCCGTCTGCTGCCGCTGGAAGACTACGTTTTCGGCGCATTAGCGGCAGAGATGCCCGCGAATTACGCGCCAGAAGCGCTCAAATGCCAAGCAGTAGCCGCCCGGACGCGTGCCGTCGCGCAGAGCCGCGCGTTCGGCGGAAACGGGTGCGTCCGCCACCCGGACTGCGATATCTGCACGGACAGCGCGTGCTGTCAGGCATACCAGACGGATGCGCAGCTGCACGCCCGCTGGGGCAGCGAGTACGTCGTCCTCCGCGCGCGCATTGACCGCGCCGTCCGCGCAACAGACGGCTTGCTGCTCACCAGCGGCGGCTTGCCCCTCGAAGGGCTGTACCACGCCTGTTCCGGCGGAAAAACTGAAGATGCCGCCGCCGTGTTCGCATCCGCTAAGCCATATCTGGTCAGCGTAGACAGTCCCGGCGAAGAGGGGTACGCCGGCTTCCGCGCCGACGCGTCCTTCTCCTGCAAGGAAGCGGCAGATCTGCTCCTGCGCGCTTTTCCCGGCTGCGGCGTGACGGCGGACACGCTGCCCAGCGCGATTCGTCTGCAATCCACGACCGCTTCCGGGCGCGTCGCGACGCTGCTGGTCGGCAGTCAGACCGTCCGCGGCGCTGATTTCCGCAAAGCGCTTTCCTTGCGAAGCACCTACTTCACTTGGGAGGCGGATGGCGACCGCATCGTTTTCCACACCGTCGGATACGGGCACGGCGTCGGCTTGTCGCAGGCAGGCGCGCAGGCGATGGCGGCGGGCGGTGCGGATTTCTCGGAAATTTTGGCGCACTACTACCCCGGCACGCAGCTGACATGGATGGATAAAACAGGTTTTTCCGGCTCATAATAGGAGAAAACGCCCCATGCGGCATGGTTGAGGTGATTTTCTCATGGCTGACCGTCACTTTCGTTCTCTTTTCCGCGCGCTGCATCTACGCCGGGAGCAGTGGACTTTTCTGCTGATGGCGCTGTTGTGCGTCTCGGTGATTGTCGGCACGGCGCTGTGGACGCGGCAGGCGGAATTCGCACGCGTCACGCCGACCCCGCCCATCTCCGGCGACATATCCGCTGCGCAGCTGCTTCAGCAGTCGCTTGACAGTGCGCAGACCGCCACGCCCGCGCCGACAGTCTCCCCCACCGTCCGCAGCGTTACCACGCCGCTCGAAAGCATGACGCTGCTGCGTCCCTTCGACAACACACGGATGCGGCAAAGCAGCGCCACGGGCTTGTGGGCGCTGCACGATGCGGCGGATTACGCCGGGGCGGAGGGCGCGAAAGTCAGCGCCATGGCAGACGGCACCGTCATCAGCTGCGCGGACAGCGGTGTTTTCGGCGCGTATGCGGAAATCGACCACGGCGGCGTCCTCGTGCGCTATGCGAACCTGTCGATGCTCTACGCGATTCGCGCGGGTGATCCGGTTCGCGCCGGGCAGACGATTGGCTTCATCGGGCGCACGATGCCGGAGGAATGTGATCTGCCCGCACACCTGCACCTGCGGATTGTCGTCGGCGATACGGCGGTTGACCCCGAAAAAGGGCTGCAAAACGGCGGTTTTCCTGACCCGTAAAAAAAGACACACATGGGTGTTGCATTTTCATCGAAATCGGCGTATAATGCAATAGGTTGAACTTGTATTATAACGTCTTATTCGACTTGGAAGGAGCGATTCCCTATGTGCGGCATCGTTGGCTATATTGGCGCGCAGCAGGCGCAGGACATTTTATTGGACGGACTTTCCCGATTGGAGTACCGCGGCTATGACAGCGCGGGCATTGCGGTCATGGACGGTGGCGTCATCCGGCTGAGCAAGGCGAAGGGACGGCTGGCAAATCTCGCCGCACGGGTGGCATCAAATCCCCTGCCCGGCACCATCGGCATCGGTCACACGCGCTGGGCAACCCACGGAGAACCAAACGACATCAACGCCCATCCGCACACGGACATGAAGGGGCATATCGCCGTCGTCCACAACGGCATCATCGAGAACTACGAGGAGCTGCGCGCTCAGCTGAAGGCGAAGGGCTGCGTGTTCGTATCCGAAACGGACACGGAGGTAATCGCCCATCTGCTGCATACGCTTTACGACGGCGACATGCTCTCGACCATTCTGCGCGCGCAGACAATGCTCGAAGGCAGCTACGCATTGTGCGTTCTGAACGCCGAAGCGCCGGATACGCTCTACTGCACGCGCAAGGATTCTCCGCTTGTCGTCGGGCTGTCCGACGGCGCACAGTACGTCGGCAGCGACATTCCTGCGCTGATTCGCCACACGCGGACGGTGGAGCTGCTCGATGAACGCGAAGTCGCCGTGCTGACCCGGAGCGGTGTACGCGTGTACGACCATTTCGGCAACGAACGTGCGCTCAAGCCCATTCACGTTGATTGGGACGTGGAAGCGGCGGAAAAAGGCGGCTATGCGCACTTCATGCTCAAGGAGATTCACGAAGAGCCCGCCGCGCTGAAAAAGACGTTTTCCGCCCACGTTGACGCAGAAAAAATGGCGATTCGCCCCGGCGCGTTCCCAATTTCGGCGGAAGAAGCGAATTCCCTGCGCACGCTGACGATTGTCGCCTGCGGCACAGCGTACCACGCGGGTGTTGTCGGCAAGTATGTAATCGAGAAGCTGGCGCGGCTGCCCGTGGTGGTGGATGTAGCATCCGAGTTCCGCTATCGCAACCCGATTCTGGGCGCAGGCGACTGCTTCCTTGCCATTTCGCAGAGCGGCGAAACGGCGGACACGCTGGCCGCCATGCGCGAGGCGGAGCGGCTGGGCGCGAAAGTGATGGCGCTGACGAACGTCGTCGGCTCGTCGATTGCCCGCACCGCTGGAGATTGCGTCATGTACACCTACGCGGGGCCGGAAATCGCCGTCGCAAGCACAAAAGCATACATCACGCAAGTGGAAATGATGGTGCTGCTGGCGATTGATCTCGGCGTGAAGCGCGGACATCTGACGGAGAGCGTAGCATCGGAGCTTCTGCGGCAGATGGCGGACATTCCCGCGATGGCGGAGCAGGTGATGGCGCTCGAACCCGCGGTGCAGCGCTTCTCCAGCCTGTACCACGACCGGCAGCATGTATTCTACATCGGGCGCGGGCTGGACAACGCGCTGGCAATGGAAGCGTCGCTGAAACTGAAGGAAGTCAGCTACATCATGTCCGAAGCGTATGCGGCGGGGGAACTGAAGCACGGCACAATCGCGCTGATTGAGCAGGGCACGCTGGTCTGCGCGCTGCTGACGCAGGAACAGCTGGCAGATAAAACGCTGTCGAACGTGCGCGAGGTAAAGAGCCGCGGCGCGAAAGTCCTCATCGTCTGCCCGGAAGCCCTGCGCGACCGCGCCGCGAAGGATGCGGACGAACTCTGGGTCATCCCAGACGCTGCGTCGGACTTGCTGCCACTGCTGGCGATTATTCCCGTGCAGCTGTTCGCCTACTACATGGCGGTGCTGCGCGGCTGCGACGTGGATAAACCCCGCAACCTCGCCAAGAGCGTGACCGTGGAATAAACTGCTGCTTACGGGAATTACGGGAACTCCCTCAGTCTTTGCTGCGCAAAGCCAGCTCCCTCTGGGAGGGAGCCTCTGGCGCAACGGAAAACTTTCCGGTTTAACAGGAAACTGTGC
>OGOJ01001624.1_pt1 | contig 16077 bp, 15 predicted proteins | sample 1552601 | NCBI WGS metagenome assembly OGOJ01 (sample SAMEA2580184, study PRJEB22360) | human gut metagenome | biome: human gut; feature: human-associated habitat; material: faeces | place: Denmark | collected 2008/2010
TCCTGGGCGAACGAGGCGATGAGGTTGCGGAAGCGCACGCGCTCGCGCGGATCCAGCCCCGAGGTCGGCTCGTCCAGTATCAGCAGTTCCGGACGCATGAGAGATGTCATGTAGCTGTCACGGTCTGCGCCGAAATTGCCTTGCATCCGATTCACCATGTCGGACACCCCAACCATAAGAACCGAAACCTCCTTGTCAATCAAAGCGTTGGCAATGCAGCCAGCCGCATAGGTTTTGCCGGTGCCGACATCCCCAAACAGGAGAAGCCCGATTTCATCGCGTTTGAAGCTGTCCCAGTTCTCAACATACTGTTTCGCCTTACTTTCCAGTTCACGAAGTCATGGGATTAAGTCCGATTTCATTAGATCCTTTCCTGAACGGCGTTCCGTGTTCACAGTTTCGCGGCACACGATTTCGTGCAACTTGGCTTCCAAATCGGCAAATATTTCACGGATTCCATTTGCCTTGCCACGAAGAGGAAAAAAGCATATCTATAAAAAAGAAAGCGGATGACTGAGGCCTTTCCCTCGGACATCCGCTTTAGCTTTTCATTGTCACAGTATAATTATCTTTGCATAGGGGCTTTTCTCGGCACTTCAATCTACTGTACCACGACTGTACCATTTTGGCGTGCAGCTTTATGAAACAGAGTGGAGTTTTATACCCCTTGAAATTTGAAAAAGCTTGTTCCCGTAAGGATTTGCGGGCATTTATGCTTCTTTATAGATTTATGAAATCAGGTCAAATTCTTCCGATACCTAATTTCATAGTTTTCTCTATCTCCTTAAAATGTCTTGATTTTCAAGGGTTTCCGGAATCCGGCGCGTTTGGCTTACGCCATTTTTACGCCATTTTCGCATGGACTTATATGCTAGGAAACCCTGCCTGATTCAAATTGCCGCACAGCCTGATCCAAGGATTCAGATGTGACATGGACGTATCTGTCCATCGTTGTTTTTATACTTGCGTGACCAAGCAGCTTTTGCAGCACCTTGGGCTGTACGCCGCATTCAATCGCTCTTGTGGCGTAGGTATGGCGTAAAGCGTGCATACAGAATTTTTCAATTCCTGCTTCGTCGCATAGCTTGTAAAGGTGGGTATCATAGGAACTGTTTTTCGCCGGTTCCCCGGTACGCCAGTTGATAAAGACAAGATCACGCATGACCAGCCGGGAGATTGCCCCCCGTTCGCCGGTCGATATATTCCAGTGTTTGTGAGAGCAGCGGAGATTCCTTTTGCCAAGGGCGCTTATCCTTGATTTCTTTCAGAATTTCATAGGCCCGATCCGTCAGCGGGATGGTGCGATAGCTCTGCTGCGTTTTCGGTGGTCCTGCACGCCAAAAGTGCTGCTTGTGGCGGTACTCCAAGGTTTTGTTGACCGTCAGCGTCCGATTCTGGAAATCTATCGCATCCCATGTCAGCCCGATCATCTCACCGGTACGCAAACCGGTTTCAAGGGTCAGCGCGTACTGATTGTAGTTGTGGGAGCGTTTCGCAACTTCAAGAAATCTGATTTGCTCATCCCGCGTTAAAAAGTGAATGTCGTCCGGCGCTCGGACCGGCTTTGTGTAGCGAACGCCGTCCATTGGGTGCTTGGTAATCAGGTCATTCATCTTCGCAGCCTTGAACATCGTACCCATTGTGATATAGGTCTGCCGGATGGTAGAACCTGCATAATCCGCATCCATGGAAAGCAGCACTTTTTTGCAGTGCATGGGCTTCACATCGGAAAGGAGCATTTTGCCGATGATGGGCTGGATGTTCTGCTTGTATCGCTCCCGATAATTTCGCAGGGTGTTGGGTGCCAAATCGCCCACAATGTTCTCAACCCAAAATGAAAACCATGTGTCAACCGTCGTGTCCGAGGGACAAAACACATCTTCGTGCTTGTCGGCATATTTCGCCTGCTCGATCCAGTTACGCGCCTCGGGAATCGTCTGGAAATATTTCTCATGTCGTTTTCCTGCTTTGTCTACAAAACGTGCGTGATATAATCCGTCCTTTCTTTGGTAGATACCCTTACCGCATTCTTTGCCTCGTAAACTTTTACCCATTCGGAAACTCCTTTCTCACTATGAGAAGAAGCCCCTATGCATTTTATAATTGTAGCACAAGGACTTTCTTTTCTCAATAGTGAACTTACCGTCAAGTCATCAACTTATGGCTGATATATTGCTCGAACTCCCTGCGTTTGACCAGCTTTTTGGACCCAACATAGAGAACAAACGGGCAATTCGGACTGCGCAGCATACTCTCGATCTTGTTGATCCCAATGTTGCTGTATGCTGCGGCTTCCTTAATCGTCAGCGTCATTTTGAGATGGATCGGCACTTGCAATTCCTCGACCATACTGTTACCACCTGTGTGTTACATTCCGGACTGTTGACTTAGAAACGTAGCATTTGGGGAAAGTAAGAGTTCGTCTGAGCTATCATCTCTTTCCGTATCCAAGTCCAGCAGTCATTTGTCTGGGATCGTGATCAGATTGGGTCCTGTGTTGCAGATCCGTTTTACAACATCTGCCTGGCACGAAAACAATGCGCCTCTATCCAGCTCTGCCCGCATTTGCTTCCCCTTTTTCAAGGCATACGCCTCCGAAAGCAGCTCCAGACTGAACAGATACAGCGGAAGCATAGATGCTTTGCAAATGCCGTTTTGCTGCAAGTACCGCTGAAACCGATACAGCATCGTTTCATCCAGCGTCAGTTTCATTAACCGCAGGCCCATCTCATCGACGGTGAAATAATGAAAGCTGCTGTTCTTGCTGAAATGGATCAGACGGCTACGCGGGTTTACCCCTTGAGCCATTTTTGCGTCCTTTTGTGGAAGAATGAAATTCTTCCTTCCGCCGCTCTCCATGGCCATGCAGAAATAGAGAAACCGGCTGCCGGTGCTGAGTGCGTGGAACTGCTTGGAGAGGAGCAGTGAGTTTCCAACCTGAATGAATCGTTTTTCTTTGTTATCCACCTTGGCGGATAAGGCCGGTACAATCGTAGGTCCGTGTTTTCGTTTACTCAAATCAAACTTCTTCTTTCGTGTGAGAATAGGGGGGTGGATGTCTCATCCCTTCGTGATAAATGTAGAAAACCGGCCCTGTTTGACCACCCATTCAAGGCAGAAAAAATTACACTCAATGTAAACTTTCGTAAACACAGAATGATCTGAATCTACATTAGGTCTACACTGAGTGTAATGCTTGTGAGTATGTTTACTTATTCCAACGTTAAGCGTAGTGTGACATCGAATGGGTATCTTCCGGTGCACAGCCGAGAAAGGCGGCTCTTTTTGCGAATCGGTCGCGGAACACTTCTCCGGCAGGATCTGCGCCGCATGCTCAGCTGCCAATATCCAGCTCGTAGGTGCAGAGGTAGAACAGGAACGACGTCATCTGGTAGCGGCTGATGCGGGTGCCAGCGGATGCCAGCAGCTCGTCAAGGCTGCTGTCCCGGGTGGTGATGTCCTTTTCATCGCACCAGAGCATCGCTTTGGCTGCCTCTCTGTTGAGATCGGGGTTATCTCGAAGAAGCTGCCTGAGCTGCGTCTGATCCACGCCGGTATCGACGCCTGCCATGATCGCGTAGCGGCGAATCAGTACGCATGCCGTCTGATAGTCCACCTTGTCATCGTATTCGGCATTGGGATCATTCTGTCGGAGCAGCCTTGTCTGATAGGCCCAGCACACGGCATTATAATAGGGATGGGTCGCGTTGAATTCCTCGTTTTCGTAGTCAGCCGGAAGGGCGGTATTGTCCGTTTCCGGTCGGCCTGCGATGCGGTAGAGCACATCGACAAACTCGCCCAGCCTTGCCGTAGTCTTGCCGCCGAAGGTATCCGGCGTCTCCGGATCCACATAGCCTTTGCGGTACATGTAGAGGACACTGGCCTGATTGAAAATGCTCTTGATGTCCGTGAATACCACCGTGTCCGCAAGGCTCCCGCCGCTGGACTCCCTGGCAAAGACGTGGGCATAGTAATCGCTGTTGAGGATGTTGCCGGAGAGCTGGAACCGGCTGTCCACATAGAGCCGGTAGGCTTCCGCCAGCTTGCCGGAGACTGTGGTATTCTCGTCGGCGGGGATCACGGTTTCCGTACCGGCGTCATAGCGGAAGGCCTTCGTCAGAAAGGACTTATCCGACAGCACCGCTACATGGAGGCCGCTGGAGAGTACGTCGGTGCCCGCCAGCAGGCGGGAATCGTAGTCCACACCGAAGAGGTTCAGCAGTGTCGGCAAGATGTCCGCCGTAGAGCAGTATTCGTCTACCACGATGTTCTCCGAAAGACCGGGAACATAGCAGATGAAGCTGTTGCGGTACTTCTCAAAGGTGGTGTCCAGCGTCTGCCCGGCCAGCTCGTTGTACTCGTCTTCGGTCAGGCCGTAAGGGTAGTGGTCGTTGGTCAGGGCGATGCAGGTCTTGTCGGCAACGCCAGCTTCCTCCAGCCGCTGCATCAGGTACTCCAGCGCATACTCCAGTTCCAGATTACAGGCAATGTACGCCTTCACCGGCTCGGAATAGGGCAGATCCTTCACCGCGTCGCGGTTTTTGGCGCTCATGGCGTTGTCCCAGTTGTACTGGTAGTGACCGCTGAAGGTCATGTAATAGGCGTGGAAGGGTTCTCCGCTGTTGATGTAGTCGTCTACGGAGGCCTCCATCATCTCCAGATCGGAGGAGGGCCAGTCGATCTTCATGGCCAGACCGGAATCCGCCGCCTTGAACGTGTAGCCCATGTTGGCGTGGGTGATATTCCGGTTGTAGAAATCCCCGATGTAGTCGTGATAGGCCCAGGTCTGATAGCCCATGCCCTTGAGCGCATTGCCCAGGCAGAACGGCAGATAGTTGGTGCCTGCCACATTGAAGCTGGAATCCGTCTTCGTGCGGGACATATCTGGATAAAGCCCCATGCACATGGTGTATTCGCCGTTGGTGGTGACGGACTGGAACGTGCCGTAGTAATTTTCAAAGAGAATACCCGTATGGCTCAGCTTGTAGAGCGTCGGCGTCAGCTCCTCGCTGATAAACCACGGGCAGAAGCTCTCGGCGCAGATGGTGATGAGGTTATAGTCCTTAAGAAGTCCTGTGTAGTTGTTTTTGCGGGTGGGTGTTGCATTTGATAGATACTCGTCTGTGGCCTTGAGAATATCGCTGTCGGTACTGTCTGCAAGAGCCGTAAAATCGATGCTTTCGATCACGTTATAGGAGTTGCTGCTGTATGTCCGCGGAACATCGCTTATATTCAAGGACGACGGCGTGATCATAATGCTGCCGCTGCCGCTGCCGCTGAAGAGCATGTATCGAAGCTCCTGCGCCGTGGTGGCCAGCATACCGATTTTTTTATAACTGCTGTCGGTGGAGGTGTTCACATTGGTGAAGGTACGATAGACGGAAAAGGCGTTGTCCCGTCCAACATACATGAGTCCCGTGACCGTCAGCAGCAGTGCGAGGAGCACGGCAAAGGAGGCCAGTGCCTGCTTCCAGCGCAGCCGCAGCTTCAGAGCCTGCGCCCTCCGCAAGATAAGGCAAAGGATCACGACAATCAGCGGCAGCAGGAGGAGCAGGATCTTCAGCAGATTTTGGCGGATCCCATAGAGAAGCTGCGAGTTGAAATTGACGACCACATTTCCGCCCATGCCGATCTGGCTGACGGGCATGAAATCTCCGAAGATGCAGTGATAGACCAGCTGCACCTCGGCCAGTAGCACTTGTGCCGCGACCAGGAAAACCCCTGTGATCTGGCGCAGAACCTTTGGCAGGCTTGAGACTACCAGCGTGCAGAGTGCGCCACCCAGCAGGCCAAACAGGACAGGATATCCCGCGTACCGGTCCATCGAGCCGAATACGCACAGATGCAGGCACAGCTCCACATAAACGCCGGTCAGGCAGAACAGCAGGAGATTTTTGCACCACGTATTCCAAAGGCCATGGCTCATGGGCGCTGCCGCTTCAGCAGCAGTGCCAGAGCCTTGATTTGTATTTGTCATGGATACATCGGATGTTTTTTCTTTGAGCATATTAGTTCTCCCGTTGGGGCTTTTTTAAAAAGCTTCGTAGAATTTCAGCTGAATATGACAGATAGAGAGCTTATCTTAGAACAAATATTAAAAAAAGGCAAGGGTTCCTGTAAAAAATCAGGAAAGATTTACAGGTCACGCGGAGATTTCTGTGCACCAAAGTCTGCCAACCGCAGCTTTGCAGCCCGCCTCTGGGCTGCAAATAAGGACTCTGCACCTGAAAATTTTACAAGATACATACAGACACATTGCAAAAGCCGTGCTATACTATACGGAAAATTGAGAGTACCATCGTTTCAAGGAGGTGTGTGATGTGACGGAGACTGTGTTTCGCTTAAAGCGGCATCTGACTTCTTTTCAAATTATGATCCTCGGCTTTGCGGGCGTGATCCTGTTGGGGGCGCTGGTGCTGATGCTGCCCATCGCCTCAGTGCAGCGGATATGGACACCGTTTCATGAGGCACTGTTTACCTCCACTTCCGCTGTCTGCGTGACGGGGCTGGTGGTGCAGGATACCGGCAGTTATTGGTCCGCCTTCGGTCAAACAGTCATATTGTTGCTGATCCAGATTGGCGGGCTTGGGGTGATCACCGGTGCGGTGACCTTCCTGATGCTCGCCGGACGGAACATCACGCTCAAGGAGCGCAGCGCCATGCAGGACGCCATCTCCGCTCCCGCGGTGGGCGGCATCGTGCGCCTGACGAGATTTATCCTCAAGGGGACCTTTCTGGTCGAGCTGCTGGGCGCGCTGGCGCTGCTGCCAATCTTCTGCCGGGATTATGGACTGCGGGGCGTATGGATGTCCGTTTTCCATTCCGTTTCCGCCTTCTGCAATGCGGGCTTCGATATTCTGGGGCGGACGGATTCCCTCTACCCCTCGCTGACGGCGTATGCCGCCGACCCGCTGGTCAACATTGTGATCATGCTGCTGATCATCGTAGGCGGCATCGGCTTTCTAACGTGGGACGATGTCTGTACGCACGGTCTGCACCTGCGGCGTTACCGGATGCAGAGCAAGGTCATTCTGAGCGCGACGGCGCTTTTGATCACGATTCCGGCGTTTCTCTTTTATCTGACAGACTTTGCGGACCTCCCCGTGGGAGAGCGGATATTGGCCTCCCTTTTTCAGTCGGTCACGCCGCGGACGGCCGGCTATAACACAGTGGATCTGACGGAGATGACGGATGCCTCTCAGGCGGTCACCATTTTGCTGATGCTCACCGGCGGAGCACCCGGCTCCACGGCGGGCGGCATGAAGGTCACAACGCTGGCCGTCCTGATCGCCAACGCCATTGCCGCCTTCCGCAGGCGGGAGGATCCGCAGATCTTCCACCGCAGATTGGAACACTCCGCCGTCCGCAACGCCGCCGCCATTCTGCTGCTGTATCTGGGGCTGACCTTTGCGGGGGCGGCGGTCATCAGCACAGCGGAGGAGCTTCCCCTCGGTGCCTGTCTCTATGAAACAGCGTCCGCCGCCGGTACGGTGGGCCTGACGCTGGGGCTGACGCCGCAGCTTGGAGTCCTGTCGCAGAGCATTCTCATCCTGCTGATGTATTTCGGGCGCGTCGGCGGATTGACCTTGATCTATGCCGCATTCTCCGGGCATGATCTGACTTACGCCCGCTATCCGCAGGAGAAAATTACCGTAGGCTGAAAGGAGCACACGATGAAAACGGTATTATTGATCGGACTGGGCCGCTTCGGGCGGCATCTTGCCATGCAGCTCAACGAGCTGGGCCATCAGGTGATGGCAGTGGACAAAGACGAGGAGCGCGTCAACGAGTGCATGTCCTTTGTCACCAACGCGCAGATCGGCGACAGCACCCGTGTGGACTTTCTGCGCTCGCTGGGCGTGAGCAATTACGATGTCTGCTATGTCACCATCAGCGGAAATTTTCAGAATTCGCTGGAGACGACGTCGCTGCTCAAGGAGCTGGGAGCAAAATATGTGGTATCCCGCGCTGAGCGGGATGTGCAGGCGAAATTCCTGCTGCGCAACGGCGCAGACGCGGTCGCCTACCCGGAAAAGCAGCTGGCGAAGTGGGCGGCCATCCGCTATACCGCCAACCATATTTTCAGCTACATTGAGCTGGACGAGCAGCACGCCATTATCGAGGTTGCCGTGCCGGAGGATTGGCAGGGCCGCAGCATCGGCGAGCTGGACATCCGCAGAAAATACGGCGTCAACATCCTCGGTGTGAAGCGGGAGAACAAAACCGACGTGAACATCTCGCCCGAAACGGTGCTGGACGCTGATATGACACTGCTCGTGCTGGGGGAAAACCAAAAGCTGAAAAAACACTTCCGGCTGTAAAGCAACATAGAGTCTTGCACGTATAAGGGCTTTACGCGCCGGAGAGGCATCTCAACAAAAGCGCGCAGATTCTGCGGCAGGGAATGCCACATTGCGCAAAAATAGAGAAAAATGAGGGAGAATGGTCCCAATGTCATTAAGTTAAGCAAATCCGCGCACACGAAAAAATACCCACCTCGAAAAATCGAGGTGGGCATTTTTTATGCTTTCGTTATGTGGTTTGCTTGTGCTTACTTCGCGGGCAGGACGATGACCTGTCCCTCGTAAATGGCGTTGGCGTTCACAAGACGGTCGGCGTTGCGCTCGAAGATGGCCTTGTACTTCATCAAATCAAGATTTATCGTTCCTGTATTTCCTTGCCGCTGAGGTACTCCACTTCTATTTCAAAAATTTGCACAGCCTTTCCTGCGTGGGCAATTTCCTCATCAACTAACTGTTCGCTGGGATAGTATTTCATTGCAAATCGTTTTAACAGAGTTGTTGCTCTTGCACCGGATTCTACGAGGTGACATCTGCCGAATACCACAACGCTCTGCACAAACGGTGCCCAATCTTCTTCTTTGATGGTTTCATTTCCATATACCGTGAAACATACTTTGTCACAGGCACGCAGTGCATCTACTTTATGGCCTGCACGTGCTCCATGAAAATAAATTTTCTGCGCATCGTTATCGTAGACATAGTTGATAGGAATTGCATAGGGATATCCGTCATCTCCATTTACGGCAAGAACGCCACGTCGGCTGGACTGCAAAAGAGCCTTTGCCGTGTCGATGCTGATTTCATTTTTCTTTTTACGAATTGTTCTGAACATGATATTGCTCTCCTTCTTACGCTGATACAAATTTTGATTTTCCGGTTTCTTTCACCGCTGCCAAATCCATCATATCATGCGTTTCCATACAGAGCAATAAAAAGATGGACCGCAGAAAACCTGTGATGGAATTTTCAGAGCATTGACAGGACTTGTTGAGATTTCCTTGGAATGATTTCGCTCTGCTGGTTTGCGGTAGTTTTCGCTGATTTCGGTATCTATGCGCGGACTTGTTGTGAGATCGGTCAGCTTTTCTTCCGATATGTCCCTATACGTCACTCGAAAGTCTTTCCGCTATGGGATGTTAAGTTAAGCGCGGTCAAAAATAACACTATTCCGTTTTTTGTAAAAATCGGTTGATTTCTGATACATTCCGCGCAAATGTTGAGATTTTAGGGACTATCGCGCTTTCTGCGGATTTCAGCTGATTTTTGGGGCGCTTTACAGACTTGTTGAAACGCTGACCATTTCCTAACTTAACGGCTGTTTTGGAAGTGTTTTTCTCAAAAAATGCCTACCCCACCAAAACGCAGTCCGCTGACTTTTGATACATGGGCGGGACTTGTTGAGATTTTCTTTGAATAATTTTGCTTTCACGGTTCGCGGCAGTTTCTGTTGACTTTTCTATCTTTGCGCGGACTTGTTGTGTTGTCGGTCAGCTTTCGCTCAATACGATGACACGTATGCTTACACTTGGCGAAGGCTTTGGTTATCTCTTTTCTGCGGTAAAAGAGGCTAAAGTTGTTGATGAATACACGGTTGAATTTGTATTGCAATATAGGTGAAGCTGGCAGAAGATTTCTGCGTTAGCTTATCCGGCTCCGGGACATCTCTACATCGACAAGATCACCGCGCGGCAGCTTCAGAAGTTTATCTCCGGCCTGTCTGAGCCGGGAGCAAATGAGAAAGACGCCACCAAGGGCCTCCACCCTAAATCCATCCGAAATTACCTCTCGTTCGTCTCCAGCGTGTTCGCCTATGCCTTGCGGATGGGCGTGGCCAAAGAGAATCCCTGTTCGCGTATTGTGCTCCCGGAGCGCCAGGAGAGTGAGAAGAAGATCTTCACCATAGAAGAGACACAAGCGTTCCTCGACGCGCTTGACGGTGAGCCGCTGCGCTATGTGGTCTTTTTCGTGCTGGCAATCTTCGGCGGATACCGCCGCGAAGAGCTGCTCGGCTTCGAGTTCCGAGATTTCAACTTCACAACCAACGTCGTCACGGTCGAGCGCGTCTCCCTCTACGATCCAGCGCATGGAATATTCACAGGCCCGCCAAAGACAGCACGCTCTCATCGCTCCCTGAAACTCCCTGTGTGGATCTTCGACATGGTGAAGGCGCTACGGGCAGAGCAATCCATGCGGCGTATGGAGCTGGGTGACCAATGGCACGAGAGCGGCCGACTCTTTACCAAGCTCGACGGATCGCCGGCACGCCCCGGCGATTTCTATGACTGGGGAAAAGAGCTTTGCGAACGTCACGGCCTGCCGTGGTACGGCATCCATCAGTTTCGACATCTCAATGCCTCGCTGCTCATCGCCAATCACACCGATGTGCGCACCGTTTCTGCCGCGCTCGGCCACTCTCAGACATCGACCACGCTGAACATCTATTCCCACGCCTTCGAGACTGCACAGGCTGAAGCAAGTGCCGGTCTTGCAGCAGCGCTCCCGGTCAATTTCGGAAAGAAAAAGGCATAGTGGAACAAACGTGGAACAAAACGCCGTTTTAGGCAAAAGAAAAAGTCTTGAAACCCTTGTGGCTTCAAGACTTTTCTTTGGTGCGCGGTACAGGACTCGAATTCGGAAAATAAGATTTTCAGCAACAAATTACATCAAATTATGTGATATTCAGTTCTGAAACTATAAAACATGGTATCAGTCAGTCCAGTTGTTTTATAGAAGATGGCCCGCTAAAGGGTCAGAATAAGGGTCGATCCCAAAATGTGCGAAAGGAGTATCACGCAATGGAAATCACTTACACAAACCACGAGGGCTTTTACCTGCCAAATCTTACCTTACCGAGAAAAGAAGAAGCGTCCTTCGGACGCTATGGCCGTCTGCGGCTCAAGTACCTCAAGGAACATCGGAAGGTCTTATACATCAATCTATTGACCTCCGGCGAGCTGACACGGCACCTAAACGAGACAGATCGGCAGGCACGAGAGATGCTGGAGCTGCTGGTGAAGCAGATGGCACAGGCGCAGGGGATCACCGAGCAGATGAAAGCTGAAGATCAGATGACATGGATCGGTGCCATGAATAACATCCGCAGCGCAGCGGAAGAAAGAATAATAAGGGATTTAATCAATAGTTAAAAGCTACGCCACGGCGACTATTCCAAAGCAGAGAATAGTCGCCGTGGTACTATAAATAAACAAAATTACTCCTCTTGAGATTTACTATCGCGTAAACATATTTGTTCCTTTATCTCTCTAAGGCGCCCTATGTTTTTGAAGATGTGTGCTGGATACGCATCAGGATACTTCTCTTCCATCGCACTAAAAGTCAGTTCCCAATACTTTTGACACAGCGGGTTGACCAACTCTGGCAGACTTTTAGCATCAAAAAATGCTGTTAAATAATTAGCATACTGCTTCATTTCGGAGAGTATCATATGTAACAAAAATCTGTTACCATGGACTAGCACCAGTCGTTTCCTTCCCGTCGCTGAAGACTCGTTCTGTGCAAGGAATGAATCCACAACTCGAGCAATCCATACATTGTTGGTAAGAGAGAAGCTATTTGTTCCTCCGTTAAATAAGAGTTTATAGGGAGTCTTGTTGATATTTTCAGTAAGTGCACCAACATTTCTTTTTGCCAATGCAACAATCGACAACTCATCTATGCTACAAGCTTGGGCAATAATTGCCTCATCCAATGTAATCTGATGAAGCGGATCCTCTATAGTTGCTCCTGTTTTATAAAGATACTGGATACCCGAAAAACTCAGTTCATTTTTTATTCGCTCTTGCTCTGGATCGAGTGCCGCAAAATCCTTGCCGTCAATTCTGTTTTGGGTATTTGTAAATCTGGTGATTTGGGTTGCCTGCTCTTCTTCAGTATCAGCAAGATCGATCATCTGAATGAATACTTTAGCCCTTGCCACTACGTCAGGCATATCGGCGTATACCGCTCCTATCGAGCCCGTTGTTTGAGCTCCGTTTACCAATGATACTCCTTCAAGCGCAAACAACCCCGTAATTCTATCAGTACTATGTGCCGCTTTTCTTGTGATTTTACGGCATAAGAGTTTAACTCCGTTGTTATAATAGAAAAACTTCTCTGGTTCTGTTCGTAATACCTCTTTGATACCTTGATTAACATCAGTGCTTCCTTTGTAGTAGCGAATATTCTTAGCAAAGAGCCTATTCCCGTAACGCTGATACCACTCGCCTACCGCAGAAGCAGGGATTGATCCATAGTAGGCTTTAAACGGTTCATCAATTGTTCCCCAATTGCTCAATATTACATCATCAATTGTGATATCATCAAGCGCTTGGCTACTTGCTAAAAAATCGTAGATATCCTGTAATTTAATCTCCTTAAACACTAAAATTTCAGCCACATCTTCTTCATTAACTTGCTTCAAAAGATCAGTTATAGGCCTTTTTGAATAATCAGTTATACACTGGTTCCCCGTATGGCAAAATATCACTTCAATTTGGTAATCCATATCTTTTAGGGCAGCAATAATGTCTGTTTGCTTTGCAGATATTTTCGCATTACACCCCTCAAATTCAGAGTTTATAATCCTCTTGACTCCTTGTGCAAAAGAGCCTGCCTCCTCCTGCGATATTCCGCCAGTCCCGTCTCTTCTCCACTTGCTTTGCACAAGAACAAGCTTTTTCTGTGTACTATCATTATATACCGCATCGATCCCCATATCGTGATAGCCATCTGTAACACAACTTCCAGAAAGAGTCTCATCAATGCCGCATTGGATCATAATTGACAGCGCAGCTATCGCTCTCGAATAAAATGTAGATCTATCATCGTCTGACGTTTTAACGTCAGAAATATCTATCTTTTCATTAAATAAATCATCTAATTTTGTAGCGATACGCACCATCGTAAGATTTGCAGCCATTTAAACGTTCTTCCTTTCTTCACTTACAGTATGGTTGCTATAAGTACTCCAGGTTGGTTCGTAATCTGCGGTAGCTTGGTTGCCCCACATATCCCAGCCTTCACGATTACCACGGGCAAATAATTCAAGAAAAGGGCCTGGAGAACAACTCTCAATAATTGGGATAATCTCGTCGGGTTTCCGAGAGTGTTCACGCTTTTGCGTCCGAATAAGGTTAACCTGTGAGCGGGCCGGAGCCAGTGTTCTAAAGTTATCACCTTTGACACCGAAAAGAAGGATTTCAGTTACATTGCGAAAATAGAACCCTACACCGCGTCCGTCTGGCCCACCATCTTTGCGAACCTTTTCCCAAATGATATTTCCCTTATACTCAAATCCCCAAGCTTTCATAACGGCTAAGCCATCTGGTAGAAGTGCGTTGGGAACCCAGAGGTACAGATGACTTTTTGCGGCAGCGACCTGTTCAACAGGCAGTGCCATTATATCTTCCAGTGACATCGTTTCATACCGAGTTAGCTTTTTGTTTTCCGGCGCTACTTTTCCAGTGCGGTTTTGAAAGCGCCAAGGTGGATCAGCATAAATCGTCGAATAGCGTTTATCACCACAAAAGGAAAGAAGATTCTCAGATGTTTCCTGTAGCGTGCTCATCCATGTAACCCTCCTTCCAATCTGAGACACAATTTTTCTTAATGCCAATAGCCAGAACAGGGCAGCCGCCATTGCGACGGGATTCTAAGCGATACAGTAGTTTTCCCATCCAAGTAGTACTTGCACCGTATTTACGCATAATAGGCTTCCAAGAATGCGAATTCTTGTCAAAGTCATACACGGTTTTGAACACATCATTCAGTTCCTGTGAGCGGGTAACAATTATACCAGCACTTACAATATCACAATCGTAGTATGTCCGCATTGCAAGCAGATCCCTATCAAAAGTTTGATCTTTGCTGTTCCATTCAAGGTCAAATGCGATTCGTCCTTTCAAAAAATCAATATTATGACCGTCAATATAATTTTCAGTTACTCGCTCCTCAAAGGGAACGCTGGAAAAACGGCCCCTTTGGTCAGCCTGCCTTGGATAAAACTTGATGTGTAAGTCACCAGAAATTCGGATTTCTCTCCAGCCGCAGGGATAGAGAACATCATCAAATTTTTTGGGAATCTTAGTCTCATTTCCGCCGGCTTCACGCAGGTCATCCGTGGTAATATCGAGCTTTCTTAGGCACTCGACGACATCACTCCACTCCTTGGGAAAGGCTTGAGTAATGATTTCAATAGCGTGGTTGTAGTTGTAGAACTCAAATCTATCTAAAAGATCAGCGTCTATATAATCAGAAATCCGCATTTCCATCCCTCCATATAATTATACAAATATAACATAGCATATTTAGCGATATCTTTCAATGTTTTTTGGCTTTTTCTCCGTAATAGCAGCTAGATAACGGCAGATCGCGGAGGGGGCCAATCCTGTCATGACTGCATACTCATCTAACGTAATTTGCTTCCGCCGATAAAGATCATAGTATTTCCAGAACGCTTTAGGCGGATCTCTGTACTCCTTTGATAAATAGTAATTTAATGAAACGCTCCTATCATCCATACTACCCATAGCTCCTTGCTCTTAATTACCGTAAATGGTTTTGATCAATTTTAATTTAAACTTCTTTGCCCTCTCGCTCAAAAAGTACCCTTATCTCTTTCGGCACGCTGTTTAATAGCATTTCTGCTCGTTTGTAGCGCTTTTCTAATGCATCGAGCTTTGCTCGTTGCTCAAAACTCTTGCGTCGTTCGAAGGCTAGTTCGCTTTTCAGTGCTTCGTTTTCCTCGGTACAGCGACGTTGCTGGGATATCGAAAGTGCCACTATTTTCTGCATCCGTTGGGTTTCTATCTGAAACGATTCCACATCCGGCAGCAGCTGCGCCAGCAGCGCAACGGCCTCCTCGCGCTTCTTGCCTGCGTTGAACATATTGATGTCATTCAACGCAGTTTCCAGCCTTTCCAGTTTGGCATCCATCGCCGTGACTTTCTTGTACCATTGCGGCGTCAGGTGCCTGCGCTTCGTTTCCACGGCAGGTGTGCCGCGCTCCAGCTCCGGCCACCGTTCCGCCATGTAGGCGTAAAAGTCGTCCTGCCAGCGGATCATACTTTTCTTGTTGCCGAGAATTTCTTTTGCGGACAGCCGCTTGTCCTTCGTCAGCGGCACGAAGCACAGGTGCAGGTGCGGCGTCTTTTCATCCATGTGTACCACGGCAGAAATGATGTTTTCCTCGCCCACGCGCTCTTTCAAGAAGTCAAATGCACGGTTGAAGTATTCCGGCATTTCCGACTCATGCGCCTTCGCAAATTCGGGGCTGACCGTCACCAGCGTGTCCACAAATTTTACGCTGTCTTTTCGCACGCGGCACCCCGCCATTCGGAGGCGGTGCCGGATCTCCTGCTCGTAACTCCAACGCGGCGCGATTAAATAATAGTTCTGCACGGTGCGGCTTTTGTCAATGTCCGGATTACTGGCGTAAAACTCCTTTGTCCGCTCGTGGTGGGCGCTCAGCGCCTTGGACGCGCCGCCCTTATGCTTGGCAAATCGTAAAATAGCGTAAGCCATCGTTGTTCCTCCTGTTATCGTTTTGGGGACGAGGGAGCGTAGAATCCCCATCACGACTTTCTGAAAAAGTGCGCCCGACAGATGACGATACCGTCATCTGTCGTCCTTCTTTTTCGGCCCGGTCAAAGCTGCGCGGGGAGCGGCGTCCCCGCGCAGTTTTCCCGTCCCCCGTCGTGATGGGTATAACACACTAGACTTTGTGCCAAAATCCGTGTGGCCGCCCCTCCCCCTCCCCGCCCCCCCGCCGAACTGG
>OGOJ01001629.1_pt1 | contig 16050 bp, 15 predicted proteins | sample 1552601 | NCBI WGS metagenome assembly OGOJ01 (sample SAMEA2580184, study PRJEB22360) | human gut metagenome | biome: human gut; feature: human-associated habitat; material: faeces | place: Denmark | collected 2008/2010
CTGAGGAAAATACGGATGCAGAACGGACAGTTCTGGAGAAAAAACTGGAAGATCTTTTATCCCAGACAGAAGGAGTGGGAAAAGTGCAGGTGCTCCTTATGACGGGGGAAGAAAAAGACAGCAGCAGTTTCTACGATTCTGGAAATCAGGCGGTGACCGGAGTGCTGATCGTGGCGGAAGGAGCAGATAATTCTGTGACGGTCCGGAAAATACAGGAGGCAGTAATGGCATTATTTCAGGTAGAAGCCCATAAAATAAAAATAATCAAAATGAAATGAGGAGAGCAAAGTGAAAAAAGTCATAAAAAGGAATCAGGTGATCATTACTTCGCTGGCTATTCTGATCGCAGTGGCCGGGTATCTGAATTTTGCAGATGTGGATCTGGGATTCAAAGACAAGGAGGCAAGTACAGACAGCAGCAGTATTCTGGAGGATGTGGACTATGATCTGACCGATGAAACAGCCCTTCTGGATGAGAACGGGGCAGATGGCACAACCAAGTCGGAGGTGATGGATACCGCATCCCCGGGCGAGGCCGTACTTACCGGTGCTTCGGATTTTGCAGCACAGGCAAAAGTCAGCAGGGAGCAGGTGCGCTCCCAGAACAAAGCGGACCTGCAGGCGATCATCAGTAATAAAGACATCAGCGATGAGGAAAAACAGAATGCTATTAACACAATGGTTTCCATGACAGATCTTACAGAAAAAGAGGCGGCTGCAGAGCTTCTTCTGGAGGCGAAGGGCTTTGAAAATGTGATCGTAAATCTGACGGGTGAAACTGCGGATGTTGTGGTGCCGGATGCAGATCTGGAGGATGCAAAACGTGCACAGATCGAGGATATTGTAAAGAGGAAAACCGGTGTGGCAGCAGAGAGCATTGTGATCACGCCTCTGAGTCAAAGTAAAAATGCATCGGATGTCATAAATACTGCAGATGAAGCTGAAAAAAATACGGGAGGTGCAGAGGATAATGCGGAAAGTACAGGTGAGGAGGTGCAGGATACCGCTGCATCTGTGGAAAGCGATCCGGCGGATCAAACATCTGAGGACGCAGAGACGGCTGCAGATATCCAGAACGATCAGACTATTGATACAGAGGGAATTTACGACTGAATTGCCTTGACAGCAAAGCCTTGTCTATACTAGAATAGGAAAGGTTATAGTAAAATAGAGATATCAGAGAATATACAGGAGGCTCACGTGTCGAAGTATACGAAAGAAATAGAAAAAAGAAGAACATTTGCCATCATCTCTCATCCGGATGCTGGTAAAACAACATTAACAGAAAAATTTCTGCTGTATGGAGGGGCCATCAATCTGGCCGGAAGTGTAAAGGGTAAGGCTACGGCCCGCCATGCAGTATCAGACTGGATGGAGATCGAGAAGGAAAGAGGTATTTCCGTTACTTCATCCGTTCTTCAGTTCCATTATGACGGATATTGTATAAACATTCTGGATACACCTGGACATCAGGATTTCTCCGAGGATACCTACCGTACATTGATGGCTGCGGATTCAGCAGTTATGGTCATCGATGGATCCAAGGGTGTTGAGGCACAGACCCGTAAGCTTTTCAAGGTCTGTGTTATGAGACACATTCCGATCTTTACTTTTATCAATAAGATGGACAGAGATGCCAACGATACTTTTGATCTTCTGGATGAGATCGAAAAAGAGCTTGGTATTGCAACCTGTCCGATCAACTGGCCAATCGGTTCCGGTAAGAAATTCCGGGGTGTGTTTGATCGTAATACAAAGAAGATCCTTACCTTCTCCGATACACAGAAGGGCACCAAGGAAGGTGTGATAGAAGAGATTGATATTAATGATCCCCGTGCAGATGAGGTCATGGATCCTGAGCAGAAAGAGCAGCTGATGGAAGAAATCGAGCTTCTGGATGGCGCAAGTGCGGAGTTTTCTCAGGAAGAGGTCAGCAAAGGACAGCTGACACCGGTATTTTTCGGTTCTGCCCTTACTAACTTTGGTGTGGAAACATTTCTGGAGCATTTCCTGAAGATGACCACTTCTCCGCTTCCGAGAACTGCAGACTGCGGACCGGTAGATCCTATGAGTGATGATTTTTCAGCCTTTGTATTTAAGATCCAGGCGAATATGAACAAGGCTCACAGAGACCGTATCGCATTTATGAGGATCTGTTCAGGCAAGTTTGATGCGACCAAAGAGGTTTATCATGTGCAGGGAGACAAGAAGATGCGACTTCTTCAGCCGCAGCAGATGATGGCAGAATCCCGTCATGTTGTGGAGGAGGCTTATGCAGGTGATATCATCGGTGTCTTTGACCCGGGTATTTTTTCTATTGGAGATACCATCTGCGCACCTGGAAAGAAATTTGCCTTTGAGGGAATCCCGACCTTCGCGCCGGAGCATTTCGCACGTGTGCGTCAGATCGATACCATGAAGAGAAAACAGTTTGTAAAAGGTATCAACCAGATCGCTCAGGAGGGTGCGATCCAGATATTCCAGGAGTTTAACACCGGTATGGAAGAGATCATTGTGGGTGTTGTTGGTATCCTGCAGTTTGATGTCCTGAAATACCGTCTGGAGAATGAGTATAATGTAGATATCCGCCTGGAAACACTTCCATATGAGCATATCCGCTGGATTGCCAACAAGGAGACTGTAAAAGTAGACAAGATCGTGGGAACTTCTGATATGAAGAAAGTCACAGACCTTAAGGGAAATCCGTTGCTGCTCTTTGTCAATGCATGGAGTGTTGGCATGGTTGAGGACAGAAACCCTGATCTGGTACTGACAGAATTCAGTAAATAAGCCCTTTTATTTCATAACTTTTTTTGATATAATAGTATAAAATTACGAACAAAAATATTATATCCGTAGGAGGGTTTCCCATGGCAGAAAAAAGAACAACATATAAGATACAGGATTTGGGCGGAATCGGTGAAGTTCACATTGCAGATGAAGTTGTTGCGATCGTTGCAGGACTTGCAGCAACAGATGTGGATGGAGTTGCTTCCATGGCAGGAAATATCACCAATGAGCTGGTAAGTAAACTTGGAAAGAAGAATCTGTCCAAGGGCGTGAGAGTAACCATTCTGGAAGGAGTCGTTACCGTGGATCTGTCACTGAATATCGAGTATGGCAGAAACATTCTTGAGACAAGCAAGAAGGTTCAGGAGAAGGTTAAATCCGCTATTGAGAATATGACAGGACTTGAGGTTGCAGATGTAAATATTCATATTGCCAGCGTGGATATGGAGAACGAAAAAGGAAAGTAAACCTTTCCTTTTTTCCGTCTTAGGAGGAAATTATGAGAAGAAGAGAACAGAGAGAACATGTATTTAAACTTATGTTTATGACAGAGTTTAATTCAGAAGAAGAGATGACAGAACAGCTCTCTCTTTATTTTGAAGGTCTTGGAGAACTTTCAGAACAGGACCAGGAATATATGAAGAAGAAGTACGCACATGTGAAAGAACATCTGGAAGAGATCGATGCACAGCTGAACAGTGCAAGCCGTGGATGGAAGACAAAGCGTATGAGCCGTGTGGATCTTGCGGCACTTCGTCTGGCAGTATATGAGATGGAATATGATGCAGACGTACCGACAGGAGTAGCTATCAACGAAGCGGTAGAACTTGCCAAAAGATTTGGCGGAGATGCTTCAGGCTCCTTTGTAAATGGAGTACTGGGTAAGATCGCATCTGAGAAGGATGAGAAGAAAAACGAGGAGGAGACTGCTGATACAGAAGAGAAGGCAGCAGAAGCCCCGGAAGAGAACGCATGAGAAATGTCTATTCTGTCGGTCAGGTAAACCATTATGTCAAAAATATGTTTACCCAGGATTACTTTCTCCGGAAAGTCTATGTAAAGGGAGAGGTATCCAACTGTAAATACCATACCAGCGGACATATTTATTTTTCCCTGAAGGATGAGACAGGCACATTAAGCTGTGTGATGTTTGCGGGACACCGCAGAGGTCTTGCTTTTCGCATGAAGGACGGGGATAAGGTAGTTGCAGGCGGAATTGTAGACGTATATGAGAGAGACGGGCGTTATCAGCTTTATGCAAAAGAGATCACACTGGAAGGTGCTGGTGCCCTCTATGAACGGTATCTGGCACTGAAACAGGAACTTGAGGATATGGGGATGTTTGCCCAGGAATATAAGCAGCCCATTCCTCATTTTATTCATACCCTTGGCGTGGTGACAGCACCTACTGGTGCAGCAATACAGGATATCCGCAATATTGCAGGCAGAAGAAATCCATATCTGCAGGTGATCCTTTATCCGGCACTTGTGCAGGGAGAGGGAGCGGCGCAGAGTATCGTAAAGGGAATCCGGATGCTGGATGAAGCAGGGGTGGACGTGATCATCGTCGGCCGTGGAGGTGGCTCTATTGAAGATCTCTGGGCCTTTAACGAGGAGAGCGTTGCCCGTGCTATTTTTGAGTGCAGGACACCGGTGATCTCGGCAGTGGGACATGAGACGGATTTTACCATTGCGGATTTTGTAGCAGACCTGCGGGCACCTACACCATCTGCTGCAGCAGAGCTGGCAGTGGATGATTTTCGCAGTGTTCTGGAGAGCTTTCATATGTACGGAGACCGTCTGCAGCGTGCCATGAACAGTAAGACAGAACTTTTTGCCGCAAAACTTAAGGCCTATGAGAATAGATTCCAGTATCTGAGCCCGGAGTCCATGTTACGTGAAAAACGTCAGTATGCATCGGAGCTGGAGGAATGCCTGCGTTCTTCCATGGAACAAAAGCTTACAGAGAAAAGACATGAACTGGCAATATGGATCCAGCGGTTTGAGGGACTATCCCCATTAAGAAAGCTAAATGGAGGATATGCATTTGTGTCCGACTCAGACGGACATGCGGTGACAGAGATCAGTCAGATAAAAAAAGGTGACAGGATCTCCATTGCAGTAACCGATGGAGTCATAGAAGCAGTTGCGGATCGCATCAGGAAGGAAGAGCGATAATGGCAGAAGCAAAGAAAGAAGAGAAATCCATAGAAGATACTTTTGGGGAGCTTGATCTGCTTGCCCGGAAGCTGGAGGATAAAGAAACACCTCTTGAGGAGTCTTTCCGCCTCTACAGACAGGGAATGGAGCTCCTAAAGGATCTGAACGGAAGACTGGATACTGTAGAAAAAAAGATGCTTCAGATGAATGAGGATGGGACATTTCGTGAATTTTAAAGAAGAACTGAAAAGAAGAACAGAAGAAGCAGAACATGTGATCCGGGAATATCTTCCGGAAGAATCCAGTTTTGCAAAAACCATGGCAGAGGCCATGAATTACAGTATGATGGCAGGCGGAAAGAGACTCCGCCCGATCCTGATCAGGGAAACCTACGAGCTGTTTGGAGGAAAGGATAAGCTTTGTGAGCCTTTTATGGCGGCTATGGAGATGATCCATACACATTCGTTGATCCATGATGATCTCCCTGCACTGGATAACGATGATTACCGAAGGGGAAGGCTGACCACACATAAAGTATACGGAGAGGCCATGGGCGTTTTAAGCGGTGTGGCACTCCTTAACAGAGCTTATGAAGTGATGCTTTCCGCCTTTGATCTGACCGAGGATAAAGACCGTGTGATAGCCGCCATGCGGATCATTGCAGATAAGACCGGCATCAACGGTATGCTTGGTGGACAGAGTGTGGATGTGGAGAATGATGGGAAACCTCTGGAACACAAGATGCTGGATTATATTTACAAAAACAAGACCTCCGCATTGATCGAGGCTTCCATGATGACCGGTGCTGTGCTGGCAGGGGCATCTGAGAAAGAACTTGAGATTGTGGAGCAGGCTGCAGAAAATATCGGGCTGGCTTTTCAGATCCAGGATGATATCCTTGATGTGACCAGTACCCAGGAGGAACTGGGAAAACCGATCCACAGTGATGAAAAAAACAACAAGGTTACCTATGTAAGCCTTGTTGGAGCCCCGGCAGCAGCCAGCAGGGTTAAAGAACTTTCTGACCATGCGGTAGAACTTTTAGACGACCTTGACAGGAAGAACGGCTTTCTGGATCTTCTTGTGGAAAGTCTTGTCAGCCGCAGGAAATAGAAAGAACAAAGGAAGGGTACAAATGATTCTGGAAAAAATTAAAAAGCCAAATGATATTCATAAAGTTTCATTGGAGGATTTTCCGCGCCTTGCCGAGGAAATCAGGAGCTTTTTGATCCAGAGTGTAAGTGAGACAGGTGGCCATCTGGCATCCAATCTGGGTGTGGTGGAGCTGACTCTTGCTCTGCATAATGTGCTTGATCTTCCACAGGATAAGCTGATCTGGGATGTGGGACATCAGGCTTATACACATAAAATCCTTACAGGAAGAAAAGACGGCTTTAAGGATCTTCGTAAAGAAGGAGGTTTAAGCGGTTTTCCAAAAAGGAATGAAAGTGACTGTGATTCGTTTGATACTGGACACAGTTCCAATTCCATTTCCGCAGGACTTGGCTATGTCCGTGCCAGAGACCTGATGGGAGAGAAATACCATGTGGTTTCCGTGATCGGAGATGGTGCGCTTACCGGTGGGATGGCTTATGAAGCATTGAACAATGCGGCTGAGCTGAAGACTAATTTTATTATTATCATCAATGATAATAACATGTCTATTTCCAAGAACGTAGGAGGAATGTCCACCTATTTAAGCGCTCTGCGTACAGCTGAGACTTATACAGGAATGAAGATCGGCGTGACAAAAACACTCAAAAAGATTCCCCATGTTGGAACCGCCGTGGTAGATACGGTCCGAAAGACCAAGAGCAGCATCAAGCAGCTGATCATTCCCGGAATGCTTTTTGAAAATATGGGGCTGACTTATCTTGGACCGGTAGATGGCCATAATATGCGCCAGATGATGAAGCTTTTTAATGAGGCAAAGAGAGTGGAGGGACCGGTTGTTGTCCATGTCCTTACAGAAAAAGGCAGAGGCTATGGACCGGCATCTTCCCATCCGGAGCGTTTTCACGGAACAGGTCCTTTTGACATCCAGAGTGGCAGACCCCTTGCAGCAAAAACAGCGCCGACATATACGGATCATTTTTCCGGTGCAATATGTTCTTTGGCAGAGAAGAACAAAAAAGTAGTGGCTATTACAGCTGCTATGCCAGATGGAACCGGACTGAACCGATTCCGGAAGAAATTCCCGGAGCGTTTTTTTGATGTGGGTATTGCGGAAGAACATGCAGTAACCTTTGCGGCAGGCATGGCACTTGGGGGAGTGATCCCGGTTTTTGCGGTATATTCTTCGTTCCTGCAGAGAGGGATCGATCAGATCCTTCACGATGTATGTATGCAGGATCTTCATGTGATCTTTGCCATTGACAGGGCAGGATTTGTCGGAGCAGATGGTGAAACACATCATGGATGCTTTGATTTATCCTATCTGTCCATGATTCCCAATATGACAGTTATGGCTCCCAAGAATGGAAAAGAGCTTGAGGAGATGTTGAAATTTGCAGTAGAAGAGCTGGATGGTCCCTGTGCGATCCGATATCCGAAAGGATCGGCATGTACCGATATGGAAGAATGTCATGAGCCACTTAAGAAGGGCAGAAGTGAAGTGATCACTCCAGGCAGTGAGATTGCAGTTCTCGGGGTTGGCAGCATGGTTTCTGTCTGTCAGAAGGTCTGTGAAGAGATAAGAGATCACAAAATAGCAGGAGCTACGTTTGTCAATGTCCGTTTTGTAAAGCCTCTGGATACAGAGCTCCTTGATCGGCTTTCGCAGAACCACAGTCTTTTGGTCACTGTGGAGGAGAATGTAAAAAGCGGTGGGTTCGGAGAACATGTATCTGCTTATATGGAAGCCTGTCATCCGGAAGTAAGAGTTCTTCCACTGGCAATACCGGATCATTTTATTGAGCATGGAACGGTGGACCGTCAGCGAATGAAAATAGGTTTAAATGTACAGGGAATCCTGGATGCGGTAGAACAGAGCTGGGAAAATCTTGTGAATAACAGAAAATAAAGGACATAGCCTTTGCAGAAGAATACGAAGCTGTGAGGCATTTTACAGCCCGGCACATAAAGAGCCGGGCTGTTGGAGGATAATATGAAAAAAAGACTGGATATCATGATGGTGGAACAGGGACTTGCACCGTCACGCGAAAAAGCAAAAGCGTATATCATGGCCGGGGAAGTATATGTCAACGGTCAGAAGGAAGACAAGGCTGGCTCCATGTTTGCTGAGACTGTCAAGCTGGAGGTAAGAGGAAAGACTCTTCCTTATGTCAGCAGAGGCGGACTGAAGCTGGAAAAAGCCATGAAAAATTTTGGCGTGACACTGAAGGATAAGGTGTGCATGGATGTAGGCGCATCCACCGGTGGTTTCACAGATTGTATGCTTCAGAACGGAGCGGTCAAAGTCTATTCCATTGATGTGGGATATGGACAGCTGGACTGGAAACTCAGGAATGATCCAAGAGTTGTATGCATGGAAAAAACAAATATCCGCTATGTGGTACCGGAAGATCTGGAAGGTCCGGCAGCATTTTCTTCGATCGATGTTTCTTTTATCTCCCTTACAAAAGTGCTTCTTCCTGTAAGAAACCTTCTCACAGAGGACGGAGAGATCGTATGTCTCATCAAACCTCAGTTTGAGGCCGGCAGAGAAAAAGTCGGAAAAAAAGGCGTTGTCCGTGATCCGAAGGTCCATGAAGAAGTCATTGAGAAAGTCAGAGATTATGCCATGAGCATTTTTATGGAGCCCTGTCATCTTTCCTTTTCTCCCATCAAGGGACCTGAAGGAAATATTGAATATCTCCTTCATCTGAAGAAACATCCGGAAGGAACAGAAGTACCTGTGAGTCTTGACGTATCCGTAGAGGATGTGGTAAAGGAAGCCCACGGACAGCTGGACTGATGTTTGGAAAGGACTGAAGCAATATGGACAGATTTTATATAATTCCAAACAGTGCCAAGGATCCGGAACTGACATTTTCTAATAGGATCATTGCCTATCTGGAGAAGCATGGTGCCAGGTGTCATGTGCAGAAGATCACCGAAAAAATGGAAGGACCGTATCATTATACGGACCCGGATGGGATTCCGCAGGATACACAGTGCATTATTGTACTGGGTGGAGATGGAACACTTCTGCAGGCTGCAAGGGATGTGGTGCATCTGGATATCCCTCTTCTTGGAATCAATCTGGGAACTCTGGGATTTCTTGCCGAGGTGGATAAAAATTCCGTGTATCCGGCTCTGGATCGGCTTCTGTCAGATGACTATGAGCTGGAAGATCGTATGATGCTGGAAGGAAAGATCTATCGGGGAGAAGAACTTATTGGAAAAGATATCGCATTAAATGATATTGTGATCGGAAGAGAAGGACATCTCCGTGTGATCCGTTTCAAGAATTATGTTAATGATGCATATATGAATTCATACAATGCAGATGGTATCATCATTTCCACTCCGACCGGTTCTACCGGATATAGTCTGTCAGCGGGAGGTCCCGTGGTTTCTCCCAGTGCCAGTATGATGATCATGACCCCCATCGCTCCCCATACCATGAACACCCGAAGTATCATTCTTTCCGGGGAAGAGGCAGTTACAGTAGAGATCGGTGAGGGAAGACATAATACCATTGAGAAAGCGGTGGCCTCTTTCGACGGGGATACCCAGATATCCATGGTCACCGGTGACCGGATCGTGATCCGGAAAGCCACAGTCAGGACAAAAATCCTCAAGCTGAACCATCTGAGCTTTGTGGAGGTTCTGAGACAGAAAATGAGTAACAGCTGATGCAGGAGGTTCAATTTTGAAAGTAGCAAGACATGAAAAAATTATCGAACTGATCCGTCAGTACGAGATCGATACACAGGAAGAACTTGCAGCAAGACTGAATGAGGCCGGTTTTAAGGTTACGCAGGCTACCGTATCCAGAGATATCCGTGCTCTGAAAATGACAAAGGTTGCAGGCAGCAACGGAAAGTCCAGATATGCGATCCTGGAAGAACATACACCGGATGTGTTAAGTGATAAATATTCCAGAGTTTTGAAAGATGCAGTGATCGCTATGAACATCGGACAGAATATCGTAGTGGTAAAAACAATTCCGGGAATGGCCATGGCGGCAGCAGCAGCTCTTGATGCCATGAAATGGCCGGAAATCCTGGGATGTATTGCCGGAGATGATACCATTATGTGTGTGGTGAAAACCTCTGAACAGGCACCGGGTGTAGTTCAGAAGCTTGGCGGGATCTTATCCAGAGGAAAATAAAATGACAGAATATGTAAATGCTTTATACCAGAAAGGAAATCAATGTTAGTACATCTGCATGTAAAAAATCTTGCACTGATAGAGGAATCAGAGGTGGAATTCGGACCAGGCTTAAATATCTTAACTGGTGAGACCGGAGCCGGAAAATCCATTCTGTTAGGATCCATACAGCTTATCCTGGGTGGAAAAACTTCCAGAAGCATGATTCGTGAAAATGCTTCCTATGCCCTGGTAGAGTTGCTGTTTCAGGTTGAAAACACGAAAGCCAGAGAGTCCCTTGCGGCGCTTGACATCTATCCGGAAGACGGACAGGTGCTGATGTCCCGCAAGATCATGGACGGCAGAAGTATCAACAAGATCAACGGAGAGACAAGTACTGTCAGCCAGATGAAAGCAGCAGCAGCCTGTCTTCTGGACATTCACGGACAGCATGAGCATCAGTCACTTCTTTATGGAGACCGCCAGCTGGCTATTTTGGATGTATATGGAAAGGAACAGATCCTTCCTGCCAGGGAGAAGGTCCGGAAAGCTTATCAGGAGTATCGGGACTGTGTGGATCAGCTGAAAGCACTGGATATGGATGAGGAACAGCGCAACCGTGAAAAAGCCTTTCTGGAATTTGAGATCAATGAGATCGAGGAGGCAGCTCTTATTCCGGGAGAGGACGAAACACTGGAGGATCGCTACCGGAAGCTGAGCAATGCCAGAAGGATCATGGAAACAGCACAAATGGTTCGTGGGATGACCGGATATGAACAGGGCGCCGCAGATATGACCGGAAATGCCCTGAAAGAGTTTTCAAGAATTGTAGATTACGATAAGGATCTTGCACCTTTACAGGAAGCTCTTATGGAAATCGATTCACTTCTCAGTGACTTCTGCCGTGATCTGTCCTCTTATATGGATAGTTTGACTTTTGACGAAGAAACTTTTTTTGAAACAGAAAAAAGACTGGATCTGATCAATAGTCTGAAGGCAAAGTATGGACAGACGATCCATGAAATTTTGTCTTATCAGAAGGAACAGCAGGAAAAATTAGAAAAACTTCAAAGATTCGAAGAAAATTTCCGGTTACTGAAAGAAAAACTTATGCAGGCAGAAAAGATTCTTGAGGAAGCTTCGCATGAACTTTCAGAGATCCGGAAAAAATACAGTAAACAGCTGGATGAAAAGATTATCGAAGGATTGAAGGAACTGAATTTTGAGGATGTGGATTTTTCTATCCGTTTTGACCGCAGGAAAAATTATACAGATAATGGTTATGATGCGGTGGAATATGAGATTTCCACAAATCCAGGTGAGAGCAGAAAACCGCTGGGACAGATCGTATCCGGTGGTGAGCTTTCCAGGATCATGCTTGCCATCAAAGCGATCCTTGCAGATAAGGATCAGATCGATACACTGATCTTTGATGAGATCGATACAGGGATCAGTGGGCGTACTGCACAGAAGGTCTCTGAAAAAATGGCAGTGATCGGACAGCACAGGCAGGTGCTTTGTATCACACATCTTCCACAGATTGCAGCAATGGCAGATACCCATTTTGAGATTGAGAAACATGTAGAAGGAACAGAAACCATCACCCAGATCCATCCTCTGGAAGGAGAGGAATCTGTTCGTGAGCTTGCCAGACTTCTGGGCGGTGCCCAGATCACGCCGGCTGTTCTTGGAAATGCAAGAGAGATGAAGGAATTGGCACAGCAACAAAAAAATACAAGACTGAAATAATTTATACGTTACATACTAAGAGAGGACGGCCGAAAGGTCGGTCCTCTTTTTTAACCGAATCAAGTCAGTCCCCTGCTTCAGTTGCGAAAAGCAATAAGCAGTGGGTGGGGATTTGCTTGTATCAGAAAATTACAAAGGATGTGACGTAAGATGAACAGAAAAAGAAAATATCGATGTTGGCTCCTTGTATTTCTTGCGCTGGATCTGATTCTGATGGGATGGCTGGGCTACCGGCTTCTGGACAGAAAGATCCCGGATCAGATCCTGGTGGATCATGAGGACAGCCGGGAAGTAGCCAATCTTCTTAAACGCCCTTTTATCAGCTTTGATGATGCGATCACCGTTTCAGGAAAAGACAGCTATAAGTTGCACTGCAGACTCTTGGGAGTGATCCCTTTTAAGGATGTGAAGGTAAAAAATATAACTGCAAAAGAAGTATATGCAAGCGGAGATGCAGTAGGTATTTATATGCAGACGAAAGGAGTTCTGATCATTGATACAGGCGAGATCCTTTCGGAAAGTGGGGAGATGGAAGAACCGGCCCGGGACATTGTAAAGCCGGGAGATTATATTGTGGCTTTTGATCAGAACCGGATCCAGTGCAAGCAGGATCTTCTGGAGGATCTTGCAGATCTTTGCGGAGAATCTGTAACACTGAAGGTCCGCCGGGGAAAAGAGACGATTCCCCTGTCCCTAACGCCTGTGAAAGATGAAAAAGGAAAATACAAGCTTGGAATCTGGGTGAGGGACGATACACAGGGAATCGGAACCCTGACTTATGTGGACGAAAATGGAGGGTTCGGTGCTCTTGGCCACGGGATCAGCGATGTGGATACCGGCGAACTTTTAAGTATCGCAGATGGAAATCTTTACAACGCCCAGATCCTGGGGATCCGGAAAGGAGAAAAAGGAAATCCCGGAGAACTATCTGGCCTGATCCGATACGAAGCTGACAATATCCTGGGTGAGATTTCCGAAAACAGTAAAAACGGCATTTTTGGAACTGTGGATGCTGATCAGGTGAAAAATCTGGATCTGAAGAAGATTCCTGTAGGTTACAAACAGGATCTGAAAATTGGACCCGCATCTGTTCTCTGCTGCACAGACGGCGAAGTAAAAGAATATGCCGCAGAGATCACCAGGATCGATATGAACCATGAGGATTCTAATAAGAGCTTCGTGATCCAGATCACAGATAAAGAACTCCTGGAAAAAACAGGTGGGATCGTTCAGGGAATGTCTGGAAGTCCTGTGCTTCAGAACGGAAAACTCTTTGGTGCTGTGACTCATGTATTTGTGCAGGATTCTACTGGCGGATATGGGATTTTTATTGAAAATATGACAGGCAATGCATAATCTGCAGTTGAGGAAAGAGGCACAAAAACATGGAAAAAGTCCGGGAAAAGTGCCTCTTTTTTATATGGGGAAAAATGCCGGATACAGATGGAAATACCTGCATTTTAGTGAATTTTGTGATATATAAGAGAAAAAATGTCGAAAAATATCGTACGAAAGTGTGATAAAATAACTACTTTTATCTTGATTTTACTACAGGATTTCCACTATAATAATTTTGTCGCCAGCAAGGGGAAAGCGCAGGCAGCTAACAGTGTCGGTTACTGCCGTGGTGACAGGGGGTATGTCTGGAAACCCAAGGAGATAGAAGTTAGGAGGGTCCTCATGGACAAATTAAATGTTGCAATTGCTGATGATAACGCGAAAATGACAGACATGCTCGGTCAGATGATCGAAGAAGATAAAGACCTTGAACTGGTCGGAAAAGCACACAACGGAGAAGAAATCTGTAACATAATCAAAGATAAGGAGCCGGATGTGGTGATTCTCGACATCATTATGCCGAAGATGGACGGCCTTTCCGTTATGGAGAAATTTTCCCATAACGCAAATGTCAAAAAAGTTCCAGTGTTTATCGTATTATCTGCAATTGGACAGGAGAGGATTACAGAGGATGCATTCAGTCTTGGAGCAGACTATTATGTTTTGAAGCCTTTTGACAACACCACACTTTTAAACCGGATCAAACATATTCGGAAGATTGGGGACAGAAGAGTGCGGGAGATTGCAAGGCCAGGTATCACAGAAACCAAAAAGCCTCAGCCGGAGAGGAATCTGGAAACCGATGTGACGAATATCATTCATGAGATCGGAGTTCCGGCACACATCAAGGGGTATCAGTATTTAAGGGATGCGATCATTTTGTCTGTCAATGACATGGAAATGCTCAATTCCATTACCAAGGTATTATATCCAACCATTGCGAAACGCCATCAGACAACACCGAGCAGAGTGGAGCGGGCGATCCGACATGCGATCGAGGTGGCATGGAGCCGGGGAAAGATGGATACCATTGATGAATTGTTTGGATATACTGTAAGCACCGGAAAAGGGAAACCCACGAATTCTGAATTTATAGCACTGATCGCAGATAAAATCAGACTAGAATATAAAAATCGGTCTTTAAATTAGATGAATTTTGGAGTATAATCATAAATAAAAACGGGTGTACCCAGGGAGGGGAATACAGATGAAAAAAATTCTGTTTGCTACATCAGAAGCAGTACCTTTTATCAAAACAGGAGGACTCGCTGATGTTGCCGGCTCACTGCCTAAGTGCTTTGACAAAAAATATTTTGATATCCGCGTGATTTTACCGAAATATGCCTGTATGAAACAGGAATGGAAAGACAAAATGGAGTATGTGACCCATTTTTATATGGATCTGGGATTTAAGAACTGCTATGTAGGCATTATGCAGATGCAGTATGACGGGATCCAGTTTTACTTCATTGACAATGAATATTATTTCAGCGGTCCGAAACCATATGACAGTGCACCATGGGATCTTGAGAAATTTGCTTTCTTTTCCAAAGCTGTGTTATCGGTTCTTCCGGTGATCGGATTCAGACCGGATATCATCCATTGTCATGACTGGCAGACAGGATTAATTCCAGTTTACTTAAAGACAGAATTTGCGGCAAACCCATTCTTCTGGGGTATTAAGACAATGATGACAATTCATAATCTTCGTTTCCAGGGTGTATGGGATATCAATACAATGAAAGGTTTAAGCGGACTTCCAGATTATCTCTTTACACCAGATAAGTTAGAGTTCAAAAAAGATGCGAACATGCTCAAAGGTGGAATCGTTTATTCCGACTTTGTCACAACCGTAAGTAACACTTACGCACAGGAGATTCAGACAGCATACTATGGCGAAGGATTAGACGGATTGTTAAGTGCACGCAACCAGAGCCTTTTTGGCATTGTAAATGGTGTCGATTACTCCTTATATGATCCGTCAAATGATGTAAAGCTCTATCGGAACTATTCAGAATATAACCATCGGGAGGGAAAGGCTGCGAATAAAGCAGAACTCCAGAAACAGCTTGGCCTTGAAGTGAATCCGAACAAATACATGATCGGACTCATTTCCCGTCTGACAGACCAGAAAGGTCTCGATCTTGTACGCTACGCAATGGATCGTCTCATTGATGATAATACACAGATTGTCGTAATCGGAACCGGTGATCCTTCATACGAGGAAATGTTCCGTTATTATGCATGGTGTAACTCTGATAAAGTTTCTGCTAACATCCTCTATTCCGATGATTTAGCACATAAACTGTATGCGGCAGCAGATGCTTTCTTAATGCCATCCTTATTCGAACCATGCGGATTAACACAGATTATCGCTTTTCATTACGGAACGATTCCAATTGTCCGCGAGACAGGTGGATTAAAGGATACCGTTATACCTCTGAACGAATTCGAGGATACCGGAGACGGATTCTCCTTCAGCAACTACAATGGAGATGAACTCATCAATACAGTAAACTACAGTAAGTACATTTACTTTGAACAGCCAGAAATTTGGGATCATATGATAACGAGAGCAATGGAGAAGAATCTTTCATGGGGAGTTTCGAAGAGACGGTATGAAGAACTGTATAATACGCTGATTGGACGATAGATAAACAGACGCCGCTGGTAAAAAGAAGTAGTAGTAGGATTGCCAGAAGAACTTGCGAGAAGACCCCTAAAAAATTTATTGATTTTATTCCGTTGTGCTAAAC
>OGOJ01001632.1_pt1 | contig 16019 bp, 15 predicted proteins | sample 1552601 | NCBI WGS metagenome assembly OGOJ01 (sample SAMEA2580184, study PRJEB22360) | human gut metagenome | biome: human gut; feature: human-associated habitat; material: faeces | place: Denmark | collected 2008/2010
TGGACGCGCTGAACTGGGCGCTCGTGATCCTTGAGCTGGTCGTGAGCATTCTAAGCTCGATCATCCGCATGCAGGGCGTGTCGCAGGCGCTGTACTTCGTGTCGATGGTGCTGATGTTCATTGTGCTCATCCGCATTTTTTCGCGCAATCTCGCGCACCGTCAGGCCGAAAACGCGAAGTTTCTGACCTGGTGGACGCCGAAGGCGAACGCCATCCGCGGCGCGAAGGCCCGCCGCGCCGACAAGGCGCACAAGTACGTCCGCTGCTCCTGCGGCGCATACTGCCGCGTGCCAAAAAACATCGGCAAGGTCGAGCTCACGTGCCCGAAGTGCGGCAAGAAAAAGGTCGTCAAAACGTGAAAGAAAAAATCCGTCCCGCGGGACGGATTTTTTTGTAAGAAAACCGGTTTTCCGCCGTCCTATAGACAGAAAGGGGGTGAGGGCGCTGACGAAGTTTGAAGAGGTGTACGCCGTGTACTTCGACGACGTATATCGGTATCTGCTTTCGCTTAGTGGGAGCGAGAGCGTCGCCGAGGAGCTGACGAGCGAGACGTTTTTCCGCGCGATGGACGCCCTCGACCGCTTTCGGGGCGAGTGCAGCGTGCGCGTCTGGCTGTGCCAGATCGCGAAGAATCTCTATTATTCGCAGCTGCGGCGCGAGAAGCGGCTTGCTCCGCTCGAAGACTGCCGGATCGCCGAGGAGAGCCACGAGGAGGAGTTAGAAGATCACAGCGAGGCCGCGCGCATCCAGGAATTGCTGCACGCGCTCAGAGAGCCGTACAAGGAGGTCTTCATGTGGCGTGTGTACGGCGAGAAGAGCTTTCGCGACATCGGCGCACTCTTCGGCAAGACGGAAAATTGGGCATGCGTGACCTATCACCGCGCCAAGCGCATGATCCGCGAGGGATTGGAGGACGACTGAAATGGACAAAACTTGCAGCATCGTGCAGGATCTTCTGCCGCTCTACGAGGAGGATATGCTGCGCGAGGAGACGAAGGAATTTGTGGACGGGCATTTAGCGCAGTGCGCGGCCTGCCGCGCCGAGCTCGACGCGCTGAAGGCGGATGTGAAGCCCGCGCCCGTCAGCGCGCAGCCGCTGCGCGACTTGAAGCGGCAGCTTCGACGCAAAAAGCTGACCGCCGTGCTGCTGGCCGTCACGCTCGCGCTGACGCTGGCGACGGCGGGATTCGCGTACCTCACCGCGCCGCAGTATTTGCCGTACAGCGAGACAGAGTGGGCGATCTCGCGCTCGCCCCGAGCGCTCGCGGACGGCTCGGCAGCGGATGGGCTTTCTGATCTCAGCGGCGCGGAGAGCATCTCCGTCAGCCTGCTCATGCCGGTCTCCGGCGCAGAGGTCGCGAACACGCAGGACCCCAACAGCGGCAAAACCATCTACTTCATCACCGCATGGCGCACGCCGCTCGACACATGGCGCGGCGCATTCGACGAAACCGGGGGCGCCCCGAACACACACAGCGCAAATGATCGCACACAGCGCGAGGCGGACGCACTGCAAGGCGTGCTCGCCAAGGCGGAGTCCGCGCGCACGCTCTTCACGCTCGACGCCGCGAACTGCGCGGCAGTCTGCTATTCTCAGAACAACGGGCAGGACGATGTGCTGCTCTGCGGCAGCATGAACGGCGGCGTCATTTCCCTGCCGCGGCTGGCGCTGGGCTATTACGTTTTGCTATCGTTAGCACTCCTTATTACGCTGGGTATTGCATTTTTCGCCTGTCGCAGGAAGAAAACGGGCAAAGCGCTCGGCTATCTCGCGCTGATTCCCGCGAGCTATCTTGCCGGTCATCTACTCGTCAAGGGTTTCACGACGACGAGCTACCAGATGCAGCGCGACTTCTCGCTCATTATCCTCGCCGCCGCGCTGATTTACGCCGCGGTCATGCTGGCTATCAACCTCTGGCGGCAGAAGCGGGAGAAGGTGTAAAACAAAGAGGAAGAGACGCGAATGCGTCTCTTCCTCTTTTGGCGCAGCGGGAGGGATTCGAACCCTCGTGAGGTTTCCCTCAAACTGATTTCGAGTGTTGTAAGACTTTGGCAGATTCACGTCTGGAGCAGGATTTTTCAGGCCGCTTTGTGAAATGCCGGAAACCCAGGCACCGCAAGGGATTGCGGACATTTCGACCCGTTTCGGCCAGAGCTGATTTGAACCGCCCCAGAGTTCAAATAAAACCGTGATCTTGCGTAAAAAGCCGCCGTTCTTGCGCGTTTGCAAGAAGTCAGGCAAGAAAACAGAGACCCCGACAGCACCGATGAAGCACCCTTTCGGACCGAAATACGGAAAGGAGCTTCGTCATGACATACGATGCAAAGGAACTCGAACAATACCCGGAGATCATGAACAAGGAACAGCTGCGCAAGGCCTGCCATATCAGCAAGCGGACGGCGCACTATCTGCTGAAGTTCAATCTGATCCCCCACGTCTGCACCGGGAAGAAAACCCGCTGCTACGCCATCAAGAAACGCGACGTCATCGACTTTATGATCAACCGGGAGGTCAACCCCAGCCGGTACATCGTACCCACCAGCTGGTACAAATACGGGAATGAGGACGTAAAGCCCTACAAGATCCGCATTCAGCCGCCCCTCCCCAACGATCCGCAGAAGACGCGGCGCTACTATGAAAGCAAGCTCGCCGACTATCCGGACGTGATCGACGTGACCGCTATCGTGGATTTCACCGGCTATAACCGCCACACGGTCTGTGAGTGGATCCGGTTCGGAAAGCTCCGCGCCCTGGCGCTGCAGCACAAGTACATGATCCCGAAGTGCTACCTGATCGACTGGCTCTCCTCGGAGGAGCACAACACAACCACCCGCAAGTCCCGCCGCCACATTGACCGGCTCTGGGAGCTGCAGAAATGGAGTGACGGGCAATGAGGGGAAATATCATTGAGGAGCTGTACTACGGCAACATCGACCCACAGGATCGCGGCTACCACCCCCAAAGCCCTGTAAAAAAGGTCTCCGACTCTCTGAACGATCTGGAGGAAAAGCTCACCGAGCAGCTCGCCGGAGAGAACAAGGCGCTGTTCCTCCGCTTCTGTAACGTCTACGCCGAATTCATGGGCGAATCCGAGCTGGACACCTTCATCACCGGCTTCCGCCTCGGCGCACGGTTTATGATGGATACATTCCTGAGCGACGACGCCCCGTTTGAGAGCTTCTTGTCGGGATAAACTCAGCGGCGAGAAAACGAAAAGTGTGTTTTTCAACCTGTTTTTCTATTGAAAAGTGTAATTCACTGCTTCTGCGACTGAAAATTCGCCGAATATTCACCGAAAATTCGCTTTATTCGCTCGACGAGGGAGAATAAAGCGAATTTTTAGGGAATCTGCCCGCCCGATAGGTATTAAGATGCCTGATCTTAGGTGAAGTAGCGAAAAATCAAAGCTGTATTTCTCGCTTCAACTCGTCAAATGTCACTATCGGGAACTGTACATGTTTGTAATACGACGAAAACACTTTGTTGACAACCATGTATGGATTGATTGTAAAGCCTTCTGTGTCGTATCCATGATTGGCAAAAAAGGACATTGCAACTTTAGAAAAGTAATCTATCCGCTTCTGAAATTTCTCGTCAAACTTCTCTTTAGTAAAAAACCTCTTCTGCTGATTACTATGTTCGAAAACAGATCCTATGGGTTGTAAGACTTTGCACTCGATAATGAAAATCCTTTTTTGAGTTGTATTGAGCCCGATCACATCATAATCGCCTAATACATCTATAGTTGGGTGATTGCCGCGCCTATCTTCTCTTCTCAAATCAACGTCATGTTTGGCATACTCACAACCGGATTCCTTCAATAGCACTTCAACCTCTGAAGAGAATAGATGCTCATAATTATTCTTCCACGCATATAGAGCAGTACATGTTCGCTCTAGGCCTATTTCAAAAGGTGGGTAAAACTGAAGAAAACCTTCTATCCACCGCTTTCTTACCTCTTCCATAATAATGGGTGAATATATGTAGTCGTTGTTGCTCATATATATTGGTCTGACTGCAAAGCAATGATTCCTTTTCTCCCTCTCCCAAATTGGAAGAATGGGGTGTGTAGTATCACAAATTGTTTTCAGCTGGCCAGGAACAATCGTCAAAAAATCGTATGCGCTTTTTACATCTTCTACTGGAACATTTTCAACTACGAAAGATAAATAGTCGTTAAGCACATCTGTTGCTTTTGCCTTTATCACGTTTGGAGCAATCTCGTCAAACTCCACGTTGTCATGAGAAAAACTACTGTCTGACAAGTGATGGAGGACAGACTCTAGGACCTTAAAATGCACCCCTAAATCTTCATAAAAAGCATTTGCAACTTTTTCAAAGAAATCTCTATCCGTATTATCGCCTCGCAAATTAAAGGGCTCGGCAATAATTCTCCTTTGACTTTCTTTTTCGAAGGTTTGAGAGTAGTTTTCACCTAATTCCACATCTATCCTGTAGTCGTCTTCCACTATCAACTTAGTATCTGAATCAGTATGGAAACACAAATCAGAGCTGTTCTGTAAATAAATAATCCATTTTGCAAACGATAATAGCTCTGATAGCTTGCTACTATCTATCGCCTCTTCCTTTCGCTCATTCACCAAGTAGAGATTGGTTTCGATGAGATAAAGCAAAGCTGATTTCCGCATTTTTGCCTTTTCGCTTAGCTGTGTAGACTTTTCTAATGATTTAATCCTTTCGCCTTCTTCTATATCCTCGGTTAGGGTTGCTCCTGTTCTGTTTAGATTAACTGATAACTGTTCCGTAGCCAGCGCGGAAAGAAGAAGTATGTGTAACCTGTCTCGCTCTAGCGTTCTTATTGCCTGTTCTAAGTGGGAAACAACACTTTCTTGTATCTTCCTTACTATCTCCGTAGCATCTCTACGCTCATATGTTCCAGGAAGCACTCCCGCCGCTGCACATATCTTTGCAATTTGCTTTCGTATAGACAACTCCGAAACATCTGTTTCCTTAATTTCATAAGTATCGGGGTTAAAGTAATAATCAATTCTGACGGCTGTAGTTCCCAAAGTCTTCTTTTGACCGGAGGTCAATTCCATCTTTTCGAACAACTCCGAATAGGAATCTTTCGAAAGACAAACCAACGGTTGTAGCAATTCACCAATGACGCTGTATTCGACAGAACGGTCTATTGCTTCAGCAATATCACTTGCAATCTTACTGCTGTTTACTTCAAAATCTACAACTAGTTTATTTGACGAGACCTTTGCTTTTTGACAGCAGACATAATGCTCGGGATTTTGGTTGGACAAAGAGTGACAGCAAAACTGTACCAAGGTATTTGCAAGGGGTGGTATCGCCGATAAATCTTGATGATACTCTATAAAGAACTTTTCAGTTACTGCTCTAAACATATCAAGGCTTAATCTCGATTGGGTGATATTTGATTCCTTAAGAATACTAAAGAAGTTATATGATAAAAACACAGAACAGCCATTGTCATATTTGAACAATGCTCCTCCAGGCAAAGCTTTTACCTTTCGGGTAAACTGATATACTGAATTATCATCACATATGACATTCCAGCATTCTGGATCAGCAAATATTGTACTGGACAAGTGAAATGGAAACACCCCTCCCAGCTCAAGATAATGCGAAAAAATATGGGCAGCGGATGTGTCTACCTCAGAATAAACATTACTATACTCTATAGCGCCCTTAGATATGAATCCTTTTTCACTTAAAAACACAGTAAAATAATCCGAGGCTCCTCCCCAAGAAAGAACTTGGGATTCACTATTCTTCTCATCTGAATCAAACTCAGCAATCTGAGATACTTCAGAAGAAAACATGAGCATGTACATCAAATCAATAGCTGTGTAGATTCGCTTTTCCTCTCTCCCTCGCAAAACAATTCTAGGTTGATCGACATTAATATGCTCATCGAAGCAAATGATGCTTAACTTACATTCTTTATCGACATGATATGCTTTATAGCCTTTTCCTGGTATTCTGGCTTCTAAATCTACAATGCTTAAGCCATCCTCAGTATGCGCCTTGTAGATAGCCGAGATCTCTTCCTCAATTCTGTGCTCATTGCCACAATCAAGGAAAACTATCAAGTTGCTGTCTTCCAAATATGCAAAACTTTTTTTGTTATCTAAAAGTGGTTGCTTATTGTCAAGCAACAAGGGCTTCCTAATAGTATAGTCCGTCTTTATATCATGAGAATCATAAATAGAGGCCAGCTTATCCGCCAAAGATGAAATGACAATACTGTGGAGCTCCCTATCTGGACGAGTCAGAAGAATTTTTGTTTGGTAATCGATCACAAGCGAGGGATTAAACAACGGATAGTAGTGATCATTATAACTGAAGAAATGACTTCGTACAATCTCATTGCTTTCTGCAGCAAGCATTGAAAGCAATGGCGTACCCAGTCCAGTCCACTTTTCTTCAGTCATAAAGTCCTTTACATTTTCGTAATAATCGAAAGTTGGTGATTCAAATTGAGGATGTAATGAAAAATCTTCATTTATTGGAGTGTTTTTGGCTTTCAAAAAGTCTATGCAGTAATCGCTATAACAGAGTAGGCTATCGGTATATGCATCCATGCATGCTGACTCGCTGATTTTCTCCAAAAACTGAAGTGCTGAAAAGATAGGGGCTGTATGTCCGGTTCCAGTGATTACTGAATAATACTTTGACCGATAGTTTAACTTAATCTCTCCAAAATCAGGGAGAACTGGATCATCATATGGTGTTGTCTTAAGAATAGGATATAGTAACTGAAAAAACTCTTCCAAATCATTAGGTGTAAATATGGTTTTGCGGCCCCATTCTGTATTCTCTACCATTGCGGAGTTCAACGCCAAGCAACTTTCCTGAGCGCCTCGATTTTTCCGCCATGATGTTATTGAGAATGCTGCTGTCAAGGCGGAGAGAAAATCATATTGACACAGAATCGGTATGAGAGACTTTTTCTTTTCTTCCAAGAATACAAATCCATCAAACATGTCCATAGCGGTGTCTCCTTATAATTGACAATGAGAATTCAATGCCTTGACACTATCCTTCCAGCCGGTGCCGGATATCGTTCAGCCATTCGCCCTTGTATTTGAAATAGCGGGGGCCGGCGACGGAGTATTTGCTGCCAGTGAGAAGCTGGGCTAAAGAAGAAAGCGAATAGCTCTGCCCCTGATAGCTAACTGTCTTATCATCTACGACGGTGCACTTGATTTCTGGGTTATTGCAGTATTCGATCTCTTCGCCGGGCTGGATATTACACATAGAAAAGCGGAAGGGCGACTGGCGCTCTTTGTGCTCGGCGTCGATCTCCTGGGCGGTTTCCTCTGCCTGCTTCTGGGCCTCGTCCATATCGATCCGTTTCAGCTTGTCCGCACAGCCGTGAATCTCTGCGATGGCCTCCAGGATGGAATAGGCGTCCTCCGGCGACATGGCGTAGAACTCACGCACGCGCTGCTTTCCGTTGAAGTTCTCGATGGAGCGCAGGTTTGGATTCAGCTTATCGATAATGCTATGGATTTTCAGATCAGAGAGCCGGGAATTGACCTCATATGTCGCATAGACGCGGAAGGCGAAGGGAATACACTCGCTCCGGTTCAGCTGCTGCAGCCGCTTGTCAATATCATCCGCATACCCGATCTTCACATATTCAGGGAAGGACGGGTTGGTCAGTATGTAAATCACGCCTGTTTTATCCATCTTGGACACCTCGCTCTCACATAGTTAGTCGATTATTATATGAGAATACTCACAACTTATAATAATCAATTAGGCGGCGCTTTATCTCATTCTGAAGCGTTTGGTAATCTCCATTAAAGCGGATTTGCTCAAACATTCTGATATTGGACGGGATGTGTTTTTCAGCCTCTTCTGATGTTCCGTTATGTACAAGAATTAAATCTTTTTTTAACCCCATTGCGTAACCAATCTCGTGCGGGACATTCAACTTGCCACTACTAAGATCGGCTATGACTAACCCTGCGCTCTCAATGTCTCGAAAAATCCGATCTGAAATCTGCCCAGTCGTACCTTCATGATGCTCATCTACCCTTATGAGCATAATACCTGTCTTTTTTTCGTTGTTTATTTCATTAATTGCACGACGAATTGCATTTTCGGTCTCATTGTATTCTGCCGAAAAACACCTTGACATGAAAATTGTCTGTTCTGTCGAGCGAACATACCGATTGAAGATGGCTTCAATACATTCTGCGTTGCTTGCAGCATTTTGTTCAGTGTCTATCTGCGCATCAGTAATCTGGTATTTTTCTGACCATGTTAAGAGCCTATCCTTGTATTGAACAGCGTCAGCAGAAGGAGAGGATATTTCGATATTGTAATACAAAGCCACCAGCAGGAACAACAATCCAGACGATATTAGAAGTGTTCCGTTCTCTCCTAGCTTTGCATCATTGAGAGCATTGCTCAATGCAATTCCAAAAGCCTCTTCATGCTCTGCTGTCTGGATATTGCCGAATCGCTTTTGGATGCTTTCTATTATGTCTATAAGCGCAGTTATTAGATCTGATCGAATCCAAGGAATAGCTTTTAGCTTTCGTATTGCCAGAGGCTTGTTTTTCAACACCTTCCTAGCGAGCAAGTATTCATGCCCAAAGCTATCATCTAGTTCTTTATCAGAAAAAGAGAGCTCATCTTTGCTGTCTACAATAATACCTTCCAGCAATCGTTCCGAACGGATGGGTACAGCTTTTGAATTAATATTGTGAAAGATGATCTTTTCATCTTTCATACTTACATTATCTGGGAAGACGATAATGCAGAAGGGAATTAGATAATTGCTGCGCATCTGCCCTTCGGCGATGAGTTTTTCGATGGCTAAAAGTCTATGATTACCATCAACTCTACGGAAAGGCTTATCCTCAATGCGATCGTATTTTTTGTCAGGGATGGAAAGGGTGTACAAGAAGCCATTACCTGCCGCCTTTTCCTTTTTGAATGCTATACCATCAACATTCGATGTAAAACCTTTTCCGGATCGAATATCAGCTAAAGCATCCACCTCAGAAGATGCTCCTTGTGCGTAATAGTTGTACTTTGCCGTGTATGCGAGGACAACTTCTGGACTAAAACTATTAGATCCGGATGTAATAAACGAGCTAATCTCGGCAACGTGTTCATCCTCTGCTGGACGCTGGTATCCCGGGTGTGGATACGACAGTTCAACGATTTCATTGTACTTGGCGTATCCTCGAATTGTACAAGTCCCGCCCAAAGACTCACTGAAGATTCCGGAAAGTTGAATCATTCTCTATCCCTCGCAATTCTCTTTCTTACAAACCCGCTTCATCAAGCTTGTACATCAGCATACTGGCAAACATCAGCCTTCTCAGGGCTTCTTCTGCTGTCAATACTTCATCATTTGAATGCGCTTTCGGATTGCGCAAAGCAGACATGGCACCAGCTGTCATAAAATGAAATCCTTGCTGATAGTTATTCCCGCTTTCTGTGCCGGTATCGCGAACAGGGCAGAGAAGCGGATTGCTGCCAAACAGCTTATGCATTAGATCTGTTCCGTCTGGAACCGTTGCAGCACTGGGGACGAGCTTTTTGTAAATTGCCTTGGCTCTGCTGTTTAATTCAATGAAGGCATCCTCTGCCGCGTTTGCGAAATGACCGTCCTCAAACAGTTTCTTTGAAGATTTCTGTATTAGTGGATGTATGTAGGACCAAATCTCAGCAGTTGTTTGCTTCTCTGCAGATGGTGCCTGGCCTTTGGCCGCAAGATAATCCAGTCCGAAGAGGATTTCCCCGATAGCGTATGGATTAATAAACGCTTGTCCGAATTGGTTAACAGCGAACAGGATATCCTTTGCTGCGAGCAGCTGTCGGGCAATCTGAGGATCATCTGCCTTGCACTCATTCGCGATTGTGATGATGCTCTCACGAATACCGGCAACATCAACAGCCGAAAACTGCATACTCAGTACGTTGGGAGTACCTGCAATCTGTCGGAGTCGTCCCGAGAGCTGGTTTATCTGCATGTTTTTGAATAACGAATTCATTATCTATTCTCCCAACAACTCTTTCTCAAACTGCGCTTTGGCATCTGCCCATTCCTTGATAGCCTGTCTGCGAAGAACATTAGCCTGACTACGACGCTGCATCAATTCAGCTGCGATCTGATCCTGTATTTCTTTCGGGGGGAGCGGGATCTTTACCCTTTTCAGCGTATCCGTATTGACACCAGCTTGATTGTTGAAATTCGTGCAAAGCAGCTTCCAGTAGCCAATGCTGAGCAGCACATTAAAGAATGCTGCAACGTAATACGGATTTACACCCTCTTTTACGGTTATTCTTGTCATGTGATTAGATGCTGCGCAAAGAACATCTGAATCAAATACGGTCGTTTTGCCAACAAGATCCGGAGAATTAGTATTGTTGAAGATAACCTCGTTTTTTTTGCAATAATCTTCGGATTTTAGTCGGCTCTTAGGCACATACTTCTTTGTTTCAAACGACAGCTCGCCTTCAGGTGTTATGCTGAATGGGCGAAGATGAGGAACTCGCTGATCCTCCGGCAAATTGTCGGCCTGATCCTGTTTGCCTGCTGCAAAGCCGGAAACGATTTTTTCACTTATGTCATCTACGCTAACTGTATGATATGGCAAAGCTTCGATCTGTGATCTGAAATGAGAAAACTTCGGTGAGTAGTAGTCAGCATCAATACGCCCCTCTATGCTTCCAGCGGTTGTTGCATATGTGAGCTTCTGCGTTTCGGAATAATCGGAAGTCAGTCCCAATCTCTCAATAAGATATGTCGGGTTCTTACGCTGCAATTTATCTGCCTGCTGAAGTTTTCTTTTATAAGATTTGTACGCGGAATCTAATAAATCGGTAAGCTTTGTTTCATCTGTATTAACCGGAATCAAAAGGTCGGCAATATCCTGCGTTGTTATTTTGGACTGTACTTGTCCACTTACACTCCTTTCAAGAAGGGTTTGACCAACCGTTGAGAGAAAATAGTCGTGTAAAAACGACACAGATACTCCATTAATATTCTTTATTGCGATAATATTAGCAGAAATATTCATTTTGGGGAATGAATCATCAACAATTGCACATTGCCCAAGTGAGCCACGTTGAGAGACGACAATATCTCCATTGGAAACCTGAGTCTTTGACAGACTGTCTCCCAATTTCTCAGATATATAAATCAAATCGTCATAATTCATATATCCGTCTTTATTAATGTTTGTTATCCTGACAAGTGGTATACCTGAATCTTGATAGTCTGTATTTTTTATAGCACTTCCAAAAGGCCCACATATGACATCGGCAATGTCCGATATTCTTTTTAGGTTCTCGCCGAATGTTTGATATAACTTTTCTTCCAGCATTGTGTATTGGGGAAGATTATAATTTATATCTAACCTGTTTTTCATATCCCCCCGTTTGACAGCGAAGACGCAAAGGTCTTTCGCATCGGGGGTCATGCGAAAAAAGATGTTGCGTCCTTTTGAAATTCTTCGTACTTCTGAATGATCTCATCGAGCTGAGAATTGGTTTTGCGTCCGGTGGCGTCATAGCCGATCAGCGCCGGCGCTGCCATGAAGATGGCTTCGTTTTCGTCCGGTTTTTCATCGGCTTTACGCTTGCGGACAAAGATAATGGACGCCTTTACACCGGCACCAAAATGGGCAAAGGCACACTGAGGCAAGCTCACAACTGCAAGCAGTTGGAACTTCTCCAAGATGAAATCGCGTACATACTGCGCGGAGCTGTTTGTCAGAACGCCGTCAGGAAGTACGATTGCCGCCTTGCCGGTTCCGGGCTTCAGGAACTCCCAAATGCGTTCAATAAACAGTATTTCGGAGCTCTGTCGGGGACGATCTTTATATTTTCCTTTAGCGTCCTTTGTTTTACCTAATTCATAATTAGCCAAATAGGGTTTTTCCGCCTTCGTGATTGTGGAGCCAAACGGCGGATTGGTCAGAATCAGATCGAACTTTCCAGCTTCAAATCCGCGGTTATGGTCGTGCATCTTGTCAATGCTGTCCAGCGCGTCAAAGCTGATGACGTTGGTGTGCCCGTCATCGTGAACAATCATGTTCATCTTAGCGACACGGGCAATTTCGTCATTGATCTCGATGCCGTACAGGTGCTTGGAAGCAAAGTCGTGCCAGTAGTTAAAATAATCAACTGTGTCCTTATCATAATACTCACTGGCCTGCGAACGCATATAGTCCAGAGCGTGCAGCAGAAATCCGCCGGAGCCACAGGCAGGGTCAAGCACATCCCAATCATGTTCCGGCTTCATCATTTTTACCGCAAATTCGATAATGGGGCGAGGGGTAAAATACTGACCAAAGTCGCCCTTGAAAAAGCCGTCCATAAACTGCTCGAAGGCGACACCCTTCACATCGAGGTCGGTTTTATTCAGGTTTATAGACTCAAGGTGAGATACGACTGTACGGAGGACGCGGTCATCGACCTTGATTGAATCCGTGAATACTTCCGGGTCTTTGACTTTCTGCTCATTGTAAAGCGCGTTGATACGTTCCGCCAGCTTGGAAGAAGGCTCGTGCGTTTTGATCTGGAACTGATACGGTTCTCCTTTTTTCCGGGGCTTTTGCTCATCACTAATTTTGACAAATATCAGTTTGCAAAGCTCACCGAAGGCCGTCGGTGGTGACAGCCTGCCGCCGCCCCAAAGCGTATTGTGGCATTTCTTGATAGCAGTAATCAAATCTTCTCTGGCAACCGGCTGGATATCAGGGGCCTTCTTTTTCTTGCCGTCTACATCTGTATATTCTCCACCTCTGTAAAAGCGGAATGCTTGCGGTTTTCCATAGGCTTTTGGAAGATCAGCAATGATATTATTCTCTCGTTCGAGAATGCCGGTACTATCGTCCGAGAAATCCAACACCCGACGAGTAGCGCCAGCAATAATAACCACATAGCTTGCACGAAGCTTTACCCACGTTGCGTTGCCTACACCCTGCTCAATTGCCTGCAAGAACTCCGCATCTGTAACGCCATCTCGTTTGCACTCTACAACCGCATACGGTTTTTTGCATTCATCATCAGAGAAAATGACAATATCCGCACGGTCCGTCGGTACACGATCCGGGATCGTCACCTCAACCTTAATGCGATGTGCTGGGTAGTCGTATTCGTAGATCAGTTCCGCCCAGAATTCAGCCCGAACTTTTTCCTCGGGATCGTTATAGTTTTCTGTGTGATTATCAGACGTGACATAGATGATCTTCTGCTTATTTTCCGGGCCGGTAATAATGGCATATCCATCTTTAATTGCCCTATCAAGGTAAGTCATATTTGCTTCCTCCAAAATTCTCTGTATGTTGGTAGCGTATTAATTCATTTCTTGTTGCGTTGGCACATTTTCCAAAAACATCACATCATAAATCGGCAGATACGTGATCTTGCCGTTCGTCGTGATCTCGCGGGCGTTGGACAGAACATAGGCCTTTTTCACATGATAATCGTCGTTCTTTACGAAGGTATTCAGGGCGCTGTGGACGGTGTAGTCCTTACCGGACTTGACCTCGATGGGAACGGCGGATAGGCTGTCGTAATCGTCGATCAGATAATCCACCTCGCCCTTGCTGCGGTTATCGTAATAGAACAGCTTGAAGCCGTGCGCGACCAGCTCCTGGGCCACCACGCTTTCATACACGGAGCCGAGATTGATCCCCGTCTCATCGTCCAGGATCGCACGGATATTGCTGCCATACAAAACGTCCGTCAAAAGCCCTACGTCGTTCAAATAGAGCTTGAGCAGGTTTTTGCCGATGGACTGCGTAAGGGGAAAGACGGAGGTGGTAATCGCGTTGACGTCCAAGGCGATCCCAGCGGAGATCAGATATTCAAACTCATCCTGATAGTCGGAAAAACGCTTGCCGCGCTTGTCCTCGATGTCCTGAAAGACCACTCGTTTCTTCTTGCTCTCCAGATTGGAGGGGATCATATCGTAGATCCTGCGGATCTTCAGCTTCCTGCTGTTGTCCGCCTCGTACTTTGACGCGTCATCAGCATAGAACGCGCGGATATCCCGATGGATCGTCCGCACCTTGACGATATTGGTGTCTGCAATAAAGGAGTTTACAGCATCGGGCAGCCCGCCGATCAGCAGATACTTCTTGAAAAGATCCATTACCTTCTCATGCATGGCGGCATCCAGACTCTCACCGGTAAGGAACTTCTCATGCATCATATCGATGGCAAACCGATTAAACCCGTTTGCCAGCAGAAACTCCTCAAAATCCAGCGGGAACATGCGCTTGATCTCAATACTCCCGATGGGGATCGAGGTGGTCTTCTTCAAGGTCACGCCCAGCAGCGACCCGCTGGCAATATAGGTGTACCTGTCGTCCTGCTTCAAAAACTTGAGCATGGTCAGCAGGTGCGGATACGCCTGGATCTCATCAAGGAAAATCAGCGTGTTTTTCTTCTCTCCCATTCTCTCGCCGGCGATCGTGCTGACCTGAAAATAAAAGTCCTTGACGGTGCGGACCTGCTCAAACAGCCTGGGGCCGTTGTAATCCTCCGCAAAGTTCAGCTCGATATAGTTCTCAAAGAGCTGCTGCCCAACGTGGCGTATAATAAACGTCTTTCCGATCTGCCGCGCCCCGTCGATAATCAGCACCTTATTGGAATCGGATTTCAGATAGCTTTCAATATACGGCTGGATTTTTCGATATAACATTGCGCACCTCCGCACTTTTCAGCATAGTCAACGCGCCGGAAAACACATAATTCAATTGGTTGCACATCTCGTGACACACACATTTCAATATCTATTATACTCATAAAAACGCACAAATCAATAGCCGGTGCAAAATAAATATATCCCGTTGTCAAGACTGCAAATCCGATTATTGCACATTGGACTCTAGTGTAGCGCCGGGCTATCATATACGCGAAGGAAGACCAGAAACAATGCGTATATGAAGGAGGCGCGGTATGGAAAACAGGTTTGCTGCGGCGCGGAGGAGATATCTGCGCACACACATGGACGGGATCTACACAGGGATGCTGCTGACGGGGACTCTGGAGCCGCATCTGGAGGAGATCGGCGAGTCGGCACAGGCAATGCTCGACCGGATCGTGGAGCAAATGAAGAAGGCCGAAGGCGTCACCGAGCAGCTGAAGGCTGCGGATCAGATGGAATGGGTCGGACGGATGAACAGTATCCGCAGCCGCGCGGAGGAGATCGTCTTCTCTGAGCTGGTCTACTGCTGAGGTGCGGCCATGTTTGGGCGAAGGAAAAGAGATCGGGTCCTGGTGCTCTGTGCCGGCGAACGCCGGCTGTTGACTGCGGCGATGCTGGCCTTCCGGAACAAGCTTCTGGCCGGCGGCAAGCCCACGGAGGACGTCAACGAGCTGCTGCTCCGGCTGGTGAAGTAAAACTGAATAATACCTAAAGAGCGTCTGCTTCTGAAAAGAGGCAGGCGCTCTTTTTGCGCTTTGAGCCGTGAAATCCCACTAATTTGTGAATTCTTTGAGAACTTTCAAAAATCGATGTCGTTTTTTCGGCCTCCGATGTTGCGGTAAGAGAGTAGAGGGACTTTTCGAAAAAGCCGTAATTCGACGTCGTTTTCGAGGCCTCTCATGTGGCTGTTAAGCAGTAGAGGAAAAAGTTTCAATGCAGCGTTTACTTTTTTGCTTTGGATGTTGCGGTACAGAAGTAGAAGGAAAATTTCAGCCCGGTGTTTACTTTTTGCCTCAAAACCGTGCGGTACGGGAGTAGAGAAAGATTTTCAAAAAGTGAGAAATAGGATGTCGTTTTTTTTGCCCTCCATGTTGCTGTAAGGGAATGGAGAGACCAAGCAAATACAGGCTCCCGATACGAGCAAACAGGACGCTCAGAAAAATATTTCATGAAATTTCAAAATAAATGTCGTTTTGGAGGCTCGAAGGTTGCGGTAGGGTGGTGGGAGGAGATTTTGCGAGAGATTGGCTCCGTTTTGGCGCCAGACGCGAGAGAGCGCCGGGGCTTGGCTCCGTTTTGGCACCAAAAAGCTAAGACGAAAGCGGGTTTTAGTCGAGT
>OGOJ01001688.1_pt1 | contig 15607 bp, 12 predicted proteins | sample 1552601 | NCBI WGS metagenome assembly OGOJ01 (sample SAMEA2580184, study PRJEB22360) | human gut metagenome | biome: human gut; feature: human-associated habitat; material: faeces | place: Denmark | collected 2008/2010
CTGTGTAAAGTGTCATGTAAGCATTGATCTTATCCTGCTCCATGCCCTTTGCCCAAAAACGCTCACGGCTTCTTCTTACATACCAGTTACTCATATCGTCAACAAATTCCTGAAGTGCTCTTGCAGCCTCCGGAATCTTGTAGGAACCAAGATCCGCATCGACAGTCTTCACCATGGTATTCAGCTTGCTGAGCAGCCATTTATCCATAACCGGAAGCTTATCGTAATTTAAAGTATATTTAGTCGCATCAAAATTGTCAATGTTCGCATACAGTACGAAGAATGCGTAGGTGTTCCACAGAGTGCTCATGAACTTTCTCTGTCCCTCTACAACTGCCTTGCCATGGAAACGGTTCGGGAGCCACGGAGCACTGTTGATGTAGAAATACCAGCGGATTGCATCTGCGCCGTATTTGTTCAGTGCATCAAACGGATCTACTGCATTTCCCTTGGACTTACTCATCTTCTGTCCGTTCTCATCCTGTACATGTCCCAGAACGATTACATTCTTATACGGAGCCTTGTTGAAAAGCAGTGTGGACTCAGCAAGAAGGGAGTAGAACCATCCTCTTGTCTGGTCAACAGCCTCGGAGATGAAGTCTGCCGGGAACTGCTGCTCGAACAGGTCTTTATTCTCAAATGGATAATGATGCTGTGCAAAAGGCATTGCTCCGGAATCGAACCAGCAGTCGATTACCTCCGGTACACGGTGCATGGTCTTGCCGCAGTCCGGACACTTCATGGTGATATCATCAATGTATGGACGGTGAAGCTCGATGGTCTTCGCGCGCTCGTCACCACTCTTCTCATAGAGATCCTGACGGCTTCCTACGGATTCCATATGTCCGCACTCACACTGCCAAATATTCAGTGGTGTTCCCCAGTAACGGTTTCTGGAAATACCCCAGTCCTGAACGTTCTCAAGCCAGTCACCGAAACGTCCCTTACCGATGCTCTCCGGAATCCAGTTGATAGTATTGTTGTTACGGATCAGATCATCCTTTACTGCAGTCATCTTGATGAACCAAGACTCACGTGCATAGTAGATAAGCGGTGTGTCACATCTCCAGCAGTGCGGATAATCATGCTCGAATTTCGGTGCGTCAAAAAGCTTGCCCTCTTTGTCAAGGTCTGTGAGGACCATCGGGTCCGCTTTCTTTACGAATACACCTGCGTATGGTGTCTCTTTGGTCATGTTACCCTGTCCGTCTACGAACTGTACGAACGGAAGGTCATACTCACGTCCGACACGGCTGTCATCCTCACCAAATGCAGGTGCGATATGAACGATACCGGTACCATCACTCATGGTAACGTAGTTGTCACAGGTTACGAAATGAGCTTTTTTGTGCTGTTTTGCTGCTGCCTCTCCTGCACATGCAAAAAGCGGCTCATATTCTCTGCGCTCAAGGTCTGTTCCTTTATATTTCTCAAGGATCTCATATGCAGGCTCATCATCCTTTGCAAGCTTGCCGAGAACCTTGTCCAGAAGTGCCTCTGCCATGTAGTAGGTATAGCCGTCTGCTGCTTTTACCTTGCAGTAGATCTCATCCGGGTTTACACAAAGTGCAACGTTGGATGGAAGTGTCCATGGTGTTGTTGTCCATGCCAGGAAGTATGCGTCCTCACCAACAACCTTGAAACGCACGATCGCAGAGCGCTCTTTAACAGTCTTGTAGCCCTGAGAAACCTCCTGTGCGGAAAGCGGAGTTCCACAGCGTGGGCAGTAAGGAACGATCTTAAAGCCTTTATAAAGGAGACCTTTTTCCCAGATCTCTTTCAGCGCCCACCACTCGGACTCGATGAAATTGTTGTCGTATGTTACATACGGATGCTCCATGTCAGCCCAGAAACCAACGGTAGAGGAGAAATCCTCCCACATTCCCTTGTATTTCCATACGCTCTCCTTACACTGCTGAATGAACGGCTCCATTCCGTACTCCTCGATCTGCTCCTTGCCGTCAAGGCCAAGCTTCTTCTCAACCTCAAGCTCAACCGGAAGTCCGTGAGTATCCCATCCTGCTTTTCTCGGAACCATGTACCCCTTCATTGTACGGTATCTCGGGATCATATCCTTGATAACTCGTGTCAGAACGTGTCCGATATGTGGCTTACCATTTGCGGTAGGCGGTCCGTCATAGAATGTGTATGTCTCGCCCTCTTTACGGCTGTCCATACTCTTTTCGAAAATCTTGTTGTCTTTCCAGAATTTCTCGACTTCTTTTTCACGGTCAACAAAATTCAGATTCGTGTCAACTTTACGATACACAATATTTACCTCCTGTGTCTGATTACTGGCTGCTGCCTCATCTGTAAGGCCACAGCGGATTGTTTCTTCACAGATACCTGTTCGTGCCAATGCTTCGGGCACTTATAAAAAAAGACCCCATCCTGTAAAAGGACGAAGTCTGATTCGCTGTACCACCTGTTACATTATACGGGCCTGTGTCCGGATCCCTGCGTCTTCTGCTGTGTTCTTATGCTCTGTGTTATGGCGCGGGCTATTGTTCCATGTCTGTTCATGGCGGACAATTCTTTGTATCTGCCGATATATGTTCCCTGTAACGGAGGAAATCCGTCAGTTCTTACTTAATGATCATCTGTATATCAGATATTCTTCCGGCTGCTGCCGGACAACTTCGGAACTGAAGCTCAGGAGTGATATTCCGCCATATTTACTCGTCCCGGGCTCCCACCATCCCCAGTTCGCTACAAGCTTTCCATATGGCCTACTGTCTCCATCACAGCTTTTTCTATATACGCTGTCTATTATAGGTTGGGGAAAATCCATATGTCAAGTGTTTTCATGGATTTTTCTTATTATATGTATGTTCACTTCTTCTTAATGGAATTTTCACAGACTGCAAGTGGTTTTTCCGGAAGGAAAGTGGTATACTACTACAGAATCTTGAGGGCAAAAATACAGCGTTTCATTAATACAATGCTATAATTAATGAAATACTGCACCTCATCACAAAACGGGCAAGATTTTTTCGGTTACTGATTCTCAAATGAATAATAACCTTCTCGCCCGGATTTATCACTGAAAGGTATCTTGTTATGAAAAATATGAAAAAACGATCCTTGCGCCGGATCTTTGCAGGCATTCTCGGCATAGGGATCCTGCTCACAGGCGCAGCTCCCTGCGCGGCGGCTGCCTATGGATACGATGAATATGGTGATCCTATCGTCACTGCCACACCGGTTCCTGATGGTCAGGCCGCAGCAGTCACGCCTGCTCACTCCAGCTATTATTCACAGGCTGCCGACACCGATTCCATTGACGGGTGGCCCAAAGGTCCCAGCATCGAAGCACAGGCTGCAGTCCTTATGGACGTAAATACAGAAGCCGTTCTTTATTCCAAAAATGCGGACACACAGCTCTACCCTGCCAGCATCACGAAGGTCCTGACTACACTGCTTGCCTGTGAAAATCTGAATACTAAGACAAACATTACCGTATCTGAAAAAGCTTCCACCAGTGTAACTGCCGGAGATTCCAGTATTTATGCTGCTCCCGGTGAAAAATTCACCAGGGATCAGGCCCTGATGGCTGTCATGCTCCAGTCCGCTAATGAAATGTCTGTCGCCGTTGCGGAAGAAGTTTCCGGTTCTGTAAAGAAATTCGCAGAACTCATGAACTGGCGCGCCAAGCTTTTTGGCTGCAAGAACACACACTTTAATAATCCCAACGGTCTTCCGGATGAGAATCATTACACCACAGCCTCCGACATGGCAAAGATCGCCAAATCCGCCTGGCTGAATCCTCTTTTCCGGCGATACTGCACCAAACGTTATTACGAGATCCCGCCTACCAATAAATTTGCGGAAGCCCGCCAGCTGCTCAATCATCACAAGATGATGAAAAACGGCGAATATTATTATGAAGGCGTCCGTGGCGGAAAAACAGGCTACACGGATGCATCCGGCAACACACTTGTCACCTACTGCAAACGAGGAAATATAACGCTGGTAGCCGTGATCCTGAATTCTACTTCCGCGGCAAATGCTTACAGCGATACCGCTTCTCTTTTTAATTATGGTTTTGAAAATTTTGAAAAGGTGGATATGAAGGTGTCCATGGAGCCAGTCCCGTTTAAGGTACTCCCTTGTGACAAATATATCCTTAAGAATAACGGAAACACCTATCCGTTTTATTATCAGACAAAGGTTTATGTGACTCTTCCAAAAGGTATCAAAAAATCACAGCTTAACAAACGCCAGGCCGTTCTTCAGAATGCTGTCGGCCCACTGCGTCTGAAAAGCAAATATTATTATAAGAAACAAATGGTCGGATGGGGAATGCAATACGAACGAAACATCGTATCAGATCTTCTCCTGGCTTCGTAACATTTTCCTGCGGGGGGGGGGGAGGGGGGTTTTTTGCCGCCTTCTCTGAGACGATCTCATCCGCCGCTTCTGTATCTTCTGCTCTCAGGGTCTTCACCCCGAAATATTTTCCCTCATCGGTTTTTCGGATCCGGATCTTTCCGGCAACAGGTCCATGCTCATGGCAAAGGGCAAGGCTGTAATACACCTTGGAATTGTTGGTACTGAACCAGCGGATCTTCCTCTTGGCAGGGCATCTGCAGATAGGACACATGGTACTTACCATGGTACGGTCCTTCATCAGACGCTCCTTTGATACAAATTCCCTGGACACAAACTTGTCATGGTCTGTATAGGAAATATAGATCTCGCTGTCTCTGGATTTTGGATTCTGATATACATCCAGGGACGGATGGCGGATCATGCAGGCTTCATCGATCTCCAGGAGTATCCTGGCAGTATAGCTGGCGTCTGCCAGTGCCCGGTGAAAATCCCGGTTTTTGGGAAGCTGCAGGTAGTCTGTAGCATATTCCAGGGAACGCCTGGATATTCCATCCTCGAATTTTATGCTGAAAAGTTTCTGCACATCGTAGTAATGCACCGGCCCTGGCATCAGCTTCAGAAGATTATAGTATTTCATATTGCGCTGAAGTTCCATCACATCCTGGTCTCCCCAGGTAAAAAAGCGATACTCCTCCCCGCACCATTCCAGAAATCTGCGGATCGCCCTTGGAAAAGGGATGCCTTTTTCCAGTTCATGATAATCCACGTGGATCACTTCGTGGATACTGTCGTGGATCCAGTGGTACACTTTGGGCTTGATCAGGCACTGAAAGGTATCAACGATCTCTCTTTTTTCATTTAATTTTACTGCCCCGATCTCTATGATCTCAAACGGGAGCCGACTATCCGGATGTCTTCTTCCATCCGGATTCTGGTTCCATTCCAGGTCAAATACAATATAGTTCATGGGTTTTCTGTCCTCTTATCTGACTGCTCAGCTGCTTCATAAATGCAGCTGTTTCCGGATCGTTGTCCGGCTATTTCATATTTTTGCATTCGGACACAGAATAAATCGCTTCAAACAGCTCCTGCTGGAATCTTTCTGTATCTGCATCTGTCAGAATCATATCTTTCATTTCGTCTTCTTCGTGTAGCCACCAGCGGAAATCGCATAATGTGGCACCCCGTCCGGTACCGTCTGAACAATCCACATCCAGGAATACTTTTTCTGTTTTAAAGAACTCCGGATGGATGAGATACATAAACGGTACAGCAGCATGGATACTTGCCACGCAGCGATATTTGGAAAAATTTTCAAGTACGTAGCCAGCCATATCTCCACAGGCTCTGGCTGCCGGATCACCGGACTGGCACAGCTTCATGATCTGGTTTCTGGTGAGATTACATTTCAGGGTAGCATCCAGTCCACACATGATCAGTGGGATTCCGGAATCGAATACGATCTTTGCCGCCTCCGGATCTGCGTAGATGTTGAATTCCGCTGCCGGTGTGATGTTTCCGCCTTTTGCTGCGCCGCCTGTAAATACAATTTTTCTGATCTTATTCTTTATTTCAGGAAAAACCTTCAACAGAAGTGCAAGATTAGTCATTGGTGCAGTTTCGATCATTACTACCTGCTCGCCCTCCGGAATGGCATTCAGAATGTCACGTATAAAAAGCACTGCATTATCAGAAGCAGCCTCTGATTTTGCTTCCGGCAGTACGCAATGGCCAAGCCCTGTCTCTCCGTGGAATTCTTCCGCATAAATTGCCGCTTTCACAAGAGGACGGTCCTGGCCTCCTGCCACCGGAACCTTCAGTCCGTAAAAATCCACCAGCTCCAGTGCATTTTTGGTCACTCTTTCTATCCTGGTACTTCCTGCAGATGTCGTCACTGCAAGCAGCTCCAGTTCATCCTGATGTGCTGCCGCATATGCCAGTGCGATCCCTTCATCGATTCCGGGATCACAGTCCATGATAACCTTGATCTTATCTCCCATATATTCACCTCTGTAAAAACTCTTTCCCCACTTTTATAATATTGCCGAATTTCCGCTGTTTACCTGTTCCAAGTATAACAGAGTGAGGAAAGAGTGTAAAGTTAATCAGAATTCGTTACTGTTCACTCCGTTCTCAGCAACACGCTTCGCGGAATATTACCAGTAAACAATAATCAAAATTCACCTCTGTACTTCAGGCTGAAACGTAAAGAACCCCTCTGCCAGGCATTGGCAGAGGGGTTGAAAAAAGGGGGTTATATTCATTTATATAAACAAATGCGATGTGCAATTTGGAGCTTTAATATTTGCAATATCCGTTTGGGTTGTTCCGGATATTGTTATTATGCTATATCCCATCACCCGGAGCTTGCAATCAAGTACCGGGGCTTCACAATAAATGCTGATCAATCAATAGAAACAAATTTCTTCTCTTCTGCTTCTTTCTTGGTCTCTTCCTTCGGGAAGGTTACATGAAGGATTCCGTTCTCATATTTCGCATGGATATCTTCATGCTTAATGCTCGAGCCTACATAAAAGCTTCTGTTGCAGGTTCCTGTATAACGTTCTCTGCGAACATATTTACCTTTATCATCCTTCTCGTCCTTCTTCTCTTCTCTGGTTGCCTGAATGTTCAGATAACCATTCTTCAGCTGGATCTTCACATCCTCTTTCTTAAATCCCGGAAGATCGATCTCCAGTTCATAATTGCCATCTACATCACGGATATCTGTCTTCATCATATCCTTCACCTGAGGATAAGCATTGGCAGCTGCCTGACGGCCTGTCGGATATCCCATAAAATCATCAAATAAATCTTCTCCGAAAATACTTGGCATTAACATAACTCATTCCTCCTGATCTATATTCGCTGCGTGCTGCGCAGGCGTTTTTAATTTACTGTTTCTGAAAACATCTGCAAATTCTGTAAGAACTTTCTCCGGAAGATTTCTTTTTTCTCTCTTCCTTTGTTCTGTATGTACTATAACACGCATTATTAGCACTGTCAAGAGGCGAGTGCTAATTTCACACTTTCTTCACATTTCACGTAATTTTACGATCCATTTTTCCGATACATATGTCTGAAGCGCCGAAGATAGAAGGACTCCCAGGATCAGAAATGGAACTGCCTGTAAAAACACTCCCATAAATACATAAATATAATAACTGCTTTCATAAAAGAGAGCCCACGTCTGCTGAATACAGGAAAGAACATCTGTATCGGGACCATGGATCCGTATTCAGTGCAGTGGAGATATACTTCATGAGATCTGTCGAATAATACATCTGATCGATACCGGGACAGTAACAAGGCAGGCTACCGCACCAGATAGCATGACTGCAACATCCTGGAATAGGAACTGGGAATTAAGAATGATCTCCAGGCTATATTGCTGTGTCTGAATGTATGAAAATAATAAAATAGTTCCTCCAAGATAAGCAAACAGCAACGTATTTACCGTTGTACCGATAATTTCTTTCCCAACCTGATAGCCAGAAGCTGTAAGCTCTTTCGCTGTCAGACTGTTTTTATGAGTCCAGACTTCATATACAGAAGATGTTACAGATAATGCTGTATCGATAACAGCCCCAAGAGTACTGAAAACAGTTACAAATATTCCTACATGAAGCATGTTAATATGAAGGTCCGTACTGTAATAATACATAAAATCGTCTTCCGAAATCTGCAGCTCATTTAACCCGTAACTTCCTGATCTCCATGTAATAATATAAATCGGAATAAACAAAAGTAACATTACCAGCAGTGTAGCCAGAAAAGCCGCCCGCGTCTTTGGATTATTTCCGTTCTGATAAAACAGAGAAATATAACAGACACCTGCACCTGCCACCAATATCAGGAGCAGTACAGGAAAACCGGCAGACATCAGCATAATTGAAAAAAACAAAATTACAATATTCCCCGCCAGTGTCATAATTGACATGGCTCCACGCTCTCCGCCAATCAAGATCACCAGAAAAATTAAAATCAATGCAAGAAAAATGATCATTCTCTGACACCCCTTTTCCGTGATGGTATTTTCATAATCGCTGAAGCAATAAAAACAGATACCGGTATTGCCAGTACAATTCCAATACTTTCTATCAGAAAACGACAGATATCATATGGAATGTGGTATCTCACGATCGTTATAAAACTTATATCATTATTCATCTTAAGTATGAACATGGGAATCATGCCGCTTGCCAAAACAAACAGCAGTACATTTATCATGGTTCCCATAATATCATATCCGATTTCACGACCGGAATGTATCAGTCTTCTCAGAGAAACCGATGGATTTTTCCGCACGATCTCTCCTACTGCTGCGCTGATCGTCACCGTCACATCCATAATTGCACCAAGTCCTGTCAGCATAATATCTGCCCAGAATATATCTGCTGAATTGCCTGTACTTCCAAGGTATTCCAGATTGGAATAATCCAGATCTCCGTACATATAAATAGAAAATTCAAACAATGTCATGATCAGAAACAGAACACACAGTGTTGAAAGAACTGAGGAAAATGTTTTTCTATGAATTCCATTTAAGCAGATCAATGTAGTCAGTGAAAAAAGAACTGCGATGACATTACAGATATTTAAAATATTTTTGCCTTCTGTAAAAGCCTGAAATCCATACGCAAATATGACTGTATTCAGTATCAGTGATATGATCGTGTAAAATCCCTGCTTTCCTGTAATGCAGATCAGAAGAAAAAATAATCCTCCTGCCAGTAATGCCAGATACCCATCCCTTTTTACAGAACGTATCGTTTTTCCGGGGCTTTCCTTTGAACCGCTTAAAAGAACGGTGTCTCCTTTATGATATTTCTTGGTCTGAACCTGAGAAGATGTATATTCATTAGAGACCGTTATTTTTTCCCCTTTATGCGAACCGTTTAATATCCGTGCCGTAATATTCTGAGTATAGTAATATTCTTTTGAGCCCCTGGTTCCTTCTCTGCTCAGAGTCTGTTTTTCTGTTACGGAACATATTTTTGCCAGCGGTGTATGATAAAATCGGGAATTACAGCAGGTAAACAGAACAAAAATAATATATATGCCGGCTAAAAGATATTTTTTGTGAAATATGCAGGATTTCATTAACTTCATTCCCCCTGTAGAAATATTGCAATTGTAAACGCACTGACCGGTTGCTTTTTATCGAAGTAACATTCTACGCTTTTTGAAAGTATTGGTCAATATAAGGTATACAAAAAACAGCAGCAGAACCGTTTTCACAGTTCTGCTGCCCCCATAATTATTTTAACAAATACCTAACTCCAAAAAAGCCATTATTTACAAAGCGCAGAAAATGCATCTGCAACAAACTGAACCTTGGTTCCGATAATAACCTGTACAGAAGTTTTTCCAGGTTTGATCACGCCTGCAACACCTGCAGATTTGATCACCTTATCATTTACAGCTGTAATATCCTTAACCTCAAGTCTCAGTCTTGTGATGCAGTTATCGATGCTTGTGATGTTCTCTTTTCCGCCACAGCCTTCAAGGATCTTTGCGGCAATAGCAGTATAGTCATCATTTGCAAGCTCAATATTCTTCTCTGCCTCAAGATCATCATCGTCTTCTCTTCCCGGAGTCTTCAGATCAAATTTCTTGATGGCAAAAAGGAATACAACATAGAATACAATGAATGCTGCAATTCCAAGAGGAAGGATGAGCCATGTTTTCTGTGCTGCCGGAAGTGAGGATGAGAAAAGTAAATCCATCGCACCGGCGGAGAAGCTGAAGCCTGCACGGAAGCCAAGAGCAACTGTGATCATGGTAAAGATACCGTAAAGTAATGCATAGATCACATAGAGGCCAGGAGCAAGGAACATAAATCCAAACTCGAACGGCTCAGTTACACCACAGATAAATGCACAGATCGCTGCAGATGCAACAAGACCGATGGCAACTTTTTTCTTTGCAGGTTTCGCACATCTTACCATTGCAAGTGCTGCACCAGGAATACCAAACATCATACATGGGAAGAATCCGGACATGTACATTCCAAGGCTCCAGGATACATCTGCAGAGGTTTCACCTGCCCAGAAGTGCTGAAGATCACCAAGTCCGATGGTGTCAAACCAGAATACATTGTTCAGTGCGTGATGTAATCCGGTAGGGATCAGCAGACGGTTCAGGAATGCATAGATACCTGCACCAACAACATCCATACCTGCAACTGCTTTTCCTAATGCTACAAGTGCACTGAAAAGTAATGGCCACACAAACAGTAATACAGCAGATACGATAATGGAAACCACTCCTGCGATGATCGCTACGCAGCGCTTGCCGCTGAAGAATGACAACCAGTCAGGAAGCTTGGTGCTCTTGAATTTGTTATAGCATGTAGATCCGATGATACCGGCAAGGATTCCGATAAAAGGATTCGCAATTTTGTCAAATGCAAGAGTTTTTGTTGCATTGTCTGCGATTGATGGCATGATGGTTGTAACAAATCCTGTAGAAAGAAGTGTTGTGAGCATCAGCCAGGATGCAAGTGCAGCAATTCCGCCGGTTCCGTCATTCTTTTCTGACATACCGACACCAACACCGATAGCAAAAAGGATTGCCATGTTGTCGATCAGAGCTCCGCCTGCCTTAACCAGAAACAGACCGATCAGATTGGCTGCGCCATGAATGTCTCCACCCTGCATAGTTGCCGGACATAACCAGTATCCGATACCCATGAGGATACCACAGATCGGCAGTACTGCCACCGGAAGCATTAACGCTTTTCCCAGTTTTTGAAGAAATTTCATATATTTCCCCTCCCTTAAAATAAATATATTTGACCGGATCACTCCGGTTATAACACCCCGAAAATTGCTACTATCTCCGGGCTGCTATAAGCCTGTCAGCTGCATGAAGATGATCATGAAAGCTTGAGGACGGCTTCATCCGCCGAAACATCCCCCTCCTTCTGGAGGCTTATCTTTCCGTAATCATCTGTGTTGCAGATCAGAACCGGGATAATCGTGTTTAAACCGGCTTTCTCAATTTTGTCCAGATCAGCCTCTATCAGAAGATCACCCTTTTTAACCTTGTCACCTGCTGCAACGTGGGCTTTAAAGGGTTCGCCCTTAAGTGTGACTGTATCCAGTCCGATATGTATCAGTATTTCTGCTCCCTGAGTGCTTGTCAGCGTAACTGCATGAAGCGTATCAAATACCATTGCCACCTCACCGTCTGCCGGAGCATATATCCTGCCGTCTGCCGGGATCACGGCAAAACCGTCACCCAGTACCTTATCCGCAAAGACAGGGTCCGGAACCTCCGCAAGGGGAACCACTCTACCCTTGCAGGGTGCATAGATTAAATTTCCTTTATCTTTTCCTTTAAAAAATTTCAGCATATTCTCTTCCTCCCGTTATTTCACCACTTCTTCCGGTATTGATATCCGCGATGTCGATTTGTAAATATGTCTATATATTTTTTATCCGTTCCGGGTTTATATTATATATTTCGTATAATTTTCATTTTTTGATTTTTAGGCATGTGTATATATTAACCATTATTTTCGGTTTTATCCACATTTTTATCGGTATTTTTCAAAAAAATAAGCTGTAGCACATTAACGCGACAGCTTATGTGAGAATATTCAGTTTACTTCAGCAGTTCTTTTTCAATCCTTTCTCTTGCCTCCGGAGCCTGTTTATTCATCTTCTCCGGGAAGCCGAACATGGATACACAGGCGATATTGTCACCGCCCACCTTCGGTGCAAGCTACAGATATCCCGTCATTTTTTTCCTGTATTTCATAAATTGTACAATATATGTAAAGCTTTGTCGGTCGCTTACTACAAAATTTTGATCCGTTTTGAAATAAGTTTCTTTACATTTATCCCAAAAAACTCCCTCACATATCAGTTTTTTCTGATACATGAGGAAGTTTCTGATTTATGACTGTGATTTATGACTGATCTATGATCTATTTTGCTTTATAACGGTAAACGGTTTTTACTGCTGTGCTGTCTTTACCGGTTGTCCAATCACTTTCGGAGGTTGTGGTCTGAGTCTGGAGTTTTTTGTTCTGGTACTGGTTCATGCGGTACCAGGCCTGGCCTCTGGCTCCGTGGCTTCCGTAGGCGCCGTTACAGGTAGTTCCGCTGGAGCACCATACCCGGCTGCCGTTCCCGTTCCAGTTCAGCAGATAATAGGTAATGCTCGGGTCATCTCCATCTGCGCCGGAAGCAGCTACGGTTACCTGACTGGCTGCCACACTGTCAAAATGTACATAAGAGCCCGTCTGTGCAAAGTTTACATTCTGTCCGGTATTCGGTCCACAGAAATGATAGTAATAATAGCCCACCAGCTGTCTGGAAGCAGATGTCTCCAGTGGTCTTTCAGACTCATAAACACCACCATCGTTGACATAGCTGGAGGTTGTTTTCTGATAGGTGTGTTTATACTGGATCGTATATTTATCGGAAGTGATATTCTTTGGAAGCGTATCCACATAAACCCAATTTTTAGGTTTCGCCTTGATCTTAAAGGTCTTTGTTACGGTTCCGCTGTAATTCCCCTTAAACTTCACCGTTACCTTATAAGTACCAACATTTTTTCTTCCACGGGAATATGACACCTTGTAATTGCCGGAACTGATGGTTTTTTTATTCACACCGGTTACTTTTACCTTCGGTGTTTTTACTTTTCCGTCGTATGTATAGCTTGTTGCAGAAAGCTTTATTGTCTTCGGATAATAGATTGTTTTCTTTCCGGTCACCGCACCGCAGGAGCAAAGATACTGGACATATCCGTTCCTGGATGTAGTTGCTTTCTTCACCTGTTTTTTGTAGCTGTGTTTATGAGCTTTTCCGGTAATCTTAAAGGTTTTTGTAACGGTTCCCGAGTAATTGCCTTTAAACCGAACTGTTACCCGGTAAGTTCCAACATATTTTCTTCCGGCAGAATAGGTAACTGTATAGTTGTCTGCACTGATCACCCTGTTGTTGCTGTCTGTAACCTTTACCGTTGGCTTTTTTACTTTTCCATTATAAGTATAGCTTGTTCTGGAAAGCTGTATTTTTTTCGGATAATAGATGATCTGTTTATTCTGTATACTTCCGCAGCTGCACTGCTCCTGTGTATATCCGTTGGCAGTGGTGGTTGCCTTTACTGTTACTCTCTGATAGCTATGTGTATGTGTGACCGGAGCTGCCTGGACAGTGAAATTCACAGAATCCGAAAATGTATATGCATACTGTGCATGATTCACAGATGCCACCGCTACCCTGTAATTCCCCGCCGGCAGTGTGCAGGACCAGCTTGTTCCATTCACTCCATACTGAAATTGCGTCGGATTGGATTCTCCTGCTTTATACACATATACATCATAATATCTGGCATAGCTTGTTGCATTCCAGGAAAACGTTGTGGTCTGATTCGCTTTTCCCGGATTCACGCTCACATATGGCTTGCCCGGTACACGAACGCCCGGATAGATAAAGCCAAGCAGCACCTTGTTAGAATCATAAGGGCGCCTTCCTCCGACTGCATTGGTCAGTGTATATCCATATGCAACTCCATGAGAGGATGTCTGATCTTTGTCCGTTCTTCCTCCCTCATCTACCGTAAATCTGTTGTTTCCAAGATTAGCTGTTACATAAGCAGCATGTCCGTAATAATCTCCGCTCCATACAGCAATAGAACCGGGAACAGGCTCATTTCCTACTGCATAGCCCTGATTGATAGCATTTTGCCACCAGCTTACCGCATTTCCCCACGAAGGCAATGCGATTCCCTGTCTGTCATACACGCACTGCCATGCAAAGCGTGTGCAGGGGATCTCGTATAAGCCATCTCGATCCACATCCTGTGTTGTAGGATAAGGATTACCTGCTGCTGTTACCGTTGCCACCGGTACCGCACTGAAAGCAGTTACTGCAGACAGCGCAAGGACCATTAATTTTTTCAGAAGCTTCTTTTTCATAGTGTTCTCCTTTCCTGCGGTTTCATCCTTCTTACCGGATGATCCTGATCTGGCACGCCTCCATGGCTTTCAGTGCATTCTCATGACTCTCCGGTGTTACACCTGCGCAGCATGTGGCATCAACACAGATCGGCACTTCCGGAAGGGATGCCTTGATCAGAAGGGCATTGGAGATCACACAGATATCTGTGCAAAGTCCCACAAGAGTAATGCTTCCGATTCCTTCATCTTCATCGATCATAGTCAATTCCCCGGCAAGATCAGTGGAGCCGAAGGTTTCTTTATCAATGGGTTCTGTTTTCCTTAAGGCGTCCAGCTCTTCCCGGATCTGCCATCCAGCTGTGCCCCGGATACAGTGAGGAACCGGAAGGTTTTTCCCTTCCTGTGTCTCCAGATAATAAACCTCTTTCATGCCTGCCTTTTTCGCAAGACGCGCCCACTCTCTTGGGTTGTAATTCTCAGCTGTGAACTCTTCTGTGAGATGGCAGTAGTCCTCATGTGGAATCTGCTCCACGCTGCGCACCCATTCTCCTCTGGCAGGGATTGCATAAAGTCCCCAGTGAATAAACATGCCGAAACGGGCGTCACGGTACCATTCGGTACGTTTTGTTCTTTCTTCGATTACTTTGTTCATTTTATAATGTCCTTTCCTGTAACATTAGGCAAAATACTTTTCCAGTTCTCTCTTCATATCCTCTGGAATTTCCCGTTCAAAGGAAAGCTCTGGCTCGTTTGCCACCCATGCAGCTGCTGTGCAGAGAGTTTTCGCCCCTTCTTCCAGTGCACGAGGAGAAATATATTCTACCGTATCGTGTCTTGTATGCATGCCAAAGCCGTCACGGTTTAAGGTAAGCGCTGGCACACCTTTCCATGCGAAAGTATTGGAATCGCTGGCCCAGACCTGATTTTTGATGGCACCACCCAGCTGATTTTCTTCCATGAGGTTTTTCAGTTCTGCACAGACAGTCGGATCTGCAGTTACTCCCAGAACGTTTCCTCCCAGGAGCTGCCCTGCCAGGTCTACATTCAGATTAAACACATGGCTGCTCATTTCTCCTTCATGGGATTTCACATAATTCTGGCTTCCAACCAGACCTTTTTCCTCGGAGCCAAACCAGATGAACTCCATAGTTCTGGCTGGTCTGTGCTCTGCGAAATGATGAAAAGCTTCCATCACCATGGCTCCGCCGGACATATTGTCATATGCACCAGGGCCTTCCGGAACAGAATCATAATGAGCCGTTACCGTAACGATTTCTTCTGGAAAATCAGTTCCCAGAATGCGTACTGCCACATTGGCGGAATTGCGGGAAATCTCGCTCTGCTGAATGTTCAGGC
>OGOJ01001689.1_pt1 | contig 15603 bp, 17 predicted proteins | sample 1552601 | NCBI WGS metagenome assembly OGOJ01 (sample SAMEA2580184, study PRJEB22360) | human gut metagenome | biome: human gut; feature: human-associated habitat; material: faeces | place: Denmark | collected 2008/2010
GAGCCGCCGCCCCGGTGGTATAGCCCTCGTATTCCGTGCCGTCGGCGCGGCACAGGGCGTAGGTGACGGCGCCGGTGGTCTGAATGGCGTTTTCCAGACTGCCCCGGTCGCTGAGGTTCTGGGTGTTGACGTATTTCTTGTCGGGCCAGATCAGCAGATATGCGCCCATGCTGACCAGCTGCTTTTCACCGTCCGTCAGCGCCAGATCGATGGCCAGACCGTTGATGTACAGCGTCCTGCCGTCCACCCAGATCAGGCTGTCCTTGGCGGCAAGGCCGTTGGGCTTGTCCAGCGCCGCGATAGTCTTGCGCTTTTCCCGCACCGACAGCGTGGGATAGCCGTCCCCTGTCAGGTTCTCCATCCGGGCAAAGGAGCCCAGCGGCGCACGGCGCCGCGCGTCATAGCCCCCAAACTTGCTGACCGTCACGCGCTGTTGCGCCGGCGCCTTGAATTGTGATAGAAACATGCCGTTCCTCCTTTCTTGCACGGGGCGGGAGGAAACCCCTCCCGCCCCGCCGTGTTAGCATAGCTTTAATGCTCTGACGCCCCGCTCCGGCGCTGTGGTGCGGCATACGTAGTCCCGATAGGTCAAAAGACCGTTGTTCCAGTTGGCAGCGGCGCTGTTGTACCGGGCTATTTCGCCGTTGCAGTAGTGGATCTGCGCCTCCACATAGTGGCGGTACAGCTCGTCGTAGGGAGCCTCCACTGACAGCGCCGAGCCGTCCTCCAGCTCCGCCAGCTTACCCGTCACCCGGCAGACCTCCCGCAGCACGAAACCCTCCGCCTGCGCCAGCCACCGCAGCTTTTCGCTGTGGGTGTACTGGTTGGGCACCAGCGCGTCCACCTGCTCCAGAACCTGTCCGGCTGTGATGTTCGCCATGGGCATCCCTCCTCAGTCGGCCATTCTGTCCACGTAGCAGCGGGCTTCCTCCTGCATCATGCGGCGGGTTTCCAGCACCTCGCTTACGTAGTCGGGCACGTCCACCTGCGCACCCTTCATGATCTTCCAGCTGCGGCCGTTGACGGAGACGATCACAAAGTTCTCCTCCTGCTTGCGGCCTCGGGGGATGGTCAGCGCCACCATCCGTTCCGTCATGTCCTGCTTTTTTGCCATATTGCGTTCCTCCTTGTATTAGTTAGCGGCGTCCTCGCCGGAATAGCTGCTGCCGCACTCCACACGGACGATGTACTCATCGTACAGGATGGCGGCGGCGTGGATGCCCTTCCAGCCCACGCTGGAGCGCTGATCCAGCGGATCGGCGGTGCCGGAGGAGCCGCGGGGCTTCACGATGACCTCGGTGCCTTCGCTGAGATCCACCACGCCGTAAGCGCCCTTGCCCACGAACAGGCAGCCGTACACGGCGCAGCCCTGCTTGCCGCCTTCGCCGGGGTAGATGACCTCCTTGTCGCCCACAGTGACGGTCTTGTCCAGCACCAGCTTCGCGTCGGTGTTGCTCACCACCTGGCAGCGGGTGCCTCCCAGCACCACATAGCGGCCCGGCGACAGGCGCGCAGGCGCCGCCATATCCGGCAGGGCACACAGGGCCAGCATCCCCTGGGGCGTGGGCATGGGCGAAATGGACGCCATCACGTCCGCCGGCACCGTCACCCGCCGCACATTCTCCGGCAGTCCCTCCGGGAAGGCCACACCATCCGCGGCGATGACACACTGCACGGACACGCCGTGCTGCACCGCCTCGCCCACCAGCTTGGGGCTGTCGCACAAAAACACCCCGGCCTTCCGCCGGAGCGCCGCCGTATCCAGCCTGCGGACCTGTTCCAGCAGTGGATTGCGCCGGCTGGTGATGCGCTCTGTCATAACGGTGCCCCTCCCCTCTCAGAATATTCCTTATAATATAGGTATCCTCTGCGAATGTCAACAAAAAATAAGGGAACGCGGTACGGCGTTCCCTTATTGCGTACTCAAACCGCGTGTCCCTGCGCCCGGATGATCTCCGCCACCTGTGCCACACACTCCCGGCAGACGGCATCCTCCGGCGCCTCCACCATTACGCGGAGCACCGGCTCCGTACCAGATTCACGCACCAGAATACGGCCCGTATCGCCCAGACGGCGGGCCACGTCGTCCACAGCCTTCTGCACGGTCGGGTCCTGACGGGCGGCAGCTTTGTCGTGCACCCGCACATTCTCCAGCACCTGGGGATAGATGGTCAGTCCCTCGGTGAGCTTGCTCATGGGCTGCTTGCGCTCCAGCATGACTTCCATCAGCTTCAGGCTGGTCAAAATGCCGTCGCCGGTGGAGGCGTACTTGGAGAAGATGATATGCCCCGACTGCTCGCCGCCCAGGGCACAGCCGTTTTTGCTCATATACTCGTATACGTACTTGTCGCCCACAGCGGTTTTGGCATAGCGGATCCCCAACCGGTCAAAGGCCCGGTACAGTCCGAAGTTGGACATGACCGTGGTCACCACCGTGTTGTGGGGCAGCTCGCCCAGCTCCTTCATATGGCGGCCGCAAATATACAGGATGTGGTCGCCGGTGATGATCTGGCCCTTTTCGTCCACCGCCAGGCACCGATCCGCGTCGCCGTCGTAGGCAAAGCCCACGTCCAGTCCTTTCTCCACCACGAAGCGCTGCAGGGCCTCGATATGAGTGGAGCCCACGCCGTTGTTGATATTGAAGCCGTCTGGCTCATCGCCCATGACGTAGGTCGTGGCACCCAGTGCGTCAAAAACGCTTCTGGCGATCATCCAGGCGCTGCCATTGGCACAGTCCAGCCCCACCTTTTTCCCCTTGAAGGAGAACATCCCCAGGGAGATGAGGTAGCCCACGTAGCGGTTGCGCCCCGCGGACCAGTCCACCGTGCGGCCGATATGGTCCCGCTGCGCCAAGGGCAGCGTTTCCCAGGTCTGGCCGAACACGCTGAGCTTCCCGTCCAGGTAGTCCTCGATCAGGGCGACGGTGTCCTCGTCCATTTTCTCGCCGGACCGCCCGATCAGCTTGATGCCGTTGTCATAGAACGGATTGTGGCTGGCGGAGATCATAATGCCGCAGTCGAAGCCCTCCGTCCGCGCCACATAGGACACAGAGGGCGTGGTGGTCACGTGCAGCAGATAGGCGTCCGCGCCGGAGGCCACCAGCCCGGAGGCCAGGGCGTACTCGAACATATAGCTGCTGCGGCGGGTGTCCTTACCGATGACCACCTTTGCCGGCTCGCTGTCACCGCCGCGGCGCTTGCATTCACCGCAGTACCAGCCCAAAAAGCGGCCCACCTGATAGGCGTGGTCCGCCGTCAGGGTCACATTGGCCTCGCCCCGGAAGCCGTCCGTGCCGAAATATTTACCCATTTTTCTTCCTCCCTGTCAGCGCTGGGCGGCAATGTCGCCGCTGCGCTTGTAGATGCTCGCCGCCGGCACGGTGCCCCGCACCGAGGACAGCGGATATACCCGGCTGCCCCGTCCGATGACGCTGCCGGGGTTCAGCACACTGTTGCAGCCCACCTCCACGCCGTCGCCCAACATGGCGCCCACCTTCTTGCGTCCGGTGTCGATTCGCTCCACGCCGTCCGTGACCACCACATGGGTCTTATCGGACTTCACATTGGAGGTGATGGAGCCGGCGCCCATGTGGGCCTTATAGCCGAGGATACTGTCGCCCACATAGTTGTAGTGGGGCGTCTGCACGTTGTCGAACAGGATAACGTTCTTCAGCTCCACGGAGTTGCCCACCACGCAATGGGCGCCCACCAGCGCGCTGCCCCGGATAAAGGCGCAGTGGCGCACCTCCGCCTCCGGGCCGATGATGCACGGCCCGGTGATGGACGCCGTGGGCGCGACGTGCGCCGTCCGGTGCACCCACACCTCCGGGCCAAAGGGCAGATATTCGCTGTCCAGCTGTGCGCCCAGCGCACGAATGCAGTCCGCCAGGTCGGAGAGCGCCTCCCAGGGATAGGTAAAGCGGGCCAGGTAGTCCCCCGCCAGTGTATGTGTCAGATCATAAAGGTCGTTGATGGTGTACATAGTCTCCTCCTTCGCGCCTGTGCTACTGTACGCACCGCGCCGGGATGTTATGTGCTAAGTATACTATCCGGTGCGGCATTTGGCAAGTGGGGGACAGAAAAAACACCCCCGCGCCGCTTTGGCGCAGGGGCGTTCTCAGCCATTTCAGTTGTCCAGCGGCTTCATAGTGGGGATTTTCGTGACCAGCCTTAGATAAGCTCCGCTTAGCGTCTATAAGTCCCGACCGACATCTACTCGTTTGAAGCTGGGGTAAGCTCAGTTACGCCTAATTCAGATAGCGGAAAATCTAATGGCGTAAGCCGTGGAGTAAGCTGGCGTAAGGTGGCTTCATTTTTTTGAAAACGAGCCGTGTGCTATACTGAAACTAACCGCTAAAACAGTATAACACACGGCTTAACGAAACTCAATATTTTCCGTTCAGTTTACAAGCATTTCGGTTTTTCCATTCTAAAAATCTCTCTCGAAGCACTTCAACATCTTTCTCGGAATCCGTATGGAGATAAATATGATTGAGGATAAACAGCGTTTTGATTTCCGCTGCCATTTGCGAAGTATCCGCAGTTCTTTTAATAAGGTAGTAACCCAGCCGATTACTTTGACAAATGTGAGCTTTCACGCTTTGCTCTCTTTTCTCCGTCACGGTTGCTCCGGCAATATCGACCGCACAATGTAATTCAGGGAGGTATGCAACAAGTCGCATTCCAAGCTCCGAGTCGCTATTGCTTTTGACCGTAATGCCGTTCTGTGCTCCATACATCATTATCAGCATCTGCGGGAGAGCCTGTTGAAACTCCGCTTCACATTGAGGGCAACCCTTTTGCTCAATAGTTCTATCTGTGATTTTGGCACGGTAAGAGTGTCCTGCTCCGCATTTCCACCAAACGACCTTCATTGAGTTTCTCGATACATTGCTCGGTGTCCACTTGGAGTTCTTTTCATAGTCCCATTCTGAGAGCAAGTGAGGATCAGTTGTTCCAAGATCATTATAGCCTTGCAGAACGGCTCTCTCAGCACAAACAGGACACATACCGCCTTTGACCCGTGCTTTGACGACGGCTTTCCATTCATAGCCGCAGGTACGGCATTTCCACCAAACATTCTTTGTTGACTTCTCATTGACTGCATCGGGAGTCAACGGCAGATTCTTTTCCGACCACTCTGCGGCAAGGGATGGGTACTTTGTTTTTAAGTCATTAAATCCTTTGAGTAGCTTAATCCCACTACAATAGGGACACTGACTTCCTCCGGCACGGGTTGAAATCAATGTGTTCCATTCGTGACCCAAGTGACATTTCCACCAAACTTTAATATTCTTGAAAGCCGTAACCTGATCCGGCGTCAGTGGAAGGTTGCGCTCTGACCACTCCTTAGCGATTTCAGGGAAACGGCTTGCCAAGTCGTTGAAGCCCGGTAGTACAAAGTTGTGTGAGCAGTAGGGACAACCTGTGCCGTTCACCGTCCGGCTTTTCACAGATGCCGTCCATTCGTGTCCGAGCTTGCACCGCCATATTACCTTCCTGTGCGTAGCCGCTGTAATCATCGACGGTCTTAGCGGCTCATTCTTGGGCGACCATTCCTTCGCAAGCTCAGGGAACTTACTCTCAAAGTCGTTATAACCTCGAAGCACCCTCGCTCCCGAACATATTGGACATTGCTCGCCTGCGGAGCGAGCTTTAATGCTTGTCTGCCATTCGTGACCGCAAGCCCCTTTCCACCACACAGTTTTATTAGACCCAAAGGTCACTGTATCAGGAGTCAACGGAAAGTTCTTTTCTGACCACTCTGATACAAGATGCGGTCGCATCCTGCTTAAACTATTCTCCATATCTGAACGCTCCATTTCTCATTACTGCTTATAGTATAATTTCCATCCTCAGTTTTGAGAAATGTGCGAAAAAGAGAAAGCACTCTGCGAATTACTCACAGAGTGCTTTCCCTTCAAGTTTCCAGCTTGGTTGTCATATAGTCATCAAAGGCGGTGATCTCTTTCTTTTTCAGAGCGTCGGTCACATCAACATAGATATTCATCGTCGTCGATACATCAGCGTGTCCTAAGATGCTCTGAATGAATTTAAGGTTTGCTCCCGACTCACATAGCCTTGTTGCGAATGTGTGCCGGAGAATGTGGCAGCTGAACTGTGGCAGAAGAACCGGATCAGAGTCTGCTCCATATTTTTCGAGGATTTCATCATTACAATCTCGCATCATACGGCGGAGTGCTTTGTTGAGGTTTCCCTGATTTTGAACATCCCCGTAACGGTTGACAAAAATAAAGTCGTCATAGCCGTCCACTCGACTCTTACTGCTGATTTCAGCCTGAGATTGAAACTCTCGCTCCATTAAGAAGGCTTGTTTCACTCCCTCAGTCATCGGGATTTCTCGTTCACCGGCTTTTGTCTTGGGCGTGTTAATGGAAAAGTAGCAGCCCTTTTCGTCACGGTGATTATAATAGACAAGCGTGTGGTTGACTCGGATAATGCCCTTTTTCAAGTCAATGTCGCTCCAGCGAAGTCCGGTGATCTCACCGACTCGCATCCCCGTGTTTGCCATAACATAGAACACTGGATAAGATCGCGTCGATGAATCCGCGGCACATCGCTTTTTAGCTCCTGATAAACCGACCATACATCGCGAAGGGCGATGGTGCCATATAGATTTGCACAGGCGGCGAATAGAGAATGGAGGAAAGCACATGTTTCCGTTGATAAATCCGTATTCAGTTGTATATGTTCTCTAACAGAAGTTCACATCTGTGAACGAGCCGCAGGTTTTGACCATACCGGCAACAAAGAACAGCACAAGGAGTGCAAGTCCGATAGACTGCACTGCGCCGTTGATGTTGACGATCACGCCCCATATTCCACCGCCTTTGAAGTCCTGCGGCGTTGTCGTAATAAGCTGCCAAATCTCTGCCAGTTTCTCGTTCCAAGTTTCCAATGCGTTTTCAAGGTTTTGTACGACCCAGTTGTCGCTCACGAAAAGCACCTCCTTTTCATAGAGTTAAGGGGTGCTCCCGATTTTTCGGGAACACCCCTCAGTGTGAAATTTTTTAGCCGACAATCAGGTCGAGGATTTCCTTTGCAAAGGTGATGATGACGCCGCCTGCAAGGGTCAGGAAACCGTTGGCTCTCTGAGAGGGGTCGTGGGACTTCAGGGACAGACCGACCTGCACAACGCCGAAGCCCAACAGGATAAGACCAATGGCACGGATCAGCCCGAAGATAAAGGTAGACAGGTTGTTGATAACGGTAATGGGGTCGTTGGCGGCAAACGCCGTAACCGAAGTGCCGAGGACGAGTGCTACACCCATAATGGCGGTGCAGTAAATGCGGAAGCCCTTCTTGACCTTGCCGGTCATAGGCAGCTTTTCGGTATGCTTCTCGGTGTTCTTCTTAAAAATGTTCATATTAGTTACCTCCGTAATTTTGTTGTTGTATTGTTGTTGGTTTCCGAGTTGAAATCCTCATCGGACAGCAGCTCATAGGTGGTTTCCGATACCTCTGTATCCGGCAGAGTATCGGGGTCGAGGTACTGCACCTCAATGGTCGCAACATTACTTGTGACCTTGCCGTGCTGATAGACGCCGCCTTTTCCGTCGGCAGTCAGGTCAACGGCGGGGTGCTTGAGAATGTCGTATTTTAAGTCCATCACGGGGAGTTCCCCTCGGATGAACAGAATGGCGTAGCGGTTATCAAGCATACGAACCTCATCCGGGGTCAGAAGCTCTCGACCGCTGATCTGATAGTTGGTGGAATAGTTTCCGCTTCGCCCGGAACTCTTTCCGTAAGTGTTCGTATCGATGGTTTCCTTGCCCAGCAATTCGCTCACATACTTATGGGTGGACTGCTCGTTGCCACCCAAATAGAGGAACTCATCGCAGTTGCCGACGATGGATTCCCACTGCTTTTCAAACAGTGCCTTGAGCTGTGCCAAGTTCTGAAGAATGATGGACACAAACACACCACGGGAACGCATAACGGAAAGGATCTTATCGAAGTCGTCCGGCAGGCTGACATTGGCGAACTCGTCCATCAGGAAGTGAACGGGAATTGGCAATGCGCCGCCGTGAATATGGTCAGCGGAAAAGAATAGCTGCTGAAATAGCTGGGTATAAAGGATGCTGACCAAGAAATTGAAGCTCGAATCGTTGTCTGGGATAATAGCGAACAGTGCCACTTTCTTTTCGCCCATAGAAGCAAGGTCAAGCTCATCGGTAGCGTACCTTGTGATGCTCCTTCAGGAACTTCTTCCGCATCCGGGCGTACCTGCCCATCGACAGCTCCGGTTGCTCCGGCATTGTCAGATCGGGGAGCAGATAATCCCCCTGCCTCGTGTAAGTGATCTCGTTCATCGTCAGGACTCCTTTCGGTTTTTTCTTTGCCTACATTGTAATCGGCTTTGGTTTTCTCTGCAATTATGCGATTTTGACGGTCGAGGGCAAGAATGGTGCGAGAAATCTCCGCAAGTCCCATCTCCGCAATATCACTGGTAGCATACCGTCATACGAGTGCATTGCTCGAATGGTAGTGTACTTGGACTCACCGGAATACCAACCGTTCATATAGTGAAGATTGGAGTGTCCCCAAGTACCGCTGTAGTCGAGATTCGCATCTCCGCTTCTCGGAAAAGAAATGAGATAGACTTCCGCTTGCTCTCCTGCGGCAAAGGCGGTAGTCGTGCCAAGTCCGATAAATGCGGACAGGCACATCACGAGAGAAAGCAGTCCTGCAATTCCTCGCTTGAAAAAATGTGTTTTCATCGTGTTGATTACCTCCTTGAAAACGAAAAACGCACCGTACTTTGACGATGCGTTTCAGTGTGATTTGATTTTGTTGTTATGCGTAGCCGATATACACCTCAAAGGAACCGGTTCCGGTCTGCTCATACCAAATCCAAACATCCGTGATGTCGGGATCTTTGGCGTAGCGGCTCAAGTAACCCTTGATGTCCCTTTCGGTGTATTTGCATTGCGAACCTGCGGCAATGGGATTGTCCCAGCAGTACACGGCTTCGCTGTTCAGCGTAAGACCGACACTCTCGGCATAGCTCTTGGCAAAGCCGATCCAATAGCCAATGTCAAATGCTGGCTCTGTTGGTTCTTCCTGCGAAGGTTCGGTCGGTTGTGGTTGCTCTGCCGGTTTTGGTTCTTCCGTTGCCGGAGGTGTGGGCTGTTCCTTTTCGGACGGTGCAGAGACTTCCGGATGGCGCTCGGACTCGTCAGGTGTCTTGGACGGTTCGCTTACCTGTGGCGGCGTTGTGCCGCTGTTAGGTTGTTCGGATGCCGGTTTTGTTTGAATACTGCTATCCAACACGCCTGCCGTTGCTTCTGTTGAACGGTCATCGTCTTTCGGCTCTGTACTTCGGGGCTGTTCAACCTCCGTTTTCTCTGTTGCCTGCGCCGTTTCTGATTGGTCGGGAGCTTCATTACTTCCCGAAGAAGAAACCGGGACGGGCTGTTCTGCAATATGCGAGGTGTTGTTGCACCCCGAAGTCAAGCACAAAAGGACAATCAGAAAAAGAACTGCGATTTTAGATTTCATACGCTTCACTCCCTTCGACCACATTCTACCCGATGAGAACCGTTCAGACAAAGATGCGTTTTGAAGCGCAACTTTTCATCATACCGTCAAAACACAGTTTTTCGAATTGTGCGAACTCCGTTTGCTCTTAGATAGATTTAACTTAGAGAGATAAAGATAAATCAGGAGATAGTTTATTTCGGATAGTCAGGTAGTTCTCAGGGGTTGGAGTGTGAGGAAGGGGACAGCGGAAAACATACTCCGTGTGCCTATCGGCTGTCACGCTCTGCCCGCTGGCGCAGGAAACGACTGTAATGCTCCAATGCTTTGACCACATAATCCTCCGTTTGGCTGACGGGGATATTCTTCGGGATCAGGCTTCGCACCTTATCCCCACGCAGGACGATTTTCTCACGCTGGTTCGGTTTCTCCTCGCTCATAATAGCAGATACTACTTCCGGTGTGAGTTTGCCTTCCGTGAAGAACTTCCGCATACGAATGGTCTGATCGTGGGACGGGGTACATTGGTTCAGGTCAATTTCATCAACCACCGCCCGCTGGCTGTCCTCGTCCAAATAGGATAGCTCCACCGCAGGACGCATTTTGATTTTCCCTTCGTCCACAAGGTCAAGAAGTTCTTGGACAAGGTTTGTCAGACGGATATAGCGATGAATTTGATTTCTGCTATCGCCTGTTTCTTCTGTTATGGCTTCAGAGCTTCTATCAAACTTCGTCCCCACTGGGGACAAAGTTAAATCTGAACGCTGTCCTTGCCGCTTCATCGCTTCCAGCCGCATTTTATAGGCAAACGCCTTTTCTGAGGGAAGTATCTGCGACCGCTGGTAGTTGCTCTCCACCATCAGCACAGTGGCGGCATCACGGTCAAGGTCTACGACCTCGCAACGGAGTGCTTCAAATCCGGCAAGTTCACACGCTCGTTTTCGCCTGTGACCGGAAATCAGCTCATATCTGCCGTCCTCTTTTTGACGCACGGTAGCCGGAGTAATGACTCCTCGCTCCTTGACACTCTCCACAAGCTGTATCATATCCTCGTCGTCCCGTACCTTAAATGGGTGGTCGGGAAAATCGTCGATCAGCTCAAGGGGAATATCTCGGATTTTACTGAGCTTGGCATCGTCCCGAAGCTCCTGTGTAGAAAACAGGTCATCGAGCGTCGGCAGAGTGAAGTCGCTCTTTCTTCCTGCCATCGGCAGACACCTCCTTTGCGAACTCAGCATAAGCCTTTGCAACAGGACTGCTCGGCTCATACTTGTAGATGCTTACGCCCTTGGAAGCAACCTCTGCGGCTTTCACTGCCATAGGAATGGAGGAACGGTATATCTTAATAACGCTCCCAAAGTTCTTTCGCAGTGCGTCGGCAGTGCTTTTTGCGAGGTTGGTGCGGTTATCTACGATGTTCAATAGGATACCGTCGATTCGCAGGCTCGGATTGATGTACTGCCTGACCTTTCCAATGGTCTGCATCAGTTGGGTCATTCCCTTTGCCGGAAGGTATTGCGCCTGCACGGGAATGATTACGCTATCTGCCGCCGCCAAAGCATTCAGAGTTACCATACCGAGCGAAGGCATACAGTCAATCAGTACATAGTCATAATTGTCTTTGACCTTGCTCAGATAGCTTCTCAGAATGGTTTCACGGCTCATTGCGGTCACAAGCATCATTTCCATAGCAGACAGCTCGATGTTGGCAGGGAGCAGATCGACATTTTCCTCGTGATGCAGAATGCCGCTTCGTGGGTCTGTATGATCTTCACGGATAACCCCGGATAGCTTATCGGTAATGGTCGTCGTAAGACTGTCATTATCTCGCCACCCAAGGCAAGTTGTGAGGTCGCCCTGCGGGTCGGCATCTACAAGGAGTACCTTCTTGCCGAGTCGTGCAAGCCCGACACCCAAATTGACCGTTGTGGTCGTTTTGCCTGTGCCGCCTTTCTGATTGCAGATAGCAATGGTTTTACAGTTTGGCATTTCGCTTTTCCTCCTTCTTATTAGATTTGGATCGCTTGATCCACCAAAACACAGGAAGCGGAGTCCTGTGCTTTGGTGGTCGCATTTAACTCGATCTCATCCCCCAAATGCGTAAAAGGAAATCAACAGGCGTTCGGCTGCTGACCGAACTCATAGGAATCTCACCTCTGCCGGGTACTCCGCCAGCCCCATAGGGAAGTATCATTGTCCCTGAATCGTTTCATCGCCTTATCCGTAGCAAGCGGATATTTCAGAATGGTTCGGAATCGCTACCAACCTTGCTTTCCGTGATAACCCTTGTGGGCAGGAAGTTCGTGGCGCACCTTCATCCGACTGGAGCTTACGCCCCGATCAGGAATGTACCTGTTGAATGTGTATTCGATTGTCAAGGAACAGGTGAGAGGTTATTTGCCCCTCAAGTGGTAGATCACGGGAAAGGGCAAAAATTAAGCATCTGGAGAAATTTCTAAAAAATTTTTTCACGGTCTCCTCCTTCGAGCATTCATCATTGGAATATCAGAAAACAAAAAAGGCCCAGCTACCACAATGGGTAACTGGGTCTCAACCATCCGTATATGGTATAAACGGGAATAAACTTCGCCAAAAGGATTCAAAGTAAAACAAAGATACCGGGAGGGAAAATTGTCTCTATAGATGCGCCTCGCAGAGCTCGGAATGGAGGGAGATTTTCCCCTATTTTTTTAACCCATTCATCGCTCCAAACCCGGTTTTCCCCTATGGTTAACCCATTAAAAATGGGATAGAGAGTATCAAATTTTCTCAAAAGGAAACAGCAGAATCAAAAAAGAAAAGCCCCGGAAACCGTTGCGTTTCCAGGGTTTTTGGCATTTTGAAGTCTCGATCAGCGCTTGCTGAACTGGGGCGCGCGACGAGCAGCCTTCAAGCCGTACTAAACATCTCTATGGTGCATTTTTCCTTGATATTACGGGCTTTTTCGCATTTTCTGTTGTCGGTTGTCCTATTCCTTAACCATGGAAATCGGTGATTTTTCATCGAAATTCTCCTGGTTCAAAGCATCATTCACTACCTCGAAAAGTTCCTCTGGTTTATTATACTTGACCCTCGCGTAAATGTCCATAGTTGTCTTACTATTCTCATGCCCTGCCAGGTACTGAACTGTCTTAGGGTCAACGCCCGCATAGAGCAGATTCGTGATGTAGGTATGCCGCAACAAGTGCGGTGTTACATCGAAATTCAGGGTATAGCGAATCTTTGGATTGTTCCTCTGCCTTGTTCCTAATGTCGGCTTGACGGTATATTTAATGCTCTGTCCATTCACATATTTATAGTAGGTTCTCTCTTTTGCAGAACGAACAACCACATACTGCCAAACTCTCGTAAACTGAGAATAGGAAAGCGGCTGTCCCTCACTGTCCGCAATCACATACTCCGATATGGAATTGGCTTTTGCTTCCCGCAGGCAGTCCACCAGGCACTTCGGAATGGGAATGTCCCTTTTAGCTGCTTTTGTCTTTAGAACGGTAGAAATCACCGGCCTGTTATGCTCCGCGCGCCATGCACGTCTCACGGAAATGTATGGTGTGGATTCATCCAGGAATACACAATCCCATTGCAATGCAAGAATTTCTTCCCGACGCAAGCCGGAATACAAACCAATCATAATAAAAAGATATGGCGGAAGCTCTTTCACCGTATCCAACAGAACCGCAACCTGTTGATCTGTTAAGGCATCTTTCTTTTTCGATGCTTTTCCGCCCTTTGCTGAAATTCCCACACATGGATTATCGGTTATCAGCTGACTGCGCTCTGCCGAATAAAACACACACTTAATCAGCATATTTACCGTATCATACAGTCCTTTCGATTTTTGAGACAGCGGAACAAGCGTCAGACGAATATCATCCGCAGTCACTTCCTCCATATACATATCTCCCAGAGAGCTAATGACATAATTCTTCATATTCTGTCTGTATCCTTTTATAGTAGCCGTAGACACCTTTGCTGACTGCATCAGCAGCCATTTCTCACAATACTCGGCAACCGTTGGATGCTTTCGGTGAAAGATGATCTCATCCACCTGTCTCCGGGCCTCCAACTGCTTTTCATATAATTCTTCACAGGTGGTCGCATATAAGCTGACCTGCTTTCCATCGGCATCTGTAATTCTGGTTCTGTAATACAGTGTTCCTTTTCTTGTAACCGTTCCGTACTCTGGAACGCTTTGTTTTTTCTTAGCCATACAAATCTTCCTTTCCTGATAATGAGTGTTCTTAAATTCACACCTTCTTTTTATCAGAAAGCACCCACTTAATCAAAGATACGGATCATGTAAAACAAAGAGCGAGACATCCTTGCCTCGCTCCAGCTTTGTTTCCTACTCTTTATAATTGTTATGCCTGTGCTGCATCCCACTGGGCAAATGCACCACCCATTGTTCTTACCAGCTCATCCGGTCTGTTGTATTTAACCTTTGCGTAAATATCCATCGTAATTTTACTACTCTCATGCCCCGCCAGGTATTGAACCGTTTTCGGGTCCACGGACGAATGAATCAGATTCGTAATGTATGTATGCCGCAGCTGATGCGGTGTCACTTCAAAATCCAAACTGTAAATCACTTTGCCGTTATGCGCTGCCTTTTCACCGAGGACTGGCGTAACCGTGTGCTTTACACGCTTTCCATCCTCGTAGCGATAATAGAAACGCTCCTTGACTGTTCGGGTTACAATGTACTGCCAGAGCCGCTTGAACTGTGTATAGGACAACGGATCACCATCCCGGTTCGGCACCACATATTCTGACTGTGAATTAGCTTTTGTCTCTTTCAGACAGTCCGCCAGGCAAACCGGCAACGGAATATTTCGATGCGCGGCTTTCGTTTTCAGCTCATCCAGAATCACCGGTCTGTTATTTTCCGTGTGCCATGCCCTGCGTACCGTTAAATAAGGGCAATCCACATCCAGATATACAGAATCCCATTTTAGGGCAAGAATTTCTTCTCGCCGCAATCCTGCATACAGCCCTAACATGACAAATACATACGGCGGAAGTCCCTGAATGGCATCCAGCAGTCTGGCGGCCTGTTCATCCGTCAATGCAGCTTTGTCCTTCTGCGGAACGCCTCCACCTTTGGCTGTAAGGTAAGTAGTTGGGTTGTTATCAATAATCTTACTTTCCTTTGCTGCACGGAAAATGGATTTATACAGGATAACCACTGACTTATATACCGAAGCGGACTTCTCGGAAACAGGAACAAGTGCAAGCTGAATGTCATCCAGTGTCACATCTGCCATCCGCATCTGTCCCAGTTCTTTTATAATGTGCCGTCTGACCTTTGAGGTATAATCTATCAGCGTGGTTGCCCTCACATGAACCGACTGCATCAAAAGCCATTTTTCACAGTAGTCTGCAACCGTCGGGGATTTCCGACAGAATGTATCGTTGTCGATCTGCTCTAATGCTCCCAACTCTTTATCATATAATTCTTCCGGTGTTCTCGCATAAAGGGCCACCAGTTTTCCATCTGCGTTCTGAACCCGCGTTCTATAATAATCTATGCCGTTAAGCGTAACTGTACCGTATTGTGGAATTGCTCTTTTTCTTTTTGCCAATTCCGCCACCTCCTAAGAATATACTCCAGCGCTGTATCTATGTTTTATCAGACCATTATGATTTCGACAAGGATACGGACCGGCTCACACTCCAGCTCTGCGAGGTTTACGATAAGTTGCGTTCTTTTCTGCTGGCTTTGCTCTGTGGGTGCATTTTGCGATATACTCCTGAAGGCCCGCTGAAGTAAAGTACACACAGCCATTCTGCACATATTGCACATAAGAAATAAGACCATTGTTACGGGCCGCGTCCAGCGTTGCAATACTGATACCTAAGATTTCTGCTGCTTCTTTTCGTGTAATAAGTTTTTCCATAAAGCATATTTCCTCCAATCTGTCAAGTTTGTCATCGTGTTTGTTCAAAGCCACATGAATACGCTGGCAGCCGAAACTGCCAGCGCATGGTATCTGATTTTGAACAGGAAGCTGTAAACGCTTCCTATTTATATAACTCAGCTTTCATCACATTTGCCACGCCCCCTGACGATGGGAACACAACAGGTCTCCGCTGGCGCGGCTGT
>OGOJ01001697.1_pt1 | contig 15548 bp, 17 predicted proteins | sample 1552601 | NCBI WGS metagenome assembly OGOJ01 (sample SAMEA2580184, study PRJEB22360) | human gut metagenome | biome: human gut; feature: human-associated habitat; material: faeces | place: Denmark | collected 2008/2010
TTCCAAAAGATATGACAGTTTTTGAAGCTCATAATATGTCGACTTTGCTTGAAAATGAAATAAGAGAAAAATTGTTTATAGAGGCTACTATTCATATTGAGGCTTATTAAATAATTATAAAATGGAAACTTGAAATTATTTTATTTATAGAATAATATAGATTAAAATTATAAGGATTTAATTTTGAGAACTATAAGACTCGATATAGAAGATAGAGAAAAAAGTTTTTTGTCGCCAGCGGCTTCGTTTTCCGCGGAGAGCAAGGGAGCGGAATTCAAAAGAGAAAAAGACGATATAAGAACTCTATATATGCAAGACAGAGACAGAATAATTCACAGCGAATATTTTAGAAGATTAAAAGATAAAGCTCAAGTTATAATGCTTTCGGTTGGAGATTTTAGAACTAGACTTACTCACACTTTAGAGGTTATGCAAATTGCGCGAAGCATAGCGAGAGCTTTAAGATTAAATGAAGATTTAACCGAAGCAATAGCGCTTGGGCATGATTTAGGGCATTCGCCTTTTGGACATGCGGGAGAAAAAGCGATAGCGAAATATTATAAAGGTTTTCATCATTCTACTCATTCTTTAAGAGTAGTCGAGCATTTAGAAAAAGGAAAAGGGCTTAATCTTACTTTTGAAGTTAGAGATGGAATAGTAAAACATACTAAAGGCAAGAGCGGGAAATTAATCGCCGATTCTTTGGGACCTGCGACAAACGAAGGAATGTTGGTTAGAATATCCGACACAATAGCGTATTCAAATCATGATGTAGACGATGCGATAAGATACGGACTTTTAAAATTTGAAGATATTCCAAAAAGTATAACCAAAATTTTAGGGCATAGCTATGGCGATAGAGTTGACGCTATGGTTATGGGCGTTATAAAATCGAGTATGGAAAAAATGGAAATTGATATTGACGAAAAAGTTTTAAAAGCTATAAACGATTTAAGAGCTTTTATGTTTAAGAAAGTTTACGAAAGCAAAATTATATTGGAAGATTCTGAAAGAGTTTATAAAATAGTTTCTACGATTTTTGAATATTTATTAAAACATAAAGAAATTATAGAAGAAGATAAATTATTTAAAAAAGCAAATATTCCATACAAAAGCGAAGAAGAATTAGTAAAAGATTATGTCGCTCATTTGACGGATTCCGAAGCGATAGCCTTGCATAAAAAAATAACTTACGGAAAATTAAATTATCTTTAATAATTGCTTTAATATTTTATATATGCTATTATTCAAAATTAAAAATCAAAACAAAATTTTTAGAGGATTTAATTTAAATGAATGTTATAAAAGGTTTTATAGTAGGCGCTTCTATGTTAGTTCCTGGTTTTAGCGGAGGAACTATGGCAATGATACTTGGAATATACGATAAATTAATCGCCTCTTTAAGCGGTATTTTAAGTTTTTCAAAAAATGAAAATTATTTTATAAAAAATAAATCAAATTTTTTAATAGTAATTCTTTTTTCAATAGGAGCTTTGCTTGGAATGATTTTAGTTTCAAAACCTTTATCGGTAATAATAGAAAAATTTTTTACAATATCATGTTTCTTTTTTATGGGAGCGGCTTTGGGCGGTTTTAACGCAGTTTATAATAAAACAAAATCTTATAAATTTAATTATATGAGCGTATTTTATATAATATTAGGAGCGGCTATAGTATATTTAATATCTATTATACCCGAAGGTTTTTTTAATTCGGATAATAACAGAGGAAAAAGTTTAACTTATTTTATACTTATAGTAGCGGGTTTTATTTCGGCTATAGCTTTAATTTTGCCAGGAATAAGCGTTTCATATATGTTTTTATTGCTTGGCATTTATCAAGAGACAATAAACGCAGTTCAAAATCTTTATATTCCTTATTTAATTCCTTTATGTTTTGGTTTGATTTTAGGAATAATTTTAACTACAAAAATTTTGGAATATTGGATGTCGCATTATGTTAAATCTTCTTATTTGATTATATCGGGATTTGTTTTAGGTTCTATTATTCAAGTTTTTCCAGGTTTTCCTAAAAATATTATAGAATGGATATTATGCCCTTTGCTTTTTGTATCGGCTTATTTATTGGTAAGACTTTTGCAGAGATTTGACTCTGATACGATTAAGTGAAAAATAAATAAAATCTTCGTTATTTTTTACCGATAAAAATAACCACTCCAGGCTAAAGTATACCTTTAGTGAGAAATCCAATTTTAATAAAATTTCACTTGAATTATTTTTTATAATCATATATTTTAATTAAAATTTATCGATAAAAAGCCGATATTTTAATATAAAGAAAGTTAAAAATTAAAAATTTTTTGCTTGACTTTTTTAAATTATTTGTTATTATTATAACAGATAGTCAATTAAAGTTTAAACTTTATAGGTAAAAAGTAGTTTACTTTTTTAAAATAATTTTTATATTATGTTGTTTCAGCTAATATAAAGCAGCACATTTACTAGTTAAAATGAAAAATCCCAATAGTTTTTACACTATTATTGCAACTGATAGTTGGAATACTGTGTCAACAAGGGTAATAACACTTATAGAAGGAGGCTATGGAACTTGGGGAACAATAAGTTAAAAATATTTTTCTTTATTTATATATTTAGAAAAAGCGTCTTCCTATGTAATGGAATGCTTTTTGTTTGTTTTTAGTCGATTGCTTAATAACACCAGCGAATAGAATATAAAATAGCAGCGAATAGATTTTTGCGCTTTACTACATATTAAACAAAAATTAAACGATTTTAAAGCTATTTTTTATGTATTTATGCTTGAAAAATTTAACTTTTTGGAAAATACATAAAAAATTTAAATTATATACAGTAATTAAATAGTCCGTATCCAAATAAATTGAGACAATCTAAAGAAATTATTTTCCTACAATTTAATATCTCACGGCTACATCGTATTTAGTATTAAGTTTCATATATAGGCGTTGTATTTTCCAACGATTTTATTTTTATTTTATTGCCATAAAAAAGTATAGAACTCGAATTAAATATGGCGGAATTATAAACGGATAGACGACTAATAACAGATGGTGCGCTAAACATTATATTTAATAAATCTATTGAAATATGAGAATAAAAATAATTAGAAACTATTTTTTTATTTTGCCCTAACTTATCGGCTAACACTTGTTGCAAATCTACAGTTTGAGAATATACAATCCCATTTTCGTCTGGAGTTACATAGTCGACTTCGTTATTAGAGAGATTAATTGCATTTTCTATTCTCTCGCTCAACACGGGATTGTTTTCCACTTTGGATATCACTTTTGCCAATTGGTCGATGTCGGTATTATTAGGTTCTAAACCGACTGATTTAATAGCCTCTCCCAAATTGTCTAAAATCAAGTTTAGAGTTTCTGCGGGGATAAAAGACGCCAACTGTTTAGGGTCGCTAAAGCTACCGTTTGTAAATTTGCCGTCTTTTAGTCCAGGATATTTAATTTTTTCTCCGAACATTGTTATTTCTTCTTCGGTTGGATATAAGCTCATATTTTACTCCTTGTTTATATTGTTTATAATTTTAAAAAAAATAATTTTATTAGCTAATAAGAATTGATTAATATAATTTTCTATTTTATCAATCAAATTTATCTCTTCAATAGTCAAAGAAATAATTAAAAGCGAAAACGCTCTATAATCGTAGATTCTTTTTTGTCCGCATCTTGAGTCACCAAAAAAAGCGGGCATAATCTTTTCATCAACCGACAGTATATTTGCTTTATACTCTTCGTTTATATAATTATCAATTAATTGCCAATCTATTTGCAAACTTTGATTGCTTACTAATTTTAAATTTGCTTTTCTTTCCTCTAAAGATAAATGAGGATTTGTTTTTCCCGAATATACTCTTTCGTAGTCTGCAATAGTATCTTCGGAGCAGGTTTCTAATCTTGCTTCTTTCCAAAGTTTATTTAATTCTATTCTAAAATCATAAAGGTTCTTTGCTTGAGCGCGGGCAAGATTCGATAAATCGGATTCTTTATCTGCAAATTGTTCTTCAAAAAAAGAGCCTTCGGGATACAACTCTTTAACGGCTTCTATATATCTTTCTTCGTTATTTATTAAAGCCATGTTATAGCTCCTAAAACGGGAAATTGTAATTGAGTAATATATTTATCGCCGCCCTCGATTGTTATAGTAGCGTCAGTAAGCGAAGTGGCATCGACTATTAAGTCTCTAAAGGTTTGCGCGGTTATATTCATATCTGGGCATGCTCTTTCTTCAAAATATAAATTAAATGTTTCTTTTATTTTATTTCTGTTTGAAATAGTATCTTCTTCGGGTAGCAAATCTACCGAAATATTTATATCTATAATTTCTGCGGATTTAACGGTAAATATAACGGGAGGCGCGACTTTTTCAATATAATTTTGAATATGTTTAATATTAGAGACTTCCATAAAACCGCTTGACGCATTGCCACCGAGAACGGTTATAAGCAAAGCTCCAAATCTATTAAAGTTTTTGAACTCCCAAGCTCTTGAAACTTCAGAGGATGACGCTAAAGCCCAACTTATAAAATCGCCTGCTTTTCCATTTTCCACATTTTTATAATAATTCATAACTCTAGCTAAATATTGCTCGTCCGACTCTCCGTCCGTTCCGCCTGCGATATTTTTACCTACTGTAGCTTCGCTTTCAATATTCGCTATTAAATTAGAGCTTAAAGTTAATTTTGAGCCTGATTTTAAATTAGAGTCGCTTCCCATATTTTCCGCTTGCACTTCGATTTCAACCGTTCCGTCAATTCCTATAATATACGATTTATAATTTGAGTAAGTTTTTCCTTGCGGAGAAGAAAATATACAACCAGCGGGAAGCGATACGCCAGCGACTCCTTTTACTATCAAAGTTCCGCTTGCCGTTTCGGGATATAGAGGAGGCACAATATCCGCCCAATGAGCGCGTAAATATTCTTTTTCTGCGGTATCTGGGAATATTTGCTTTTTCAAGAATTCAATATCTCCGAGCAGAGAAAAATAAATTCCAGCTTCGACATCCGAAATAATTTTTACCAAATCGTATTTCGGCGTATTTTCAAGCGGGTTTAATTTTGAGTGAAATTGATTATATATTTTATTTTTTATCTCTTCAAGCGTTCGCATATTCTTTCCATACTCCTTCTATGATATTAATGTTATTAATAGGCGACTGCCCGCTGGAAGCGAAGGACTGCATTTTCTTATAAGGATGTTTGGAACGAAGAGCATATTACCTCTTTCACTGTCGCTAAAGTTATGCAAATTGATATCCTTAAAGACATGAAAGACGCAGTAGAAAAAGCCATCGCAAACGGCGAGACTCTTTCGCAATTTAAAAAAAATCTTTTGCCGACTTTATACCAGAAAGGTTGGAGCGGAAAACAAATTATAAAAGACGATAAAACGGGAGAGGATGTCGAAGTTTATATTGACGCTCCGCATCGACTTAAAACAATATATGAAACGAACTTAAGAAGCGCTTACATGAAAGGCAGATTTGACCGTTCCTATGAATCGGACGCCCACCCGTATTTGGCGACTGCCCGCAGAAGCGAATGTATAGAGTGGGACCTTCAAAAGTTCATCGCCCAGAGCATTTAGCTTTTGACGGTTTAATTTTAGATAAAAACGATAAGTTCTGGCTTTCCCATAATCCGCCGAACGGATGGGGTTGCAAATGTTATACAGTCGCAGTGAGTAAAGAGAGAAAAGAAAGATACGAAAAAGAAGGAATACCTTCAAACTCCGAGAGCATGCCGCTAACGATTAAAATAAAAGCAAAAACTGTTTCTCCTAAAATATCTTATAAAACTTATATTAATAAAAGGAACGGGACTATCTCTAAAGTGCCAGGCGTCTGCCCGCATGTTGCGTCGGGAGTAGACCCGTCCTTTAATTTTAATATAGGAAATTATAGCCGTGATTTAGTCCTCTTTGACGACTTTATGTGAAAAGGAAAAAAAGATTTTCCAAAGCGTTTTGAATATATAGCCGAGACAATCTTACGAAACGAAATCAAAAAAGAACAGTTTGAAAGTTTTATTGAAAAAGCTTTTGCCAACGCAACATGCGGCGACACAGTCGGGCAGACGCCGCAGTCGCCTGATAATAATTCTAAAAATATAACCGCAGTCGGTTTTATTTCTTCGGCTATTTCAAAATACTTAAAAAATAAAATTGGAATAGATATCGGCGAAAGCGTGACAGTAGGACTTGAAGCAAGATTATTAAACGGATTAAAAGCTAAAAGACATGCCCTGAAAGGCGAGGCTCTTTCAAAATCGGACGCCGATTATATTTTGAAATGTTTGCTTTACGGAGATGTTTATTTTCAAAAGAATAACGGCTATTTAATTTATTTGTATAAAGTGTCGGAAGATAGATATTTGCAAATGTCTATAAAACCTTTTGGCAAAGTGTCTAAAAGAGCAACTATTTTGAATATTCCACAAGTTAGAAATATTCAGTTTTTGAATGACAATCAAGTAAAAAGTAAATATATTAAAAATAAATTATTGGAGGTAATAAAATGACTAATGAGATATTAGATAGTAATTGCGAGTGGATATGTCCTTATAATTATGATTGTAAAAATTGCAAAAAATGAAAGATAGGAATTTAAACCGCCTGTCCATAATAATTACTCATTATGGCGTTATGCCTCAAAGCTTAAATCCTATCTACTTAAAGTATAATAAATTAATCGGCAAAAGTCAAGTCTTGAAATTCCCAAGAATATATTTTTTATTTTATAAAATATTAATAGCCACTCTAACCAAACCTACTATTTCCAATCTCTCGTCATTGATTGCAACTTCAAAAGTTTCGTAAAGTTTATTATCGCAAGCCATTATATAACTTTCCGTATTTTTTAGAGATATTCTCTTTACCGAATAGACGCCGTTTATTTTCACCGCATAAATTCCAGAACCCACAAATCCAAAATCATTACATAATATTATGGCGTTCTTGCTTATAGTCGGCTCCATATCGTCAGAGGTTATCGCTATCGCTGTAAGTTTTTCTCTGTATATATTAAAAACTTCGGGTATCAAAATCGCTGTTTCTTTTTCTCTTGCTGCTATATTTTCTATTTTTATTAAGTCAACTTCTTTCGGCGAGTTTTCGTCTGTCGAATCTTCGGCAACATGCCCACAGTCGTGCAATAAATAGACGAAAAGCAAAAGATTAGTAAATATAATTCTATGAATTGGGAAAAAATAAAATGACAAAGTTCGCAGCGCTGTCAATTTTGAAATAAAAAAAGGTTGGATATTGTATGGCACTAACACATACCGATTACTCAATATGCAGTTGAAAACTCCAAATACATATCCAACCTATTTATAGTATAGTCAATAAAATATTAAAAGTCAAGAGCAAAAGAGGAAAAAATATGTGGGAAAATATGCTTGATAGAATTTACCATACCCAAATGGAAAAGACACAGGAAACGGTAAGTAGACGACTCGATAAAATAAACGAAGTAAGCGGATTAAATTATGAGTCGAATGTAGCGAACTGGATATTGATTGATTTCTTAATTCTCGATATTGAACACAAAAGGACATCATTATCGTTTGACGATTTAACGAAAGAAAACCCAAAAGCTTTGGCATATCAAATAAAAAATGCATTAAAATTATTATGCAAAAAACAGATTTTAATTAAACCTATCAAGGACGCAAATTATTATTCTTTGAATAACGAATATATGATAAAAATAAGATTTGGGATATTTAAGGAGAATTAAATATGTGGTGGAGGGCGAAAGATTATAATTTAATTATTAAAAACGAAAAAAAAGGTATATTGAATACTTTTCAAAAAAAGAGGTAAAAGGAGAGATTAAAATATGTTTAGAAGAAAAAGCAAAAATGAATTCGTAAAAATAGTCAAGAAAGGCATAACGGTAGCCGTGATATTAAAAGACAATTTGGTATGCTATTTCATTAACGACTATAACAAGAAAAAGAAAGTTAAGATTAGATTATTAACGCATGACTTCATCGATATTGGAGTAGATAGTTATGACGGGGGAGTGGAAATCATAAATGATATAGAAAGGCAAACGGAAATATAATCAAATGAAAATTAAATTATTAGATTTAGAGAATATGTATTAGGGCAAATTAAACGGCGATTTTATGGCTAATTTTGGCGGATTTTTCGGGTATTTTTGAGCTATTTTTCGGTATTTTCCTGTATTTTCCATGTATTCGCTGGGATTTTATAATCTATTAGTCGGGGTTAATAGTTTCTGGAGTTTCACTCTCTTATCGTAGAATTTATTAACTTTATTAACAACAAGTGATTTTAACCCTTTGCATGCTTGCCTAAATTCAACTTACATTTTCAATAATCCTAATTTCATTATCGCTCAAACCATACAACCCATAAACCAACTTGTCAATCTCTCCATCCAACGCTCTAACCTGCCTCTCTAAAATCTCTTTAGTATTAGGATTATTTTCTCCAACCAACTTCTTATTAATAGCGATTATATTATCTACAAGTTTAACTAATTTATCGTGGACTTCTTTATCCGACTTTTTTATCAAATCTACTGAAGGCATAGGTATTCTTGAAGTGGCAGGATTATCAAAATGCATAGTTCTTATGGCTTTACCAAAAACAAATATATAAGTAAACCAAGATATTAATTTTGAATTTAAAATAGCTAATATAAATTTTGAATTTAAATCACTTATATTGTCAAGCTGATTTATTGTATTAACTAATATGTATTTATCTTTATTTTCTATTGTATTTGAAAGCATAGCTATTATTTTTATATGTGGCGTAGGGTTCATTATGTGAGCTACTATATTTTGAGCTAAAATAGAATTTTCTCTAATAACGCCTTTATTATTTTTAATATATTTTTTATCTAAAAATCCTTTTATAGTATTTGGATAATAATATCTATTTATATTTTTTCCACCTAAAACTTTTAATGCTCCTTTATTATATTTTTCTATTATTTTGTTTTGATAATTTCCCTCTAATTTATTTATACAATAATCATTTACGGTTTTTTTGCTTGAAATCATTTTATAAGCGATATTTAATTCTTCATTAGAAACAGCATTTAAATAAAATCCAAATTCTCTAAATGTTTTTTTATCAATTTTGCCAACCGTTATAATATTATTTTCGTTTCTTTCGGAGGCTTTATAAGTTTCGACTTCCGAATTGTTGCAAAACATAATTATAACTTGTTCCAATTTAACTTCTTTCCAAACTTTACCGCAATCTACCAATTCCTGCAAATCGTTTATAATCAATTCTCTTGAGCTTTCCCAATTTGAAGCGTATATAAAAGATTTAGGAATTATAAAACCATTAACGCCTTTGTCTTTTAATAAATGTTTCGATAATCCTATAAATAATGCGGCGGTATTCGTATTGTTTAAACTATATTTTCTCTCCAAATAATCTCTTTCAATATCCATTAATTCTGCGCCGTAAGGAGGATTGCCGATTACAATATCAAATCCGCCGTCCTCATACTGATTAAAAGCTTTGTTAATCGCATCCTGAACCCTAACAACAATGGGCTGTAGCCCATTGTGTGCTATATCTATATTATATGTTTGTCTCTTGCGTGCTATATCTATATTATATGTTTGTCTCTTGCATTCTATTTCCATATTGAGTGCATTTTCTATGTGCGCTTTTTCTTCGTATGTATTTTCTATATTATCCGTTTGCTTTTCTCCATTGTGTTCTTCTGTAGTTTTGTAAGTATCCATATAGTAGCTTTCTATTTTAGATATTTCATTAAGTTTTTTACTATTATTTGCATTATCATAACAAGGGGTTACAACCCCTTGTTTTTGTATTCCTGCATTATCATTAGCAATGGGCTGTAGCCCATTGTGTGCTTTTGCATTGTTGCGTCCATTTGTATCATTGTATTCGTCTGTATAATTACATACTTCCGCATTTTGTCCGCACAGAAAAGATAAAATAATGGGTTTCAAGCCATTATTTTCAGGCAGTTCATGTTTTATTCTATTGTTATTAATATATTCTATCGTGTTATAAAGTCGCTTATCGCTATCTATTTCTTTTGCATCATATTTTTGCGCCCATAAATGAAATACTTCCTCTTTTGGAATATTTAAATATTCTTTAAATTTTTGAGAAGATTTGCCTTTTATTTTTCTTATAAATTCTGGCAATTCTTTATCTTCGCAAACCAATAAAATATGAACATGGTCTCTCGAAATATTATAAGCCAAACATTTTATATCGTTTTTCAAAATAACTTCGCCTATTGATTTTGTTATAAATAATTCGTCCTCTTCGCTTAAATTTAAAACCTCGCCTTTGTTTACTTTATATGTAATCATTCTTTCCGATACTCTGCTATTATGTATGGCAAAAGTTATATGATAAGCCTTAACCTCTTTTTCTTTCTATCAAAAATATTTGGAAATTCCATCTCCCAATCAAAGCAATTAATTTTATATTGCGTTTCAATGTCAATATTAAGACTATCGCCTCCGCTATAAAAATCGTTCCCAATTAAAGAGTTTCCGCATTTAATATTTTCGTCAAGTGAAGGCAAAGCCCTCTCGTTAAATAAACTTTGATTATTCATTATAGAGGCGGGCGTTTCGTTTTCCATACATTTCAAAAGCAACGATAATTTTGTAACCTCAACGGCGTTCGAGTCAATGTCGACTCCGAAAATATTATTTATTAGTATTTGCTTTTTAACCCATAACGCAAGTTCCCCGTCTTCAGTAATCGCGTCTTCCTTTGAACCCCAAAATTTTTTCTTTCCTTGTTTTGAATAATATTCTCTATGATAATTTAAAAGATATTTATAAGCGCCTATTAAAAAACTTCCGCTACCGCAAGCAGGGTCCACAATCTTTATATTTGCTATTTCTTTTGGCGTTTTTCCTTTAATTTTATCTCCAACCGTATTCTCTACAATATAATCGACAATATACTCGGGCGTATAATAAACTCCTCCCGCCTTTCGCACTTCGGGTTTAAGTTCAATTTTCGCCTTATTATTTTTCCCAATCGTTATAGTCTTTCCCAAAAACTGCTCGTATGCATTTCCTATAATCTCAACCGATATTACCGAAAACTCATAAGGACTTTTTGGATAATATAAATCGTTAATTATCTCTTTAATTACTTTATTGTCGACTTCAATATTCTGCGTAATTTTATCTTTAGAAAAATCAAAAATTCCCGAATTATATTTTCCATCCGCTTTATTAAATATCTCTACAATATTTTTATAATAATTACTTCCACTGCAAGCCTCCCGCAAATCTCCATAATTCTCAACTCCTCTATCTTCCGCTACTCTCAAAAATATTATTCTGTCAATTATATGTTGAACTGCAAAATTCAAATCTCTTAACGACAAACTATTTAACTTGCTTATACTCGAAGCTAATTTTATTCGCAAATCGTCAAGCGAATTAAGAAAATCAATATCTACGCTTTCCGTTCCTTTCTTTGATTTTGTATCGGCGTTATATTTTTCTAAAGAGCCTCTTAAAACATTTTCTTTTGCAAATGTGTCGTATAAAAAATCAAATCTATTTAAATAATCTTCATAATTTATATATTCGATTCTCGACATAGAGGCTTTATCGTTAGGCGAAGGCTTTTTAGAACAATCGTAAATTGCAAACTCTTCAAAGTCGGTTAAAATGCTTACTGACAATTTTCCGCTCCAAGCGTATCTTCTTATTTGATAAGCCGCATCCGAATCTTCTTTTAAATTTCTGCTCGGCTTTTTCGCTTCGACAAAAAATACTCTATTTCCGCCAATTCTAAATGAATAATCGGGTGACTGGCGAATGCCCGCTGTAAGCGTAGTATCTCTACCCACTTTCAATTTATCTTCATGAATAACATCTCTATAGGTTTGAGAAAGTCCTTCTTTATTTGAAATATCCCATCCCAAATACTCGAAGAAAGGATTAATAAAATCCTGCCTCGTCAAAGTTTCGTTATAGTCGCTCGAATGAAACTGTTTATAATTAGATTTAAATTTTTCTACAAGCTCTTTAATTCCGTTGTAAGCTTCTTCTTTATTTTTGCTATTTGCCGACATACTAACTCCTTTGCTTTTATAAAATTTATAAAATATAAAAACTATAATATCAATAGTATATCAAATTATAGTAAATTATTCAAGAAAGTATATTTAAAAATGAATGTTTTATATTAGCGTTTAATTAAATATTATTTTTCAACTTCTTTCCTATATTTAATCAAACCTTCTTTAAGAATATTCATAGCTTTTTTAAATCTTTGGAATTTAAACTCCATCTGTTATTTTTTACTTATTTTTGTCAAAAAAAGTTTCTTTTTTGCTTCTCTTTTATCGGTAGAAAAAATAACAAATTTTTTTGCTTAATTTTTATAAAAAAATAACTTGAATTTGCATGCTTTTACAAAAAATATAAAAGAATATTTGAAATTCTTTAATAAAAATAAAATCTATTAAATATTATAAGACTTTTTTCTCTTTACATCTATCTGTCTTTGAATCTCTTTTAAATTCTTAACGAATATAGTATCTTTTTTTATATCTATTTTTCCCGCTTTCAATTTCAAAACTTTTTGAACTTCAATCGGTTTTATCGCACACCAATTTGCAATATCATTTATAGTCGCTTTCAATTCTTGAGGACTATTATAATCTTCTCTATTTATATTTTGAAGTTCGGCAAGAAGCAATAAACAATCGTATATTCTTAACTCTGTTTCGTTTAATTGCAGTATCAAAAGTCTTCTTTTTGAATCGAATATTCTTTTTGCAAACATTTTTGAAAGTTTAAGAGCCATTTCCGTATTATTTGCAAGAACTGTTTGAAAATTTTCTTTTTGTAATTCTAGTAAAACCGTAGGCTCGTTAGCTATTGCCGAAGCGCTTCTTGTAGTGCCTTCCAAAATTGCCATCTCTCCAAAAAAATCTCCAGGGTAAACTATATTAAGAAGTTTTTCAACATCTTTAATTACTTTCATTATTTTAACCGAACCGCTTTGAACCATATAAAATTTATCGCCTTTTTCAAATTCCAAAAATATAATATCGTCAGTATCGTATTTCTTTGTATGCGAAGATATATTATTATCCATTTTTATTCCTTATTTTTTATTAAAGTTTTGATATATTTTCTTCCGCTTCTTTTGAAATATTATCATTAGGTGGCATTAACGCCGCTTTTTGATAATACGCTTTCGCTTTTTCTTTATCTCCCGTTTTTTCGCATGCTTTACCTAAAAAAAGTATAGCCTCTTTTACATTTTGAGATTTCGGATATTTTTTTATTGCCGAAAGCAAAATTGAAGAAGCGTTATCGTATTTATCTATATTATAATAACATTTTCCCATATAAAATATAGAATTTTCCGTTATAGTTTCATTTTCGTTTTTTAACAAAGCGTTAAATAATTTTATAGAATTAATATAATCGCCGTTATTGTATAATTCTAAAGCCTTATTATAATCTTCATTATTAATATCGTTATTAGAAAAATTATTTTCATTAATAATATCGAGAGGAGGAGCTATATCGCTGTCGTCCGTTATATTTAATTTTTCTTTACAGGCTTTTATTTTATTTTTAACCGTATGATAGAAAGCCGAATTTTCGTCCGCATATTGAAAATATCTTTTATAAGCGTATAAAGCGTCTTTATATTTTTGATTTTTAAAATAAAATTCTCCAATATTATATAAACCTTCTAATTGATTAGTCTCTTCTTCATCTTCCGCTTTTTCTACAAGTTTATTTACTTTTTTATTTAATCTTCTGAGCTGATTTGAAAATACTCTTAACATTTTTATTATTATAGATTTATTTTTAGCTACTAAATTTTCAAATTCTTCGTAAGTAATAATTATAACGACACAATCGCTTAAACATTGAACTGTGTCTTCTTGAGGATAATCTCCAAGCAGACTTTTTACTCCAAAAAATTCTCCAACATTTATAGCCTCTCTTGCTTCATATCCCGTTTCTTCCGATAAAAATATACTTTGAGCTCGCCCTTCTTTTAATATATAAACTCTATCGGATTTATCGCCAGCAAAATATACCACAGAACCAGCTTGATATACTCTTGTTTGCATCTATTAATTTCCTTAAATATTGTTTAAACTGTTTTTTTTAATTGTATCATTTATAATACTTTTTTCAAGTTTTTTATATAATTTTAATTCTCAATTTATTAATCATATCTATAGTTTCAATATCGATTTTTGTATTTCTATTTTTCAAATCGTTTATTATAATAGTAATATCCGAATCTCTCATATTTTGTCCGAATTTTGCTTTAGCCGTCATATTATAGATTTTTATAACTCCGACAAAAGTGTGAATTTTTGAATTTTTAAATTGTTATTTATCCATCTACATATTAATATTTTTGGGTTCATACTTTTTTACAAGTTCGTATAAAACTTTTCTCTTTTTAGACAAATCTTCAACGACTTCAAATTTTCCTTATATAAAAACGGAAAAGAAAAATTGTGTCGGTATCATAGTATTATTTAAGAAAACTTGAAGGAATATAAGAATAAACTTTTGAAGCCGTAAAATAAACTTCGGGATTATTTTTTATATCTCATACTCTATCCACATCATAGCTTATAGAATAATTAAAATTAAGATTGATATTTTTTATATAATACTATATTATTAAAGTTAAATAAATTATAAAAGAAAAATATATGAAAAAATTCATTGTAATATTTTTATTTGTATCGGCGCTTGCCTATTCTTTTCCTTACAAAATGTATACGGGAATGACGGGAGCTTTAAGACTTGGCGGAACTCTTTATTTGGATAATTCAAAAATAAAAAAAGGAAGCAAAGAATATACTTTATCAAGTCCGATAATGCTTAATTTTGGAGTGTTAAGAAATTTCGATATATTTGCAAGAGTTCTTCCTATAACATATTTGCCTAAAGTCGGAGTTGGAATAGAAGGACAACCTCAATTTTCGATTATGCCGAGATATCAATTTTTTAACGGTTTTATAGGAGCGGTTGAATTTTTATTTCCAGGCTCTTCAAAACAAAAATTTGGAATTAATCCGCAATTGCATTATTTAATAGGTTTGGGCGATTTCTTTACAATGTTTGCCAATTTAGAATTGCCAATGTATTTTAAGGATACGAGAGGAGTCGTTGAATCGATAAGATTAAAATTTGCAGTCGGAGTATATCCAGGTTCTTTATTCGGTTTTTCTTTAGCGGGAATATATTTGGAATATCATTTTGCTTACGATTTTTATAATAAGGCTGTTTTATATTTAAATCATTTAGGTCCTGGAATTTATTTGGTTTTAAATAACGAAGCGAGTTTATCTTTGAATTTTAGTATTTATTGCGAACAATTTGCAAGCGGTTTCTATTGCGGAATTGGAGCTTATATTTCATATACTTTTGATTTTAATAGGTTTATAAAAAATTAAATAATGAAAAATATAAATATAACCGAAGAATACTTTTTACAACATAATAAAATAAAATTTTCAGATACGATGCATAAA
>OGOJ01001701.1_pt1 | contig 15516 bp, 13 predicted proteins | sample 1552601 | NCBI WGS metagenome assembly OGOJ01 (sample SAMEA2580184, study PRJEB22360) | human gut metagenome | biome: human gut; feature: human-associated habitat; material: faeces | place: Denmark | collected 2008/2010
CCGTAGGAATGGCTACCGGGAGGACTACCGCTAAAATAGAAAATCCGAACCTTTTCTCGATAGGAGAAGGGTTCGGATTTTTTGTTTCAGGGTAGAGTATATCCCATGGCGTGCCGCCCGGGTCACTCCTTCAGGATGGCTTCCAGCTGCTCTTGGAATTGCTTTGCGTTTTTCATCTTATAGGGTCGGTCATTTATGGAGATCCGCCCTGCCTCCGACACATAAATGGCCCCCACCACAGCGTCCTTATCGATCATGTGAATGGACAGGACCTTGCTGCCGCTGTTTTCCATAGCACCATCGGAAAGGTAGGTTTTCAGGGTCCGGTTATAGGTATACGCCTGTGCCAGTTCCATGATCTTTTCTTTCTGGTCCTCTGTAATGTGGTCGTAGGCTTCAGAGTGGATATAGGGTTCCCCGTTCTGGACGCCAAAGGTGTTGCTGTGCAAGATCAAGGAGCCATTTTCAGGGATGCAGCCCGATAAGGGCAGCGGTCGAAAATAGATCACGCTGCACACAAGCAGCACCACACAAAGCCCCACCGCCAGCACGGTCTTTTTGTTCATGAGAACGCCTCCTTTTGCTTCCGGTTTTGTGTGCCAAGTATAGCATATTTTTCTACACTCTGTCCACTGGCGTCATCAGAGCCGCCTTGTTCTAGTCCCTAATTCTCCACCACAAGAAAAACAAACCGGAGGACTATTGCAATATTCCCCCAGCATCCACGGTAGACATTCCTAGCCGTTGGGACCCGCAGGGCCGTGCTGTTCAAGTCCTCTTATCCGCACAAAAAAAGAAAAGACATACGAATGTATGCTCCCCGGTAGACATTCCTACCGGTTGGGAACCGCGCACTGAGCAACAGCCCACTGGGCTGATTGCTCACCCTGCTGCGCAGGGCCGTGCTGTTCAAGTTCTCTTATCCGCACAAAAAAAAGAAAAGACATACGAATGTATGTCTTTTCTTGGTGCGGATAAGAGGACTTGAACCTCCACCGAGTTGCCCCGATTAGAACCTGAATCTAACGCGTCTGCCAATTCCGCCATATCCGCATATTCTGTTTTGTTTGCGAGCTGTGTTGCTCGGAACGATAGTTATTATACCAGATATAGCAGAATTGTCAAGCATTTTTTCAAAAAAACTTTTTCCTCACTACAAAACGTCATACTTTCGCGAAAAAGCCCTCTACAGGCCGATTTTCCGGCGGTGCAGAGGGTCGGAGTTTCTTTGTTTTTTCTTCAGCAGGCAGCCGTGCCGGAGGCCAGAAGATCAGACTTTGCCCCACACCAGCCACAGGTACGCATAGCCTGCCAGCACGGCGGCCAGCGTAAAGGGCACGCCGATGCGCAGGAAGTCGCGGGTGGTGACGGTCTCGCCGTTTTTGCGCAGAATGCCAATGGCCGCGATATTGGCCGAAGCACCGATGGGGGTCAGGTTGCCGCCCAACGTTGCACCGGTGAGCAGGCCGAAGTAAAACACATAGGGTTCCACGCCCATGCCATCGTTCATCAGGGCGGCGATGCTTTGCACCACCGGCAGCATGGCGGCCACGTAAGGGATGTTATCGATGAAGGCCGAAAGCACCACCGACACCACCACCAGCAGGGTGAACAGTCGGAAAGGGCTTTCCCCTGCCACGGCATGGAACAGCCGGGCTGCTGCGTCGATAACACCCGCCGCGTGGATGCCCGCGATCACGATGAACAAGCCAAACAACAGCAGCAGGGTGTCGCAGTCCAGCTCGCCCAGCACATGCGCCAGCGGCTTTGCCGACCCTGCCCGCAGGCAGGCGCGCGCCACGCCAAACAGGCACAGCCCCATGCACACAAGGCCGCTGCGCAGCTCGTACACCGTGTGCAGCGGCCCGGCTGCAGGCTCCGGCAGGAAGGATGCCGCAATGAGCAGACCCACCGTCAGCAGCATCAGAGCGGCGGGCACATCGTCCTTCACCTCTGTCTCCACCTTTGCGGCGATAGGCTGGGTCTCACGGCGGAACAGCCACAGCAGCACTGCCAGCGAAGCAAGTGCGCCCAGCTCCACGCCCCAGAAAATGCCCGGACGGCCCCGCATCCAGAAGAAATCGAAGAAATTCATGTCGGCAAAGCTGCCCAGCAGGATGCTGGTGGTGTCGCCCACCAGCGTGGCCGCGCCCTGCAGGTTGGAGGACACCGCAATGGCAATGAGCACCGGCACCGGCGAGATCTTCAGCTTGCGGGCAATGGCAAGGCCCACCGGCGCCACCATGAGCACCGTGGCCACATTGTCCACAAAAGCACTGATGACACCGGCGAACAGCGCCAGCATACACACCGCCCACTTGACATCCGGCACACGGACGATAAGCATTTCCGCCAGGCGGGCAGGCATTTTGCTCTCGATGAACAGTGCCACCATACCCATGGTGCCCGCCATCATGAGCAGCACATTATAATCCACGGCCTGCAGCGCGGCGCGGAGTGAAAACTCGTAGACCCCTGCCTCGCCCAGCACAATAAAGAGCACCGCACTGCACAGTGCCACCCACGGGCGGTACTGCTGCAGCCGCAGCATCAATACATAGGTAACAGCAAACAGGATCAGTGCAAGTATCATTCGTTGATCTCCCCGCTGCGGGCATCCTCGTCGATCATGCGGTAGCCCACGCCCAGCTCATTGAGGATATAGGCATTGCTGCCCGGACGGCTGCCCAGCTTTTTGCGGATATTGGCCATGTTCACCTGCAGCTTTTTGGTGCTGCCGATGTCGGTATCGCCCCAGATGGCCTTGACGATGGCCGCATAGGTCATCACGCGGCCCGCGTACTGGGAAAGGAACGCCACGATGTTGTATTCGGTCTGGGTCAGCTTGATCTCCTGCTCGTCCACGAACACCTTACGGCGGTCATAGTTGATGCGCATTCCCTGTGCGCGGAACTCCCCCGCCGGGGCATTGCCGCCGTGCATGGCACTGTAGCGGTTCAGCCGCAGGGCAGCGCGCACGCGGGCCAGCAGTTCGCCGGTGCTGAAGGGCTTGGTGATGTAATCATTGGCACCCAGATCCAGCGCTTCGATCTTATCCATCTCGTCGGTGCGGGCCGAGAGCACTACGATGGGGGTCATATACTTCTGCCGCACGGTGCGGATGAATTCCAGCCCGTCCCGGTCCGGCAGGCCCAGATCCAGAATGACCAGATCCGGGTTGTGGGAGGCGAACAGGGTCAGGCCCATGGTACAGGTATGAGCCACCAGAGCCTGATAATCGTTGGTGGTGAGCAGCGTTTCGATAAAGCTGCAGATATTTGCCTCATCCTCTACGATCAGGACCTTGAATTTGTTATTGCTCATCTTCTGCATCCTCCATTTCAATTTCTTCGGTCTCCAGCCAGAAGCGGATGGTCGTTCCCTCACCCAGACGGCTCTCGGCCTTGATCTCGCCGCCGTGCGCCTTGATGATGGCCGCACACACCGAAAGGCCGATGCCCATGCCGTGCTTGCGGCTGTCTGCCGGTACATCCGGGTCGGTGCCGGAGAACAGCGTTTTCAGCCGTTCTCTGGGGATGCCGCAGCCATCGTCCGTCACCTCGAACACCGCACGATTGCCCACCGTGAACACCTTCAAGGTCAGTTTTGTCATGCCCTCGGCGTGCAGAGCGGCATTTTCCAGCAGGTTCATCAGCACCTGCTGGATGAGCATGGAATCCATGGGGATCACGATAAAGGCATCCGGCGTTTCCAGCTCCACCGGGATCTCCGGGTAGCGCTTGCGGAACTTGACCAGCACCGTATCCAGCAGTTCGTCCAGCACAGTGGGGGTCTTTTGCACCGTCACCTTCTCGCTGTCGATGCGGGTGACGGAAAGCAGATTCTCCACCATGCGGGTCAGCCACTGGGCATCACTGCAGGCTTCGCCAAGCAGTTTAATGGTCTTTTCCTTATCCAGCGAGTCATAATTTTCAATCACAGTGGAGCAGGCACCGTAGATGGAGGTGAGCGGGGTGCGCAGATCGTGAGAAACCGCGCGCAGAAGGTTTGCACGCATTTTTTCCTTTTCACTCTCCATACGCAGCTGTTCCTGCTTTTTGATGCGGGTGGTGAGGGTGCTGGTCATGATGGACACCACCAGCATCACAAGGCCGGAGAACAGGTTTTCCGACAGGGTAAAGTTGAAGGCGAAATACGGTGAGAGGAAGGCAAAGTTCACAGCCAGCACGCTGATGAGCGAAGCCGCCACACCCCACGCATAACCTTCTGTATACATAGAGGTGACGAATACCGCCAGCATAAAGATAAGCATTGCTACGCCCTCAATGCGGCCCATAACGGCCTGTGTAAGCATCACCATGGCATAGGCGGCGAACAGAGCCAGCAGCATTACGGTGGCATCCCGCACAAGCGTCTGTTTTTTCATGCACATTCCCCTTCCCAAATAATATATTCCGTTTCCCGCATTATACCATAGAAAAACTAAAGATACAGTAAAAATCCTTTGCCGTAAAGAGGGACGTGATTTGACACTCCCTCTCCCCCGTAGTAGAATAGCCCTATCAACACTTTATCTCACTGGATCAGGAGTAACGATATGCTGTATTTCGAGAACGACTACTGTGAGGGTGCACACCCTGCCATCCTGCAAAAGCTGGCCGAGACCAACTTTGAAAAGGTGCCCGGCTATGGCACCGACCCCTACTGCGCCAGCGCCAAAGCAAAGATCTGCGCTGCCTGCGGCTGTCCGGATGCAGACGTGACCTTCATCTCCGGCGGCACCCAGACCAACGCCATCGTCATTGCGTCCATGCTGCAGCGCTGGCAGGGCGTGATGGCTGCTGCCACCGGCCATGTGGCTGCACACGAAGCCGGGGCCATTGAGTATACCGGCCACAAGGTCATTGCCCTGCCCGCCCACGAGGGCAAGGTGAGCGCCGCGGATGTGCGCGACTGGTGCGCCACCTTCTATGCCGATGCCAACCACGACCACATGGTGTTTCCCGGCATGGTATATATCTCTCACCCGTCCGAGTACGGCACCCTGTACACCAAGGCTGAGCTGGAAGAGCTGCACGCTGTGTGTCAGGAGTACCACATGCCCCTGTTCATGGACGGCGCACGCCTGGGCTACGGTCTGATGGCCAAGGGTACCGATGTTACCCTGCAGGATATCGCCCGCCTGACCGATGTGTTCTACATCGGCGGCACCAAGGTGGGCGCGCTGTGCGGCGAGGCCGTGGTGTTCCCCCACGGCGCACCGGCCCACTTTATGACTATGGTCAAGCAACAGGGCGCGCTGCTTGCCAAGGGCCGTCTGATGGGCCTGCAGTTCGATGTGCTGTTCACCGATGATCTGTACACCCGCATCAGCCGGAACGCCATCGAGACCGCCGACCGTCTGAAGGAGGGCCTTGCTGCCAAGGGCTACCGCTTCTATATGGAGTCGCCCACCAATCAGGTGTTCCCCATTCTGGAAAACAGCCAGCTGGAAGCGCTGGAAGGCAAGGCGAAGTTCGGCTTCTGGGAGAAGTACGACGACACCCACACCGTGATGCGCATTGCCACCAGCTGGGCCACCCGCATGGAGGAGATCGAGCAGCTGATTGACCTGATGTGATGCCGCCAAAGATTTTTGGCTGTTTTATGCGGGATACCAATTGCAATTTCTTTCACAATGTGGTATCTTTTGGGTAGACCAATGGGTTGGAGCCGGTGGGCCTTGCAGGACAGCGTTTCGGCCGGCTGGCTCTATGAAATAATCGGAAAGAAGGTATTTTAACATGGGCTTTTTTGATAAGCTGTTCGGCGGCAAGACCGAGCAGGAAGAGACTGTCAAATTCTTCGGTCAGAGCAAGACCGTTCTGACCCCCATCCGCGGCAAGGTGCTGGCACAGGCCGACATCCCCGACGAGACCTTTGCACAGGGCATCCTTGGCCCCGGCTGCGGCATCGAGCCCACCGGCAAGACCGTGTATGCTCCGTTTGACGGCACCGTGGAACAGGTGGCTTCCACCCTGCACGCCGTGGGCCTGACCAGCGAGGACGGCATCGAGATCCTGATCCATGTTGGCATGGACACCGTGGAGATGCAGGGCAAGGGCTTCAAGGCACTGGTCAAGGTGGGCGATAAGGTCAAGGCCGGCACCCCGCTGCTGAAGGTGGATCTGGACGCCATCCGCGCCGCAGGCCATCCCACCGCTACCGCCATCATCGTGACCAACGGCGATGACATGGGCGAGCTGAAGATGCTGGCCGAGGGCGATGTGCTGGCCGGCACTCCGCTGTTCAAGTTCTGATCGTAATCGTAAAAGGCGTGAGCTTCCATTCGGAGGCCCACGCCTTTTTGTTATTCCTTTTCTTGTTTATATTTCAGCGCCTTCTGGGAGAAATGTCCATCGAAGAACTGGATGAAGGGGCCAAAGGCGATGATGATAACACCCACCACCATGCCGATGATGTGCCGTGCTGAGGGAGCCTGCCGGGTCTTGTTCATGGCCTTCTTCTCTTTCTCCTTCTGTTTTTCACCATTCTGTTGTTTTTGTGTTGAAAATTCAGGCCTTGAGCCGGGCTTCAATGGCCGCTTTGTCCAGTCCTTCGCCAATGACGATGAGCACATCCTGCCCCTGCGGGATGGGTTCCAGCGTTCTGCCGGCAGCGGTGGCGTTCAGCTCCAGCCAACCGGTGGTGCCCTGCGGGTCCGGTGCAAAGCCCTTCACCCGCAGCACATGGCCGCAGGCGGCATCCGCAAACAGATGGTCGGCAGCGGCCTTCAGCTGCTGCAGCGTCAGGTGCTGCTCCAGAAAGCACAGAGAGCTGAAGGCTTCGTGCTCATCAAAATGCAGCTTTTCGCAGCTGGCCTGCCTGCAGCCGCAGGCCGCAATGGCGGCAAGGTCGGCATCGGTAAGCCGTGCCCAGTCCTTGGTGATGATCTCTTCCGGCGCAAAGCGGCGGGAGCACTTGCAGCCCTCCAGCGCACGGGTCAGGTGGGCCACGGCGGCAGCGGTCTGCTGCACCCGGGCGGCCTGCTTGGCAAGGTATTCCCGAAGCTGGGTGAAGATCTGGTATTCCAGCGCGGTGAGCCGGTCTTTGGCGGTGAGCACCTGATTTTCAAGCTCTTTCAGCTCCTGGGTGATGTAGCGCTCGCAGTTGGCGAGGGTCTGCTTGCGGATGTAATTCGCGGGCACCTGATCGATAAAGGACTTGGATACCTCAATATAATAACCGAATACACGGTTGAAGCCCACTTTCAGGGTGCGGATGCCGGTTTTTTCCCGTTCCGATGCTTCAATGGCGGCAATGGTGCCGCTGCCGCCCTCCATGATGTCCCGCAGACGGTCGGCTTCCTCGCTGGCGCCCTTGCGGATGATGCCGCCCTCCCGGATGGTCAGGGGAGGATCGTCCACCAGCGTGTTTTCAATGCGGTCGGCGCAGTCCGTCAGAGGGTCGATGGCCGCTTCCAGCTTCTTGAGCAGGGGAGAATCGCATTTTTGCAGCTGCGCCTTTACGTCGGGCAGCGCCCGGAAGCCACGGGCAAGTCCCAGCAAATCCCGGCAGTTGACGGTGCCGGTGACGATGCGGGTCTGCACCCGCTCTAAGTCGGTGACGTCCCGCAGAGCCTCTTCCAGCTCGCCCCGGACGATGACGTTGTCCGTCAGTTCTTCCACCGCGCCGTGGCGGCGGGTGATCTCCACCGGGTCAAGCAGGGGCTTTTCCAGCCAGGAGCGGAGCATCCGCCCGCCCATGGGGGTCTTGGTCTTGTCCAGCACCCACAGAAGGGTTCCCCGCTTTTCCTTGGAGCGCATGGTCTCCGTCAGTTCCAGATTCCGCCGGGCGTCCAGATCCAGCTCCATGAACCGACCTGTGGTGTAATATTGCAGCTCCCGGATGTGGGCAAGGTCGTTTTTTTGCAGGGTCAGCAGGGTTTGCAGCAGCGCGCCGCTGGCAATGACGGCGGCGGGCATTCCAGCAATACCCATCTGGGAAAGGGTGGCATGGAAGTGATTTTCCAGCAGTGCTTCCGCACTTTCCAGAGCGAACAGCTCCTGCCTTCCCTCGCTGACGCAGCAATTCAGGCGGCGGAAAACGGCGTCGTCAATGACCTCGCAGTTCACATTGGAACCGTAGCGGAGGATTTCGCTGGGTGCGAAGCGGCCAAGCTCAGAGGCCACGTTCTGGGCGTCGGAGCAGACCGTGGTGAAGAACGCACCGGTGGAAACGTCGCAGAAGGCAAGGCCGAATTTTCCGCTTTCGCCGTAAATGCAGCCGATGTAGTTGTTTTTGTTCTCGTCCAGCATACAGCTTTCGGTGACGGTGCCGGGGGTGATGATGCGGGTGATGTCCCGCTGCACCAGTCCCTTGGCGGTGGCCGGGTCTTCCATCTGCTCGCAGATGGCGACCTTGTAGCCCTTCTGCACCAACCGGGCGATGTAGGAGTCCACGCTGTGGTAGGGGACGCCGCACATGGGCGTCTGTTCCTCCTTGGGCTTGCCCCGGTCACGGGTGGTCAGGGTGAGGTCAAGTTCCCGGGCCGTCAGCTTGGCGTCCTCGTCAAACATCTCGTAAAAGTCGCCCAGCCGGAACATCAGGATGCAGTCCTTGTGCTGGTCCTTGATCTGCTGATATTGCCGCCGCATGGGGGTCAGTTCATTCGTTGCCTGTGCCATATGTTGATTCCGTCCTGTTCTATGTTTGTACAAAAATTCAGCAGATATCCGCCGCTTTTCCGCTCAGGCTCCATGTGGTGGCGGCGGTGATGGTGATGTCCTGATAGGTGCCGATCATGTCGTCACAGCCGGGGAAGCGCACCAAGCGTCCGCCCTCGGTGCGGGCGGTGAGAAGGTCTTTGTCTTTACCGTCCACAAGACAGCGGAGGGTTTTGCCAATGTAGGAATTGTGGATTTCCTCGGAAATGGCGTTCTGCACCGCGCAGAGCCGGTCGAAGCGGCGGTTTTTCTCTTCCTTCGGGGTGGGATCGTCCATTTTCGCGGCGGGGGTGCCGGGGCGGGGGGAGAAGATGAAGGTGAACAGACTGTCGTAATGCACGGACTGAATCAGGCTGATGGTCTCTTCAAATTCTTCATCGGTCTCTCCGGGAAAGCCAACAATAACGTCGCTGGTCAGCACCAGATCGGGCATGACCTTTTTAGCATAATTCACCTTTTGCAGATAGGTCTCCCGGTCATAGTGGCGGTTCATGGCCTTCAGCACACGGGAGGAGCCGGACTGGAAGGGGAGATGCAGCTGCTTCGCGATTTTGGGATAGCGCGCCATGGTGTCGAAGAGCTTCTCGCTGGCATCACGAGGATGGCTGGTCATGAAGCGGATGAGAAAATCCCCCGGAATCCGGGCAATGGCGGCCAGCAGGTCGGCAAAATCCATGCCGCAGCTCAAATCCTTGCCATAGGAGTTGACGTTCTGCCCAAGAAGGGTGATTTCCTTCGTGCCGCCCTCAATCAGCGCCCGGCATTCGGCGAGAATGTCCTCCGGCTGACGGCTGCGCTCCCGCCCACGGACGTAGGGGACGATGCAGTAGGTGCAGAAATTGTTGCAGCCGTACATGATGGATACCCATGCTTTCAGCTTGGAATCCCGGACTTGCGGAATGCCCTCGGCGATGGAGCCGGGTTCGTCTTCAATAAAGAACTGCCGCTTTTTCCCGCTGAGGACGTTCCACAGGATTTGCGGAAACTGCCACAGATGGTGGGTGGAAAACACGCCGTCCACGTGGGGGTAGCTGTGCTTCACCCGGTCGGAGACCTTGGTTTCCCCTGCCATGCAGCCGCACAGGAAAATTTTCTGCTCCGGGTGGCGGCGCTTGGTGTGGGTCAGTGCGCCCAGATTGCCGAAAACCCGCTGCTCGGCGTGTTCCCGGATGGCGCAGGTGTTCATGATGACCACATCCGCGCCCTCTTCGGTGTCGACGATGTCATAGCCGCTCGCGCGGAGCATGCCGCGGATCCGCTCGGAATCCGCCTCGTTCTGCTGGCAGCCATAGGTCTCCACGTAGGCGGTGGGGGTGCGTCCCTTTGTCTGCCAGTAGGCGGCAATTTTATCACAGCAGGCGAACTGGGCGTCCAGTTCGGCCTGAGAAATGACGGTGGTTTTGGTGTTCATGTAGGAAATCCTCCAGATACTATCTCAATATAAAATCATATCATTTTTTCCGCCTTTTTGCAAGTGCCAGTCGCGGAGAAATGAGATTTGCCGCATCCGGCCGGCAGGGATTTGTAAATATTTTGTGTTCCGCTTGCATTCCGGGCATGTGCGTGGTAAACTAAGCGGGTATAATTGCCCGTGTATACGGAAACTCTGAATGGAGAAAGAGGATATTTCATGGAAAAATGTAAGTTTTGTCAGGAAGAATTGGCAGAGGGAAGCACTGTCTGCCCCCACTGCGGGAAGGACAATGCCCCGGAAATTGAAACTGAAACGGTAACGCCCGCAGAGGAAGTCTCCGAAGAAACCACCGTCGTGGAAGAAACTGCCGACGAAAAGACCGAGACGGAAGCGCCCGTCGAGGAAGAAACCGCCGAAACGACGGAGCAACCCGCCGCAGAAGAAGCGACGGAGGAAACGCCCGCCGAGACTCCGGAAGCGCCCAAAACCGCCCCCTGGAAGATCGTCGCCGCTGTTGCTGCCGTGGTCGTCCTGATCGCCGCACTGGCGGCGCTTGTCATCGGCGGTGTGAAGGGCGGAAAGGCTACCGCCGAAACTACCGAACCGACTGTCGCTGCCGAAACCGCCGCGACGGAGACACAGGCGCCTGCCACAGTCCCCGCCGACGGCAATCCCGACGACGTGACCTGCAAGGGAACCTATACCGTCACCGACGAGGAAGCCGCTGCCGCGAAGGACACCGTTGTAGCTACCATGGGCGACGAGCAGCTGACCAATGGCAAGCTGCAGGTGTACTATTGGAACGTTGTCCAAAGCATCCTCAGCTCCAACTATGGCTACAGCCCGATGACTCAGGGTCTTCTGGGCTATTCCCCCGACATTTTTCCGCCACCCGGAGGTATCAGGGCCTGCTGGACTATTCCCAGCCGCTGGACACCCAGCTGTGCAGTGAGGACAGCAGCCTGACATGGCAGCAGTTCTTCCTGGGCGAAGCGCTGAACTACTGGCAGATGTATCAGTCCCTTGCACTGGAAGCAAAGAACGCCGGTATGGAAATGCCTGCGGAAGATCGGGAGTATCTGGACGGTCTGGAGGCTTCTCTGGAGGAGACTGCCGCAAACTACGGCCTTTCCGGCATTGAGGAACTGCTTCTGAAAAATGTCGGCCCCGGCGCGGGGCTGGAGGAATTCGCCGGTTTTCAGGAGCTTTATTATCAGGGAAAGCCCTACTATACCGCCGAGACGGAGAAGCTGGTACCCACCCCGGAGGATCTGGAAGCCTACTACACCGAGAATGAAAGCTACTTCACCGGTAACGGCGTCACCAAGGACGGAACCTACGTGAGCGTCCGCCACATTCTGGTCATGCCCGAGGGCGGCACCACCGGAGACGACGGCACCACCACCTATTCCGACGAGGAATGGGCGGCCTGCGAAAAGAAGGCGCAGGAGATTCTGGACGAGTGGCTGGCAGGCGACGCCACCGAGGATTCCTTCGCGGCTCTGGCGGAGGAAAAGTCCGAGGATCCCGGCTCCAGCACCAATGGCGGCCTGTATGAGAATGTCGCGAAGGGTCAGATGGTGGAACCCTTTGAAGATTGGTGCTTTGACGAAACCCGCGCCGCCGGTGACTACGGTCTGGTGAAGACCACCTACGGCTACCATGTGATGTACTTCGTCAGCAGAACCCCCATCTGGGAGACCTACGCAAAATCCGGCTGGGTCAACGAAAAGACGAATGCGTTCATCAAGAAACTGGCGGAGGATCACCCCATGGAGGTCGATTACAGCGCCATCAAGCTGGGCTATGTAAATCTGGGAGCCTGATAAAAATTGCCTAAATGAAGCGGCGTGACCTTTGTCACGCCGCTTCTGACTTTTTGAAAAAAGATTGTCCACCGGATTCGCGTTCCGTATTATATAGGCGTAAGGTCCTTACAGACAAAGGAGTGAATCACTTGGAGGATACGCAGATCGTTGAGCTGTTCTTTTCCAGGTCAGAGGAGGCAATTTCGGAAACATCCAGGAAATACGGAAGCTACCTGAGAACCATTGCACACAATGTTCTTCCCGATTCCCAGGATGTGGAGGAGGTCGTGAACGATGTGTATCTTGCGGCCTGGAACTCCATTCCCCCCAAGTGCCCGCCGGTACTGAAATACTATCTGTCCCGGGTTGCCCGGAATCTCAGCTTCAAAAGGGTCGAGTACCTGACTGCGGAAAAGCGGTGCGGGAATGCTGATGTGCTTCTGTCGGAACTGGAGGAATGTATTCCGGACACCGGCAGGGACATGGATGAGACGCTGGAGGCAAAGGAGCTTGGAAAACAGCTGAATCGTTTCCTTGGCACATTGAACCCCGATGACCGTAAGCTGTTCCTGTCCCGGTATTATTATGCCATGACGGCACCCCAGCTGGCGCAAAAATATGAATGCTCTGTCCGTCAGATAAAATACCGGCTGGAAAAAATGCGAAGACAGCTGAAATACAGTCTTGAAAAGGAAGGAATATGCATATGAAGGCAACAGACTTAAACCGGGCACTGAACTATGTAGATGATGCGTATCTCATGGAAGCCGACACTCCGTACAAAGTGATTGAAATTGAAAGTAAGGAGATTAAACCCATGAAAACCCAAAAAAGAGCGTTCCGCATTTTACTTGCGGCAGCATTGATCGGTGTTCTTTCCATTACGGCCTACGCCGCAGAGATGCTTCCCATTCACAAGCTGGAATCCGGAAAAACAAAGCACTATGAAAGCTACTCGGATGTAGATCGGGCAATCGCTCAGGTCGGCTTGGAGGTTTCGGTGCCGGAGGAATTTGAAAACGGCTTCCGATTCCAGGGCGTGGACGTCGGTCAGACGATCGGCAAGGACGCTAGGGACGAAAAGGTTCTTACCTACCGGCAGCTCAGCGTTTCCTATGAGAATCCCCAGGGTCAGGAGCTGACGCTCCTCATAAGAGCGGACATGAAGGAGGTTTCCGAAACCGAGAGCATTCCGTCCATCAGCAGAACGGTCGATACGATCGCGGCAAGATACTATCTGGATCACTATAAGTTTGTGCCGGGTGACTACAAGCTCTCCGAAGCCGAGGAAGAATGGGCAAAACAGCCTAATAACCATGTTACCTACGGCTCCGATACGGTGCAGGAAAGGGACGTAGCGTTCCTGTGCTGGACGGAGGACGGCATTTGCTACAGCCTCCTGGATCAGAACATTCTGAATCCGGATACTCTGTTCGCAATGGCAGGGGACCTGATTCAGCAGTAAAGGCAGATAAAAACAAAACCGGCATCCCGCTTTCTGTGGGATGCCGATTTGTGCTATTAGGAAAATCACCAATCCGCCCGAAGCTCTTTTGCCAGAGGGAGCGTGTGGAATATTTCCGATGTAATGGATTTGTAGACATTCACATCCGTGGTTTTCCGCAGCTGTTTGCCCAGCTTTTCACTGCCCTCAAAACGGCGCAGGAGGTAAAACCAGTTCTCTTTCAGACGGAACATGGCGTTTCGGGCACCGCCGAAATCCCGGGTGTAGACCTCCAGCAGCTCGCTGAAGAATGCTTCCAGCGCCGCCGCGGTGGTGCCGCCGGGGGTGAGCATTCCGGGATCGCCGATCAGACCCCGGCCGATCATTACGGAATTGATCTGAGGGTATTTTTTCTCAAATTCCCGGATTTGGGCGGGAGTACACAGATTTCCATTGTAGCAGAGTGGGTTTTTGCTGTTTTCCACGGCGTAGTCGAACCAGTCGAAATGAATGGGGCTTCTGTAGAATTCCTGCCGCACCCTTGGGTGGACGGTCAGCTCCCGGATGGGGGAGCGGTTGAAGATGTCCTGCAGCGCCGGAAATTCCTCCGGCGTGTGCATTCCCAGCCGGGTCTTTACGGAGATGGCAATGGGACACTTGGAAAACACGTCGTCCAGAAACCGATCGAGGGCTTCCGGGTCTGTCAGCATCCCCGCGCCCTTGCCCTTGGCGGTGACCGTCCCGGAGGGGCAGCCCAGATTGAGGTTGACCTCGTCATAGCCCCGGTCGCGGATGACCTCCGCCGCCCAGAGAAAATCCTCCGGCACCTTAGCCAGCACCTGAGGGACGGCGGCAAAGCTCACACTGTCCGCCTCCGGCAATTCCCGGCTTTCCCGCTGGGTAAGCTGGCGGTGGACGGTGGGGGAGAAGAAGGGCATGTAATATCGGTCAACCCCGGGGAAATACTTGTTGTGAAGACGGCGGTAAACGCTGTCCGTCAGCCCCTCCATGGGGGCAAAATAATAGCGCATAGGCGTTCTCCAGAATGTACGCAAATGCAGAATGAAGCACTCCGGGGCGAGAAATCGCCCTGAAGGTGCATTCATTCTGCATTTATGATTTTATCAGATTTCCATGATCACGGGCAGGATCATGGGATTGCGCTTGGTGGTCTTATAGAGGTAGCCGCTCAGGTCGTTCTTGATGGCGGACTTGATGGCCGACCAGTCCCGCACCCGCTTGCGCTGGCAGCGGTCGATGGCCTCCATGGCGACCTCCTTCAATTCGTCCATCAGGTCTTCGGACTCCTTGACGTAGATGAAGCCCCGGGTGATGATGTCCGGGCCGGTGATGATGCTGCCGTCCTCGCTGCTCAGGTTCACGCACACCACGATCATGCCGTCCTCCGCAAGATGCTTGCGGTCCCGCAGCACCACGCTGCCCACGTCGCCCACGCCGCTGCCGTCCACGAACACACGCCCGGCGGGGACGGTGCCGTTGACCTTGCAGGTCTTGCCGGTGAACTCGAAGACGGTGCCGATTTCGCCGATGTGAATGTTCCGGGGGTTCATGCCCATGGACTGCGCCAGCTTGGCGTGGAGCTGCAAATGCCGCTGCTCGCCGTGGACGGGGATGAAGAACTTGGGCTTTACCAGTCCGTGGACGATTTTCAGCTCCTCCTGGCAGGCGTGGCCGGAGACGTGAAGCCCCTCGCTCTTTTCATACACCACGTCCGCGCCCTTGCGGTACAGCTCGTTGATGATGTTGCTGATGGACTTTTCGTTGCCGGGAATGGCGGAGGCGGAAATGATGATCCGGTCGCCGGCAGTGATGTCCACCTGCTTGTGGGTGCTGAACGCCATCCGGTACAGGGCGGACATATTCTCACCCTGAGAGCCGGTGGAGACAATGACAATCTTATTCTTGGGCAGGCTCTTGATGGAAGCTAAGTCCACGATGGTTCCCGGCTTCACTTTCAGATAGCCCAGCTCCTGCGCAACCTTCAGCATGTTCTCCATGCTCCGGCCGGAGACGGCCACCTTGCGGCCGTAGCGCTGGGCGGTGGAGAGAATGGACTGGATGCGGTGCATGTTGGAGGCGAAGGTGGTGACGATGATCCGCTGGTCGCAGTTGCGGAACTGCCGGTCAAGGCTGTCGGCGACCACGTTCTCGCTGGGGGTGTAG
>OGOJ01001724.1_pt1 | contig 15394 bp, 13 predicted proteins | sample 1552601 | NCBI WGS metagenome assembly OGOJ01 (sample SAMEA2580184, study PRJEB22360) | human gut metagenome | biome: human gut; feature: human-associated habitat; material: faeces | place: Denmark | collected 2008/2010
ATGACATCTGTACATTCCCTGACTATCCGGCAGACATCCGCGCCCCGCAAGGTTCGCTAACCGGTGTTTCCGGTTTCCAGGTCCACATCGGCGCCGGACAAGTTTACACTCCCGGAGACCGTTGCCACGTATTGGTGGCTATGAACCCTTCCGCACTGAAAACACAAATCAAATTCTGTAAACCGCAAGGACTTATCATCACCGACTCCGACTCATTCGAAGCCAGAGATTTGGAAAAGGCACAATTTAAAACCAACAATCCCTTTGAAGAATTAGGAATAAAACAGGAAGTATTGGAAGTTCCTATCTCTTCCATGTGCAAAGAGAGCCTGAAAGACTCCGGATTGGATAACAAATCAATTCTCCGTTGCAAAAACATGTTTGCACTCGGATTGGTTTGCTGGTTGTTCAACCGTAACCTTGCTGCTGCTGAAAAAATGCTGCGCGAGAAATTCGCCAAGAAACCCGAAATAGCAGAAGCTAATATTAAGGTATTGAACGATGGCTTCAACTACGGAGCAAACACTCATGCTTCTGTCTCTACTTATAAGATTGAAAGCAAAGCTCCGAAATCAAAAGGACTTTATACAGATATCAACGGTAATAAAGCAACCGCTTACGGACTGATTGCCGCAGCTGAAAAAGCAGGTCTGGGGCTCTACTTGGGTTCTTATCCTATCACTCCGGCTACTGATATTCTGCACGAATTAGCCAAGCATAAATCATTGGGAGTCAAAACTGTACAGTGCGAAGATGAAATAGCCGGTTGTGCTTCTGCAGTTGGTGCTGCTTTTGCCGGTGCTTTGGCAGTGACTACGACTTCCGGCCCCGGTGTTTGCCTGAAGAGTGAGGCGATGAACCTTGCTGTAATCGGTGAACTTCCATTGGTGATTGTCAATGTACAGCGTGGCGGTCCGTCTACCGGTCTTCCTACTAAATCAGAACAGACCGACTTATTACAGGCCCTTTACGGACGCAACGGCGAAAGCCCGATGCCTGTAATCGCCGCAACATCGCCGACCAACTGTTTCGACGCCGCTTATATGGCATGCAAGATTGCCTTGGAACACATGACTCCGGTTGTATTGCTGACTGATGCTTTCGTAGCTAACGGTTCTGCCGCATGGAAACTCCCTAATCTGGATGAATATCCTGCCATCAATCCTCCGTATGTGACCCCGGATATGGCCGGCAACTGGACTCCTTACCAACGTAATCCGGAAACAGGCGTACGCTACTGGGCTACTCCGGGAACTGAAGGATTCATGCACCGCATCGGTGGTCTTGAAAAGAGCAACGAAACAGGCGCTATCTCTACCGAACCCGAAAACCACAATAAGATGGTTCATCTGCGTCAGGCCAAAGTGGATAAAATTGCAGACTATATCCCCGAACTCGAAGTATTGGGTGACGAAGATGCAGACTTATTGATTGTGGGTTGGGGTGGTACTTACGGTCATCTCCGTCTGGCTATGGACTATATGCGCGAACATGGAAAGAAAGTGGCTTTCGTTCACTTCCAGTACATCAACCCGCTGCCGAAGAACACAGCCGATGTATTGCATAAATACAAGAAAATCGTGGTAGCTGAACAGAATCTGGGACAATTCGCAGGTTATTTGCGCATGAAAGTGCCCGGATTGAACATCAGCCAGTTCAACCAAGTGAAAGGACAGCCTTTCGTTACGAGAGAATTGATAGATGCATTCACTAAATTATTGGAGGAATAAAAGATGAGCGATAAAGTATATACCGTACAAGATTATAAATCAGGCCAACCTCGCTGGTGTCCGGGATGCGGTGACCACGCTTTCCTGAACTCACTGCACAAAGCTATGGCCGAACTGGGAGTAGCTCCGCATGATATTGCCGTCATTTCCGGTATCGGTTGTTCTTCCCGTCTGCCTTACTATGTAAATACATATGGGTTCCACACTATCCACGGACGTGCCGCTGCTGTTGCAACAGGAGCTAAAGTAGCCAATCCCAATTTGACTATCTGGCAGATTTCCGGTGATGGTGACGGCCTTGCAATTGGTGGTAACCACTTCATCCACGCTGTTCGCCGTAACATCGACCTGAACATGATTCTGTTGAACAACCGTATCTACGGACTGACCAAAGGACAGTATTCACCGACTTCCGAACGCGGATTCGTCAGCAAATCATCCCCTTACGGAACGGTAGAAGACCCTTTCCATCCGGCAGAACTGGCATTCGGTGCACGCGGACGTTTCTTTGCACGTTGTATCGCTGTAGACGGCGCCGCTTCTGTAGAGGTTCTGAAAGCAGCAGCCAACCATAAGGGTGCATCTGTTGTGGAAGTTCTGCAAAACTGTGTAATCTTCAATGACGGAACTCACGCTTCTGTTGCAACGAAGGAAGGACGCGCAAAGAATGCGATCTATCTGGAACACGGCAAACCGATGTTGTTCGGTGAAAACAAAGAGTTCGGACTGATGCAGGAAGGTTTCGGACTGAAAGTGGTAAAACTTGGCGAGAATGGCATCACAGAAAAAGATATTCTGATTCACGATGCTCATTGCCAGGACAATACTCTTCAGTTGAAGCTGGCTTTGATGGAAGGCCCCGATTTCCCGATTGCACTCGGTGTGATTCGTGAAGTAGAGGCACCTACCTACAATGACGCTGTAGCAGAACAGATTGAAGAAGTCAAAGGCAAGAAGAAATATCATAATTTCCAGGAGTTGCTGATGACGAACGATACTTGGGAAGTGAAGTAATTCATTTTACTGAGAAAAAATAGAAAAGCGCAGGTAAAGGAGTTCGTCTCCTGCCTGCGCTTTTTGTTTATATAGTTTCTACATAAATACATGAAACACTCTGTTCCATTTTAGCAAACTCCTCTACAAAGCACCTACACTTCTGTATTCAAAGGTTATAGCCTTTTTCTTCTTCAGCCAATTACAGAAGCCGCTTGCTTAAGTAACGCACTGGATACCATACTGACAGGAATCCCACTGCTAAAACAGTAATAAAAATAAGCACTACATCCCATGCATGGACGCTTACCGGATAAGCGTCCACCACAAAAGTTCCACCACCTCCGCCAAGGGTAATGATGCCAAACTTCTGCTGAATAAAACATAATATCAACCCCAGTATAATACCGGAGATAGCACCAAAGAGAGAGATGAGCCGTCCCTCAAATAAAAAGATACGGGATATCAGTTTATCACTGGCTCCCAAACTGCGCAAGGTTATGACATCGTCTTTCTTATCCAGAATCAACATAGAAAGAGAACCGATCACATTAAAACAGGCAATCATCAGAATAAAAGTAAGAAACAGATAAGAGATCAGCTTCTCTATTTCCATGATACGGAAAACATCTGCTTGCTGCTGATAACGGTTCTGTACCACAAAGTCATCACCCAGCATTTTTTCTATTTTAGACTGTACGGATGATATATTGGTATTCGGTTTCAGTTTCAACTCAATGCCGGAAACCTCTGTCGTATAGTCCAATAAGTTACGAAGGAAATCAAGGGAAGTGAGAATATAGCTTTCATCATACTTCTGTTGGTTGACCACGAACACAACACCCGGTGAATAAAGATAGTCGCGATTGAAAGAAGCCCCGGGATTCGCCATATTCACTTTGGCATTACGCTTGGGAAGATACACCTGCAAAGGATCTACGAACGCCAGTCCGGTACCCAAAGTCGAAACCAGTTCCACGCCCATCACCCCATAATTCACTATCGAATCATGAAGAATAAACTCGCCGGCTCCGTAAAGAATGCTATCTATTTCGGTTAAATCCTCAAAGTTATCTTCCACGCCTTTCAACACAACCATAGCCTGACGGTCTTTATATTGCACCATCGCATTCTCTTCCAACGTCTCTGTAGATACCGAGACATCCGGAAGCGCACAGACCGCACGAATCTTTTCATCCTGTCCGTCGAAGACTTTTCCCTCGCGGATGGTAATCTTCAACTGAGGATCAAAAGCTGTGAAAAAGCTGGCTACCATATCCTGAAATCCGTTGAATACGGAAAGCGTGCAGACCAGTGCCAACGTAGCAAGTGCCACCCCGCATACTGATATGCCGGAAATAATATTGATAGCATTATGCTTCTTTTTCGAGAAAAGATAACGCCGGGCTATGTAGAAGGGAAAATTCACTTCAGCAAAGAATCAATCTTCTCAATATAATCCAGTGAGTCGTCCACGAAGAACTTCAATTCGGGAATAATCCGTAATTGATGACGCACACGGGTTCCGAGTTCAAAGCGAATGGACTTCATGTTCTCATTGATATTCTTCACCATTTCTTCTGCTTTCTCTGACGGGAAAACGCTCAGGTACACGCGCGCAATACTCATATCAGGACTGATACGAACTGCGCTGACCGATATTAATATACCCGGCATTGCCTTTGTCTGAAGCAGGAATATCTCGCTCAGCTCCTTCTGTAACAGGCGGGATATCTTATTCTGTCTGGTTGTTTCCATAAATTTACTCCTTATCTTACTTTTTTCTTATTATAGTTAACCCATCACGCAAAGGCAGGACTACTTTCTCCACCCGGTCGTCCGTCACAAGGGCGTCATTGAATGCTTTGATGCCAATGGTCTGCGTATCCGCACTACGAGGTTGTTCCAACACATGACCATCCCACAACGTATTGTCAGCTATCATATATCCTCCTTCGGAAAGATGAGCCAACGTCATTTCGTAATACTCAATATATTTACGTTTATCACCGTCAATAAAAGCCAGATCAAACGTAACGCCCAAATCGGGAACAAGTTCCAAGGCATCACCTATATAGAAACGGATTTTATCTGCAAATGGCGATTTTTCAAGCCACGGACGGGTAAAGTCCTCTTGTTCATCATTAATTTCAAACGTATGCAACATTCCGCCCTCCGACAAGCCTTCCGCCAGACAAAGGGCAGAATAACCGCTATACGTTCCGATCTCCAGTATATGCCGGGGGCGAATCATCTCCACAAACATTTTCAGCATCCGCCCCTGTAAATGCCCGGAAGCCATACGGGGACGAAGCAGTTTCACATGCGTATCCCGGTAGAGTGCCTTCAGATAGTCACTTTCCGCATCGATATGCTGCAAAATATATTCATCAATAGATTCAGTCTCCTGCATAAAAACCTTATTTTAGATGTAACAGTTAGAGATAACGATTGTTGTTAGGCAATACAGTTTCTCCCGCATGTTTCAACGCATCTTCCACGACATTGATTTCGAGGAATGAAGTTTGTGTACCTGCCTTACCGCTACTCAAATATCCTACCATATCAGTCGGCTGCAAACGTCCTTCCTTCAACAGGCGGCGCAAAGCGGCAAAATAATATTCCTGTCCGTTGGCCAACTCCGGCATATAGATTGCTTCCACTCCATAAGAAAGTGCCAGATGACGCATGGTCTTTTCTTTATAGCAGATAGCCAATACCGGGAATTTACCACGGAAAGCTGCCAGATTACGGGCGGTCCGTCCGCTATAGCTGTCTGTGATGATAGCACGTATCTTCAGTTTCGATGTAGCTTTCACTGCCTGTTTAGCAAGGAAGGCCGTTACATCGTTACTGTTTTCGTTCAACGGGATACGGATATCATTCTCTTCCAGTTTATCTTTTTCAGCCTGGGCCGCGATCTTGGTCATTGTCTTGACTGCATCTACCGGATATTTGCCATAAGCAGTCTCACCGCTCAACATCAGAGCATCCGTACGATAGTAGATTGCATTCGCGATATCGGTCACTTCCGCGCGGGTCGGACGAGGATTGTTGATCATGGTATGAAGCATCTGAGTCGCAACGATCACCGGTTTCTTTGCCAGGATACATTTGCGGATCAGCACACGCTGGATACCCGGAATACGTTCCTGCGGCACTTCGATACCCAGGTCACCACGGGCTACCATCACGCCGTCCGCCACTTCAAGAATCTCGTCGATGTTGTCCACCCCTTCCTGATTCTCAATCTTGGCAATAATCCGGATATCACTATTGTGAGCATCCAGAATTTCACGGATATCAAGTACGTCCTGACGGTTGCGCACGAAAGAGTGAGCGATGAAATCGATATCCTTTTCAATCGCGTAAAGTATATTGTTACGGTCTTTCTCTGTCAATGAAGGAAGATTGATACGAACACCCGGGACGTTCACGCTCTTGCGGCTTCCCAACGTTGCATCGTTTTTCACTTCGCAAAGCAGATAATCGGCTGTCTTATCGATTACTTCCAGTTCAAGATCACCATCGTCAATCAGAACCAGACCTCCGATATTCAAATCGTTCACAAAGTTAGGATACGAAACAGCGATACATTCACGAGTCGTCTCCTGATCAGGATTGCCGACAATCTTTACTTTATCACCTATCTGATATGGAATCGGTTCCGCATTGGCAGTTGTACGTACTTCCGGTCCTTTGGTATCCATGAGGATTGCAATCCGGTTGGATACGGAACGTACATTGGCAATCAACGCTTCAAAACCTTCACGGCTAGCGTGAGCCGTATTCATACGTACCACATTCATCCCAGCTTCAAACAGCTGTTTTATAAAGTCCACATCGCAACGTCTGTCCGAAATGGATGCGACGATTTTTGTCTGTTTCAGTAACATAGCCTTTTTACCTATTTAATATATTAATACCTTATTTATTACCTAACAAAGCCTCCAGAGCCAAACGATACGAGTTCAGCCCGAAGCCACAGATCACTCCTTTGCATGCGCAGGCGATCATAGATACATGCCGGAAAGACTCACGGCTATGTACATTAGAAATATGTACCTCGATCACCGGAGAAGTCACAGAACGAATGGCATCCTGCAGAGCGATGGAGGTATGTGTATAAGCGCCGGCATTCAGAATGATGCCGTCTACCTCAAAACCTACCTGCTGAATGCAGTCAATCATTTCTCCCTCAATGTTCGATTGAAAATAGTCGATCTCCAAATCAGCATATCTTTTACGAAGCTCAGCCAGATAGTCTTCAAATGTAACACTTCCGTATATGGAAGGTTCACGTTTGCCCAACAGATTGATGTTCGGGCCATTAATAATTTGTATTCTCATCGCCGTAGTCCTGCTTTTTTAATACCTTTGTATCCAAAGAACAATATTTCAGGCTACAAAGGTAGAAAAAAGAAATGGAAATCAACGAAAAAAACAAGAAGAAGGAGCAACAAGCACTGATAATCAGAAAGTACCAGCAGTACCTCAAGCTGGAAAAGTCTTTATCCCCCAATACATTGGACGCTTATCTGACCGTGGAGAGCGTGAATGAGGGCAGCCTTTATGTCCAGTCCTCCGAGGCTGTGAAAACCTATGGCTGGATCGAGAAAACAGTGACATGGGACAGCGTTTCTGATCCTGAAGCGCTGCTGGAAAAGGCGAAGGCATATCTTGCCGACTTACAGTTCGACAATATGGAACTGGAAGTGAGTGCCCTTGACCTCCATTATCTCAACGCGAATGTGGAGGCAGTGAAGCTGCTGGACGAGATCCGCGTGATCTCGCGGCCGCATGGGCTTGACCGTGTATTTCCTGTCACGAAGCTGGAGATCCCTCTGGACAGCCCGGAGAATACCCAGTTTACGCTCGGCGACACGGTGCAGACAAGCCTTACCAGTGTGAACAACCAGATCAGCGCCGCTATCCTTGAGAAAATCGAGGGTCTCCCTAAGGCACACAACATCCTGAAAGAGGCAAAAGAAAACGCCACGCAGATCATGACAGCGGCCACGACCGGCTACATCACGATCACACGGGACGAATACGGTTCTGACACGCTTTATATTTCCAACATCCGCGACTATACCAAAGCCGACAAGCTCTGGAAATGGAACATGAACGGCCTTGGCTACTCCAAGGATTATGGAAAGACTTTTGGGCTTGCCATCACAATGGATGGTTCTATTGTGGCGGACTATATCACGACCGGTGTTCTCAATGCCGATGTGATCCGCGCCGGTACGCTGAAAGATTACGGCGGAAACTTCTCGCTTGACTTCGAGACCGGCAAGCTGACGATGAAGAAAGGCTCCATCGACATTGGAGGCGGAAACTTCACTGTTGACGAGGAAGGTAACCTGACCGCACGCCGAGGCACCTTTGCGGGCACTCTGGCTGCGGCGAAAGGCACCTTCAGCGGTACGCTGGTCGGTGTGGACGGAAACTTCAAGGGCGTGGTTCAGGCCTCTGACTTCCTTGACCGAGCGGGCAACAGCATGATGGATGACGAGCGATTCAAGTCCAAATATCTGAGCGTCTACGGACTTACCGTTACCAACGGTGTCCGCACGACCTTTGCTGTTGATTCCAGCGGTTCCGTTACCATAGACGGTAAGGTGACGCTGTCCGCCGGAAGCACGATCAACTGGGCGTCCGTGACGAACCAGAACCTCACCTCCAACCCCGCCTACTCGCTGGCAAGCACGGCGAATGCAAACGCGGCCACCGCAAAGAGCGCAGCAGACGACGCTTACGATGAGGCTTCTGCTGCATGGTCGAGAGCAAACAAGGCCTATCAGGATCGGTGTACCGACCAGAATGTGTTTGATGTGCTCACCTCCGGTGGTACGAAATTCGGTATTTTCAGCGACTCGTACAGCGGACGGCTTTACATCAATGCCGATTATATTCGCTCCGGCACCATCAATGCCGATTATATCGACCTGTCGTGTGATTATGGTGGATTCTGCAAAGGGCATGGCTCTGACGGTCAGCATACGACCTACGGTGCGATGATGTATGGTTCTAACGGTCCTGGTTGGGAGCCTTATATTATCGTTACCAATGCCGGCGCCCGTATCTCCGGAACCGGAGCAGACCTTGTCGTTTCCGGCGGCATCACCATGAGTGAAGAGCCAAGTTACGGTTCCGACTTAAGGATCAAGAACAGCATCGACTATGATCTTGCCTCTTATGAGGCGTTCTTCCTGGCGCTGAAGCCATCCACCTTCAAGTACAACAAAGGTACTTCCGGGCGGAAACATTTCGGCTTCATCGCGCAGGATGTAGAACAGGCAATGCTTGACACCGGACTGACATCGGATCAACTTGCGGCGCTTGTTAAAGACCCTGTCAAAGAGATCCTTTCGGATGGCATCACAGACTACCGTTACAGCATCCGATACGGTGAACTTATCGCGCTCAATACGCACATGATCCAGAAACTCTATCAAATGGTCGAAGAACTGCTTCAGCAAAAGGAGGGATAATGTTGAAGAAACAGCTTAAAAATTCAGAAATGGTCGTGATGGTCCAGAACCTGCGGCCGCTTCTTCAGCTCCGCAACAAGATCGGCTATATCGCCGCGAGGAACTTCCGGATGCTTTCTACTGCTTTGACCGAGTATGAAGCATTCAAACACGACCTCATCAACAAATACGGAGAGCCTGACAAGGATGAAAGTGGCAACGAGACCGGAACCATTTCCATCAAGGTGGGCTCTCCTAATTTTAAGGCCTTCTGCGACGAGCTTGCTCCGTTCAACGAGATGGAGCATGAGGTCGAGCTGATGGCCGCCAAGTATGAAGATACGATAGGCTGTCTGAGCGGCGAGGAGATCCTGCTGCTCGACTGGATGCTGGAGGATTAAGGAAGGAGTGATTTAGATGGCTGATATCAGCAGCTTTCTGAAAAAAATCCTCAGCGCCATTTATGGCGAAGAGGTTCGCGGCTCCATCCATGATGCTCTGGCGGCGATGAACACGGAGTCCAGCAGCGCGATGGAGTTTGCCTCCACCGCCAAGGATTCCGCACAGGCAAATGCCGCGGCTGCCAAGAAGTCCGCCGAAGATGCCGAGAAAAAGGCGACAAGCGCCTCTGAATCCGCTGCGGCGGCAGCCATTCCCCGGGGGGGGAACCAAGCGGTCAGCAGGGGAGCATCAAGACCTCTGAGGAAAATGTCAACAAGCAGGCCGCAGACGCAAAAGAAGCTGCCGCCGGTGCTAAGGCGTCTGAGACAGAGGCGAAGAACTCGGAAGAGATCGCTAAGCAGAAGGCACAGGAGGCCACGGACGCCAAGACAGCGGCGACGCTTGCCGAGGGAGAGGTCAAGGCCGCCGAGGAGCGCGTTAGAACCATCCGCTCAGAGGCTGAGACACTGGGCGCACAGGCTACTGCTGACCGCAACGCAGCGGAAGAGGCTCGTGCTGCTGCGGAAGCTGCAAGAGACGCGGCGGTGAACAGTCAAAATGGAGCAAAAGCATCGGAAGATGCCGCCGCTGCATCGAAGACAGACGCCGAAGCCGCTAAAACGGCTGCTGTGGATGCCCGTGATAAGGCGCAGACCGCTAAAACGGCCGCTGAGAACGCGCGTGAGTCCGCCGAGAACTCTGAAGCAAACGCCAAGACTTACCAGGAGTCTGCCGCAGAGAGCGCCGCGACCGCACAGCAGTACAGCGGCAAACCACCCAAACCGGAAAACGGTACCTGGTGGATCTGGGACGCTGAGAAGGGCGCCTATGTGAACACCAACATCAGTTGCGAACTAACCGGTCCGACCGGCAACGGTATCCAGAGCATTCAGTTGACGCAGGGCAATCATACGCCCGGCTCGACTGATATTTACACCGTTACGATGACAGACGGAAGCAAGTACAACATCGCCGTCTACAACGGCCTGAACGGAACTGGTACGGGCGATGTGCTCGGCATCCATTTCGATCTGGTGCTGCCTGCCTCCGGATGGTCGAACGGTTCCATCACTGTGGCGGAGAGCCGCCTTGTGGCCGCTGCCAAGTACAAATACCTCATTGATGCATATGAAGCCAGCCGTGAAGAATACCTCGAATGCAATGTGCGTCCGAAAGACATCTCCACGACCGGCTTCATCACATTTGTGAACGATACCGACCCGATCAAAGACATCACGGTGAACATCGTGCGTCTTGAACTGTCGGTCAATGCCGAAGAAGGAGGCGAATGATTTGAAAATCGCGATCAAAAGCTGCTTCACCACGCTGGTGGAGGACACCACGCTGATCCAGAACGCAGCGACGCCTTATCCGGTCGAATTCGCCTTCAGCAAGGATTGGGACGGGTTCGCAAAGACTGCGCTCTTTGAGGCAGGCGGCGTCAGCATGGCTGTGGTGCTTAGCGAAGACAAGTGCGACATTCCGGGCGAATGCCTGAAGAAAGGCGGTATCCCGCTGAAGATCGCCGTTTATGGCGTCAAGGGCGAGGAACGGAAGTCGACTGGCTGGCATGTGACCAGCAAGATCCTCTTCCCGGCAAATATCAGCGTTGGCACAGGCGGCTCCGGAGACCCGATGGGCGATGAAGCCTACAAGCAGATCATGGGAATCATCGGAGACCCATCAACGGCGGGTTTTGGAAACAAGACGCTGACCGAGGTGATCGTTGAGATCCAGAGAAGCATTTCCGGAACGGCCTCGGATAAAGAGGTGGACGATATGCTGAACGACGCCTTTGCCTCGAACGACCCGGGCGGAAGCACATCCGACAACACCGCTTCCGACAAAGAAGTGGACGACCTACTCAATGATGTTTTCGGCGAACAGCCGTGAACAAATATATTTAAGGGGGACATGCAATATGTCTACTACCAAGCACACTACTATTGAACAGCTCAAGAAACTGGCGCTGCGCACCAAGAATGAGATCGGCCTTGTCGATGCTAAGGTCGCCGGCCTGACCACTAAGGTCAATGACCTGGTGACTGCCGGCGGCGAGCCTAACAAGCTGGAAGGCATCAAGGTCAACGGCACTCTGCTGGCTCTGACCGATAAGATCGCCGACATCCTCATCGCTGAGGGCAAGACCAACGGCACCATCTCCGCCAACGGCGTTGATATTCCCGTTCACGGTCTGGCGGCTCTGGCCTACAAGTCCGAGGTTGCTGAGAGCGATCTGGCTGCCGCTCTGAAGGCCATCATCGACGCCAAGGCGAAGCAGGCTGACCTGGACACCCTGACCGGCAACGGCGAAGGGTGCATCAGCAAGATGATCGACGCGGCTATCAACAAGTTCGCCACCGATGTGACCGACGACAATGTGGTCAACAGCTACAAGGAACTGATCGACTGGGTTGCCAAGCACGGCCCTGAGGCGACCAAGATGGCCGGCGGCATCAGCGAGAACAAGACCGCTATCGCCGACCTGAAGACTCTTGTCGGCACGCTGCCCGAGGGTGCGACCTCTACCACCGTTGTCGCCTACATCACCGAGGCGATCAATGCTCTGAGCATCGGCGATTACGCCAAGACGACCGAGGTGACTGCCGCGATCAACACCGCCCTGGAGTCTTACTACACCAAGACCCAGGTTGACGAAACCTTTGTCAAGAAGACCGACATCGTGATGGCTACTGACGCGGAAGTCGACGCCATGCTGACCGAAGTCTTCGGCGCTCAGGCTACCGTCTGATCCAGCATATGCGAGCGGGGGATGGGACTTCCTGTCCCCCGTTCCACCTTTTGAAAGGAAGGTAACAACACATGGCAGAGCATAAGCTTTCCACGTTTGACCAGCTCAAAAAGCTGGCACTTGCGGGGAAGAGGGATTCCGCCAAGCAGGTAGCTGAATTGGCGGAGCTTGTTGCCGCCGGACTGGAGGATCTTCAGCATATCGGCATCTCTGTTACTCTGCCGGCCGCGAATTGGAGCGGCGGAGCGCAGACTGTTGCACATGCTTCCCTCTTAGCTGACAGCAACTATATTTATCTTGTAGGCGCAGACGCCGGTACCCGTAATGTGTACGACAATTATGGCGTGAGCGCAGACAATGTAACCACAAGCGGGCAGATGACTTTCCGGTGCGATACGACGCCGACCGTTGACTTGTCCGTCTTTATCATTCGACTGGAGGTCGGAACAGATGAGTAATGTTGGCAAGGTATTCAACCTTTCCGGCGGCGGTGGCAGCGGCTCTCCGAAGATGGAAAGTCTGACTATCGCCACCCCGCCCAACAAAACGGTCTATAAGTCCGGTGAAACTTTCGACCCCACCGGCATGGTCGTTGTGGCAAACTACGGCGAAGGTCTGATGGCAAATGTGACGGGTTACACCGTCTCTCCCTCCGTTCTTACGGACGGGGTGAGCGAAGTTGTCATCACCTACACCGAGGGTCGCATCACGAAGACCGCGACGGTTTCTGTGACGGTGAAAAAGGTGCTTGTCGGCATCGCCATCACCATGCAGCCAGCCAAGACGGTCTACCAGTATCAGGAGAGCCTTGATCCGACGGGCATGGTCGTGACAGCGACCTTCTCGGACGGTAGCACGGCGGCGGTACTGGATTACACCTATCCGACGACGAACTTCTCTACGCTGGGGCGCCAGGTCATGAAACTTGAATACACCTACGAAGGTGTTACGAAGAGTGTCGACCTTGTTGTTACGGTGCAGGGCAAGACCATTGCTGTTCCGACGCAGACGAATATTCCGACCTACAACGGTTCGGACAAGACGCCGAGCTGGAACGGCTACGATCCACTCAAAATGGAGATCTCCGGCGTTACGAGCGCCTCTGACGCAGGTGGTTACACGGTGATCTTCAAGCTGTCCTACGGCTATCTGTTCCCGGACGGCACGGATGAGGCCCGCGTAAAGTGGACGATCGACCGCGCTGTCATCTCGGCTTTGCCGACGCAGACGGGAACGCTTGTTGCCGACGGCAGCACAGGCGCCAAGGAAGTAAAGTGGACGATCATCTCGGTGCTCGTTTCCATTCCTTCGCAGAGCGGTACGCTGACCTACAACGGCAGCGCCCAGACGCCGAAGTGGCAGAATTTCGACAATGAGAACTCCTCTGTGAGCGTATCTGCCAAGACGAATGCCGGCGAGTACATGGCGACCTTTACCTTGAAGAAGGGTATGTGGACGGACGGTACGACCGCGGCAAAGACCATCAAGTGGACCATCGGCAGAGCTACCATCGCGGCGGTCCCCGCCCAGAACGGCACGCTTGTCTATGACGGCAACCCGAAGACTCCTTCGTGGAATACCGCCTATGACTCGGTAAAGATGACCGTTTCCGTGACGGCCGCTACCAACGCAGGCACTTACAGCGCCACCTTTACGCCGACTTCCAACTACAAGTGGTCCGACGGCAGCACCGGAGGCAAGACAGTATCGTGGACGATCGGCAAGGCCGTGAACAGCGTGACCAATTCGCCGAGCTCCATCATGCTGAAGAGCAGTGCCAAGACCGCAACCTTTACGGTGAACCGCAAGGGCAATGGTACGATCACAGCCACCTCGAACAACACGAGCGTCGCGAAGATCAAATCCATCAATCAAAGCACCGGCGTTGTGACCGTTGAGAGCGTGAACGACACGACCGGCACGGCCAAGATCACCGTCAAGGTCGCCGAGGGGACGAACTACAAGGCGGCTTCTGATACGACGGTCAATGTGACGGCCACTTTCGTCACGATCTACGGCGTTGAGTGGGATTGGACAAGCGGCGGCTCCACCAGAGGCAAGCGCACGGACGCGGCGGCCGGCTTTGCTGAACCGAACCCCGCAGTAAACAACGGAGGAGGTTCTTCTCCGTTCGACAACCTGATGCCGTGGTCCGGCATGGTGAAGGAGACCCGCAGCGGCGGCGTTGAGGTCAAGGAGCCGAAGTATTGGTTCAAGTGGACGAAGACCGGCAAGAAGCTGAAGCTCCAGATCGCGGACGGTTATGTCGAGGGCTTCTCCGTTGACCCTGTAAACAGGGACCGCGGTGACGGCCTTGGCGAGCTGGACTACTCCTACATCGGCCGTTATCACTGCGCCAGCGGTTATAAGTCCACCACGGGCGCCGCACAGCAGGTAAACATCACGAGAAGCCAGGCGCGCAGCGGTATTCATAACCTCGGCGCTAACTTCTGGCAGATGGATTTCGCTCAGTTCTGGTATGTGAACATGCTGTTCCTTGTGGAGTTTGCCGATTGGAACGGTGAGCGCATCGGCAGAGGCTGCTCTACGAGCAATTCCAAGATGAACAACGGTCAGACCGACGCGATGGGTTACCACACCGGTACGACCGCGTCAAGCCGCGACAGCTACGGCTTTACGCAGTATCGCAACATCGAAGGCTGGTGGGACAATGTTTATGACTGGATGGACGGCTGCTATTACAACAATAACGGCCTGAATGTCATCAGCAATCCCAACAACTTCAGCGACAGCGCGAATGGCACGCTGGTCGGCACGCCCTCTTCGGGCTATCCGTCCGACTTCACCATTCCGACAGCAAGCGGTCTTGAATGGGCACTGTTCCCGAGCGCGGCAAACGGCAGTCAAACGACCTATGTCCCGGATGACTGGAGCTTCAATGGTAGATTTCCGTGCCTGTGCCATGGCGGTTACTATAGCCAGAGCCAGGGTCACGGTCCGTTCTACATCTACTACGTCTACGCGTCGAGCACGAACGTCTA
>OGOJ01001732.1_pt1 | contig 15367 bp, 13 predicted proteins | sample 1552601 | NCBI WGS metagenome assembly OGOJ01 (sample SAMEA2580184, study PRJEB22360) | human gut metagenome | biome: human gut; feature: human-associated habitat; material: faeces | place: Denmark | collected 2008/2010
CAAACTTGGAGTGCCGGCGTCGACAAATACCAGCGACCCGGCATCCTACAGCCCGGATCCATGCTCACCAATGCCACCGGAGCCTACGGACAAAGCGTCTCCGAACACATGTTCGCCATGATGTGGGCCATCATGAAGAACCTGCACATCTACGCGGCAAGCAACCCGAACGCCATGTGGCAGGACGCGGGCCGCGCTATCAGCCCCAACGGAAAAACGGCGCTCGTCATCGGAACCGGCGACATCGGATCACACTTCGCACGACTCTGCAAAAACGTCGGAATGACAACCATCGGCATTCGCCGTAATCCCGCCGTCGAAGCGCCGGGCGTCGATCATATGATCGGTTTCGATTCCCTCGACGACGTGCTGCAATACGCCGATGTGATCGCCATGAGCGTGCCATCCACTCCGGCAACGCGCCATCTGCTCAATGCGGAACGCATCGCATCTCTCAAACCTGACTCCATCATCATCAACGCGGGCCGCGGCAACGCCATTGAAAGCCAGGCGCTTGCCGACGCGCTCGCGGAAGGACGAATCCGTGGCGCCGCGCTCGACGTGACCGAACCGGAACCGCTGCCGGCGGAATCGCCATTAGGGAGCGAGCCGAAATGCCTGATCACCCCGCATGTGGCGGGCGGCAACCACTTGGAGTCCACCGAACGGCGCATCATCGCCATCGCATTGGGCAATGTACGCTGCTACGCCAACGGTCAGTCGCTTGACAATCGCATGCCTCTTAAAGGCTGACGGCCACGCGTGCGGGGAGATCCGCATGATGGCAGTCGATGGCAGTCGGAAAGAAAGGAAAGGGTATGACATTGAACAAATGGCGTCGTGCGACGGAATGGTTCATGACGGCATTGGCATTGGTGTTCCTGTTCGCGTATTCGTGGGAAGTGCTGGCGAGGACGCATATCCTGTTGTGTGAAATGGTGATCAACATCATCTGGATGGCGTTCATCGTCGACTACGTCGTTTCGATCCTGCTGGCGGAAGACAAGAAAACCTGGTTCAAAGACAATCTGCTGATGCTGGTGTCCATCGCATTGCCCGTCTTCAGGCCGTTGAGACTGCTGCGTCTGGTGGCAGTGCTCAACGTGCTCAATCGTACCGGTGGCATGGCGGTGCGTGGGCGCATCACACTGTACACATGCTGCAGCGTGACACTACTGATGTATATCGGCGCCCTTGCCGAATTGGATGTGGAACGTGGGGTTCCAGGCGCTTCCATCACCGATTTCGGTGAAGCGATATGGTGGTCGTTCGTGACCGTCACCACTGTCGGCTATGGCGATTTGTCCCCGGTGACATGGCAGGGAAGATGCATCGCTATCGGACTGATGATAACCGGCGTTGCCCTGATTGGCATCGTCACCGCGACGCTGGCTTCATGGATCGTTGACCGTGTTCGTGACGAGACCGACAAGCGTGCGGATGAGGCGGAATCGGAAACGGAACGGTTGCGCCACAATGTGCGGGAACTGACGGACACCGTCAACCAGCTGCGCGATGATATCGCGCAGCTGCGCAGGTTATAGCGGTTCTCATGCCTGCACCGCGGAAATACGGAAAATGCTGAGACATAGGAAAAGCGCCAGATGAATAATCCGACGCTTTTCCTATGCCTCAGCACCATACATCTCGCAACCGGAAGGTGGAGACACTGTATTGGATTTATTCGCAGGCGACTCCGTCATGGTCGCGATCCAGTTGTGAACGGTAGCCCGGCTGACCCTGGTAGATAGGCGCGGCGCCAGCGGCTCGTGCCGCGGTGCAGTTCTGGTAGTAGACGTCCTGCTGTGGCGCTGGCTGGGGCGCGGGAGCTGGAGCCGGAGCGGGTTCGGGCGCAGGTGCCTGTGTCGTTTGCTGATTCTGCTGGGCCTGCTCAGCTGATTGTTCGGTCTGCTGTTCGGTCTGCGTCTGTTCTGTCTGCTCGGATTCGGTGGTCTTCTCGACTGTAGAATCCTTGACTCCCGTGTAATCGGGCACGGTTTGCGTCGGGCAGGAGGACAATACCTTGGATATGGCCTCTTTCTCGGCCTGCGTGATCCACAGCGAATATTTGTGCTTCACACCAATCTGACGTGCCACATATTCGCAACGGAAACTTTTGTTGGACGGCAACCACGTGGCCGCATCGCCATCCGACTTCTTCTGGTTGGCCTTTCCCTGTACTGCCAGCAGATTATACGGATCATTCGCCAGTTCGGTACGCTTCGTCTGGCTGAGTTTCTGCGCGCCCTTCTGCCATGCGTCGCTCAACGCCACCACATGGTCGATCTGTACCGCTGTGGAGGTCTTCCATCCCTTCTTGAACGCGATGTCCTTGCCGGTATACGGATCATGCAGTTGGCCGGATTCCACCACGCAATCGTGCGTACGCACCTTATGCTTCACGTCAGTCAGATCACGGTTGAGGATGTCGTTGCGCGTATCGCAACCGTTGCGATCCACATCGGCCCATGCCTTGCCGAATTGCGTGCGCTTATACCCCGTCTTCGGGGCGCGGCCTTTGACCTCCAACGAATCCAACGCTTGAGTGGCACTCTGGCCGGCACCGGTATTATCGGTCGGTTCCACGGCCAACGCGGATCCAACCGATAAGCCGACAACCAACCCCACGGCCAGCAATCCGGACAATACGGACATCATCGAATTGTGACGACGCATGATATCTCCTCATCTCCAAACTCTCACACGCTATCAGCGTACCCGCAGATCGAAGTCAAATCACTTATATGTGGCAGATTTCCCATTCTGCCTGATGTCATTTCGCTTATATGTGGCAGATGCTTTTGGGAAAAACCGTACAAGGGGGTATTTTCCCAAGATTATGGAGGTGCTGACGTGGAAGAAAGTGCCACATATAAGCGAAATGGAATTGGGACAGGACGAAATGGGGGCTGAAACGTGCCTTTCTGTCAAGGCATACGGCGAATATCGGCGATATGACAAACAGTAACAAGGCAATCAAATCGGAACGTCTCATGCAATACGCCAAGGACTTCAACGCAGACCGCGCCAATCTCGTGGCGGCCAACGCGGCGGTATCTGCGGGCGTGCTCGAAGCTGCCACTGATTACAAGGGTCAGCGCTCGCTGCCGCGCGACTTCTCCATAGAACTGAAGCAGGGCTCCATCACCAACCAACGTAGATCGGGCCGCTGCTGGATGTTCGCGTCCCTCAACACCCTGCGTTATGAGCTCATGCACAAATGGGGACTTGACGATTTCGAATTCTCCGAAACCTACCTGTTCTTCTGGGATGCGATGGAGAAATCCAACGCATATCTTGAGAACGTGCTTGCCACGCTCGACGAGCCGACCGACAGCCGCCTGTTCCAGGAGATCAACTATGGTCCGGCCGACGATGGCGGTTGGTGGCAGATGTTCGCCGCCCTTGTTGACAAGTACGGTCTTGTGCCGAAGAACGCATATCCGGAATCCGCCAATTCCAAGGATTCCGACGCATTCAAACAGTATCTCAACAGCAGGCTGCGTCAGTTCGCGGCGGATTTGCGCGAACGCCATGCCGCTGGAGCTTCGATTGAAGAGTTGCGGTCTGTCAAGGAAGACGACATGTCCACCGTGTACCGCATGTGCGCCATCTCGCTTGGTGAGCCGCCGGAGAGGTTCGACTTCCTGGCCCGCGTGAGCGACGATGACAAGAAAAACGACAAGAAAGCCGACGAAGGCAAGTCCGACAATCCAAAGACCGGCAAGGACGAGCGCAGGCAGATCCATGAGACCGGCATCACGCCGATGGAATTCTACAGGAAATACGTGCCGGTGGACGTCGATGATCTGGTGACGCTGTGCAACGTGCCGATGAAATCCCGTCCGTTCAACAAACGCTACCGCATCCGCTACACTGCCAATGTCGCCGAAGCGGAGGATATGGAATTCATCAACGTGCCGCTCGACGTGTTCAAGAAGGCCGCCGTCGACCAGATCAGCGCCGGCCATCCGATCTGGTTCGCCTGCGACTGCACCCAATTCTCGCTACGCGCGGCCGGCTATTTCGACTGCGACAGCGTGCGCGTGGACCAGCTGTTCGGCACCGATTTCGATTTCGACAAGGCGCACGGCCTCGAATACGGTGACAGTCCGAGTAACCATGCCATGACCATTACCGGCGTAAACCTTGATGAACAAGGCAAGCCGAACCGCTGGAAGGTGGAGAACAGCTGGGGCAAGGACAACGGCGAGGACGGCTACTACGTGGCCTCCGACGCATGGTTCGACCGCTATGTGACCGAGATTATCATCCGCAGGGAATACCTCGACGACGCCACCCTCGCGCTGCTGGCATCCGAACCGGTGGAACTCGATCCATGGCAGCCGCTCACCAAGCGTTGCCGCTGATATAACCTGTATGGAGCGAAGCCGGGGCTAGGATTGCAGCCCCGGCTTTCCTGTTCCGCTGTGCTGATACTCTTTCATAAGAACAAATGTGCGAACGATTGGGGTTCAGTTGGCGGATACTTTGTCATGGCTTTCTGACGAACTACGCAGCGAATGCAGTCAGCCTGTATTGCAGCGTGCCCGTGGAATCGCCAACCAGTGGCGTGCGAAAATGTCGGATCTGCATTGCCTGAACGACTCCGATTCCGATCGCATCACCCTGCATGCCAATATGCGGGGTACCACCTCACCGTCCAGCCGATACGAAGTGCAAGCCACGATTGATTTGCATGATGAGCTTTTCTTGGCCAGGTATTGCTCCTGCCCGGCGTTCAACGGTTCGCAGCACGGTTATAGCACGTATTCGTCGGCATATTCGCCCAGCTACCGCAACAATCCAAAATATCGCAGTTTCGACGATGATGACGATGAATACGATTATGTCGATGATTATGATGATTTCGGTTCAGGATCGGCGTTCGGCCATGTGCAGGACGATGACGAGTTCGATTCGGAGCCGGCTGGGGGACGCCGCTATACGGGCATGTGCAAGCATGTCGCCGCAATGCTGCTGCTGTTTCTTGACCAGCCCGAACGGTTCCGCGGATTCAAGCGAAGTGGCGTGACCTCGCCTATCCTCTCCGACTACATGCGTGCGCTGAATGCGAAGAATGACAATACCGGTCAAAGCGCGCAGCTTGACGTGCTCAAGCGCATCGTCGACGCGAAAAGCCGTCTCGCCGACGAACAACGAGGCGTCATTACGCAAGGGGCCACGAAAACAAAACGCAAGAGCGGTTCCATCATGGTGAAACCGGGAAGCGTATGTCTGAAGCCCACGCTGATCATGAACCGTGAGCTGTGGAGCCTGACGTTGAAAATCGGCTGCGGCGACGCAAGTTATATCATCAAAAGCATTTCCAAATTCGTAGCCGACATGCACAATGGGGCATGCGTGTCATACGGGCAGAAACTCTCGTTCACCCACACTCCGGACATGCTCGAACCGTTCTCGCTGCAGCTGTTCCGATTCCTGCAAGGTGTTGTTGGATCACGTGTCGCTGCACAGCTGCAGAACAACTACTATTACGCGCCAGACGTGCGTATCGAACGTGAAATCATGCTTACCGATGGGGAATTGTGCGATCTGCTGAACCTGTTCGAAGCGGAACCGCAACAGGACTACATCGAAGACGTGCTGATAGCACGTGGGCCGCTGGCAGCTCCCAAGCATGAGGGGCGTGAGAGGGCGCGGCAGCTCACTCCGGATGATTTCGTCCATACGGATGACGCCGCTCCGGGCTATGTCGAAGTGGCCACGCCAGGGGAGTCCAGATCGCATACTATCGCCATATTCGATGGCAATCCGCAATTTCGGTTCATCGCCGAATATGTGAAGGAAGGCGCTTCGTCGGGCGTGCGTATCACGTCGAACCGTACCATCACGGATCGGATTGTTGGGCAGCGGGGCGTGTACCTCATGAGTGCCGAACATAACGGCACTCCGACGGATTCCCATATGATGCCAGTGAGCGGACTCTTCCGTTGCGCCGACAGCATCCTTCCCGCAGTGGACGCGTTGATGACATTGTGCGCGTCGAACGTTAGCGATGGTGTGTTCATCGCGGAAAACGACTGGCCCATGTTCGCACGAACAATACTGCCAAAACTTACCGAAGCGGGCATTGGTTTCGATATTCCGCAGGAAGTCGCCGAACGGATGGGAGTCGACTGCCAGATCGAATTCTACTTGGACCGTGATCTGCAGGGCATCACCTGTGAGGCTGTGGCACGATACGGCGATTTCGTGTTCCAGTTGGTGCCGACCGCTAAAGCACTACGAGGCGTGATTAATCCGGATTCGCGGTCGAAAGCGGCGCTCATCAAACGAGATACGGCTCGCGAATCATTCGCGGTGCAGGTGGTTCGCCAGCTTTTCCCGACATGGAGTTCCATTGACGTGGCGCGGGTTCGTGAGGAAGACGAACAGACGATTCTGCTCTTGCTCACCGAAGGCGTGGATATCTTGCGCTCGGTCGGGCAGGTGTTCTCCACGGCCGCGTTCGACGGCATGATGATGCCAAGCAGTCCTACCGTGAAGGTCGGACTGTCCATCGACTCGAATCTGGTTGAGATTTCGCCGATAGCCAACGAAGTGCCGATGAACGAGGTCGGTGCGTTGCTGAATTCCTACCGCAGGAACCGCCGCTACCATCGATTCAAGGACGGTACGTTCGTTGATCTGAAGAATGCCGATCTGCATGAACTTGATCAGATTGCCACAGATCTTGACCTTGATGAGAGACAGATTGATTCCGGAAGAATCACCATTCCCGGATATCAGGCGTTCCTCTTGGATGCTCAAGTTGACGACGACGGCAAAAGCGAATCGTTCGTCAACTATGTCAACGATGTGAAAATCATCGACCCGAAACGATACGAAGTGCCCAGCAAGCTCAAAAACGTACTGCGCCCATACCAAGTGGAAGGCTTCCAATGGCTTTCCACCTTGTGGGACAAAGGCTTCGGTGGCATTCTCGCCGACGAAATGGGTTTGGGCAAATCCGTGCAATTGCTGTCACTGGTGGAAGCTCGTAAGGGGAGCGGTCCAGCGTTGATTGTCTGCCCGGCATCCCTGGTATACAACTGGGCCGCCGAATGCGAGAAGTTCACGCAGGATCTCACCATCGAAGTCGTGGCAGGCACGAAGGCACAACGTCGCAAACTCATCGCAACCGTGGCGCAGCAATGGAACAATTCGCCTGCAACCAACGAAACGCAGCAAACCGATGTGGTGATCACCTCTTATGATTTGCTGCGTCGAGACGTGGATGATTATACCGACTGCCGATTCGCATTAATGGCACTTGACGAAGCTCAATATATCAAAAACCATGCCACCAAACTAGCCAAAGCCGTCAAGCAAATCATCGCCGAACACAGGTTCGCATTAACCGGTACGCCCATCGAAAACCGGTTGAGCGAACTGTGGAGCATTTTCGACTTCCTCATGCCCGGATTGCTCGGAACCTACACGAAGTTCCGAGAAAAATACGAACAGCCAATCATGGCACCCGGTTCGGAACATTCCGTCATGGCCGACAAACTGCAGGCTTTGGTCGGACTGTTCATTAAACGACGTCTGAAAAAAGACGTGCTTACCGATTTGCCTGACAAGTTCGAAAACGTGCTCACCGTCAAATTGGAAGGCGAACAGCGCAAACTCTATGCGGCACACGAACAACGGTTGCGCGCCACCCTTACCAAAACCAAGGATGCCGACTTCAATACCAAGAAAATCCGCATTCTTGCCGAATTCACGTTGCTACGCGAAATCTGCTGCGATCCGAGACTCGTCTATGCGGATGCGAAAAACGCTTCCGCCAAACTTGACGCCATTTGCGAACTCGTATCCACGTGCATGGACGAAGGCAAGAAAGTGCTCGTATTCTCGCAGTTCACTTCATTCCTTGACCTGATTGGTACACGTTTGGCTGAACATGGCGTGGACTTCTACACCATCACCGGCGAGACACCGAAGAAACGCCGTGTGGAACTGGTGGACGAATTCAACGGCAACGATGTTCCCGTATTTCTCATCTCGCTCAAGGCGGGCAACACGGGACTGAACCTTGTGGGCGCATCCGTAGTGGTGCACGCCGACCCTTGGTGGAACGCCGCCGCACAGAACCAGGCCACCGACCGTGCGCATCGTATCGGCCAGACGCAGGATGTGAACGTGTACCAAATCGTAGCCAAAGACACCATCGAGGAACGCATCCTCAAACTTCAGGAAAAGAAAAGCGAACTCGCCCAGCAGTTCACCGACGGCACCGCATCCGGAGGCGTCGGCACACTCAGCAAGGACGACCTGCTCGGCCTGTTGTCGTGACATGCGGTCGGAGGAATCTTGCGTTCCAAAGCGCAAGATAAAAACGGAACACAGGTTGCGAATATCGCATGGTGGGCGTATATATTGTCGTGCAAGTTTCAGGGAAGGTGAAAATCCTTACTGGCGGTAACGGTACGACTGACGTTCATAACAGTCCCATGCCGAAGCCCGCGACCCGCGAAAGCGGCTGATCCGGTGAGAATCCGGAGCCAACGGTCAAAGTCCGGATGGAAGAAACGGGGCTCAACATGAGTGTATCCTCACCAAACAATACCCAAAACAACGACGCCGAAATCGCCAGCGAAAGCATGACGCGCCCCGACAACGCGCATTCCACAGGCGTGGCCGACTCTGGACGCTGGTCCACCAAACGCATCGCCATGTATGCGCTGTTCGTGGCGCTGTCGATGGCCGTCAGCTTTGTGGAATTTCCCATTGTGCCAGGCGTGGAATGGCTGAAATATGATCCATCCGGCATTGTCAGCCTGGTGGCAGGTTTCGCCTACGGGCCAGCGGCGGCGGTAATCGTCAGCGTGCTTGGTTTCCTGCCGCACCTGTTTACCAACCCATGGGGCACGCTTATGGCCGTGCTCGTGGCTTTGGCATTATCCGTGCCGGCAGCACTGATCTACCGCAGGAACAAGACCCGCAAAGGCGCGGTCATCGGCATCATCGTCGGTGCGATCGCAGCCTTGGCGATGGCGATTGTGGGCAATATAATCGTCACACCGTTCTACGCGCACATGACCACCGCACAGGTCGTGGCATTGATTGTGCCGGCGCTTCTGCCGTTCAACGCGTTGAAATTCACCATCCATGGCGTGGTTACCTTCCTGATCTACAAGCCGATCTCCAACCTGTTGAACCGCTGAGCCTCGTTCACCATATCGATTCCGCATATTGATGAATAGGAAGGAACCTTTCGACATATGGAAGGTTCCTTCCGTTTATGAAAGACGATTCCATGAACCCTGACAGCGACACGAACACCATTGCGGTCGAATTACGTGATATTCGTTTCACATATGACTCCGGCGCGACCTGGGCGCTCGACGGCGTGAACCTGACCATCCGCCAAGGCGAACGTGTATGCTTGGCAGGACCAAACGGATCGGGCAAATCCACACTTTCACGCATCATCGCAGGACTTGCCGCACCCGATGCCGGACATGCCACGCTGTTGGGAAACAACGTATTCGATGACGCCGGCGCGCACGCTGATGCTTACCGCAGCGCCCGGCATGGTATCGGGGCGGTTTTCCAACATCCGGAAGATCAGATCGTCACCACCATCACTGAGGATGATGTTGCCTTCGGTCCGGAAAACCTCGCCATTGCGCATGATGATATCGATATGCGCATCGCCATGTCACTTGACGCAGTCGACATGAGCGGACAACGAGAAGACGATCCCACGCGAATGAGCGGAGGCCAACAGCAGCGCGTCGCCATCGCCGGCATGCTTGCCATGAGTCCCGAAATCCTCGTGCTCGACGAGCCTACCGCCATGCTCGATCCGCAAGGCCGTGCCGACATCATGCATATTCTTGACGAATTGCAGCAGCACGGCACAACCATCATTCTCGTCACCCACCATCGTGACGAATTCGTCAATGCCGACCGCATCATTCGCCTGGATAACGGGCGTATCGTGCAAAGCGCTCGCGGTAATACTGCAAGTATTCCGGAAATGGACGAATCAGACACAGCGCAAGAAGACAACCCAATTGCCAAATCCAATATTGCAAATGGTGCATTGAAGCCAACATCAGCTGTACCAATCATTGAAATCCGTAATCTGATATACCAATATCCAAACAGTAGCAAGCCTGTGCTCGATAAGTTTTCCATAACCATCAATAAGGGTGAAACCGTGGCCATCACAGGGCATAACGGTGCAGGCAAAACCACCCTGCTGCGTATTATCATCCACGAACTGTCCCCGGATTCCAGCCGCAATCCGGCAACATTACCATCAATACCATTCCCGTCGCACGTCAACGCGCCAACGGCAATATGCAGTCGCTCAAGCGTGCGGACCGCGAGAAACTGCGCGCCACCGTCGGCTACGTCATGCAACATCCCGAACGTCAGCTTTTCGCTGAAACCGTAGCCGAGGATATCGCCTACGGACCACGCAACCAACATCTTGACGAAACGCAGGTATCCGAACGCGTCAATCAAGCCATGACGCTGCTGCATATCGAACATCTTGCTGATCGTTCGCCATTCGATCTTTCCGGCGGACAACAACGACTTGCTGCCATAGCGGGCATCATCGCATGCCAACCGCAGATCCTTATTATGGACGAGCCGACCGCAGGACTTGACGAGGCAGCCACAACCTGCGTGCACAATCTCATCCAAACCCTCCACGCACAAGGCATCACCATACTCATCATTTCCCATTCGCAAACGGAAATCGATGTGCTCGCCGATCGGGTGATCGCGCTTGATCGCAGGCAAAACGGTAATGACGTCGCTCGAGATATCGGAACCAATGTCACTTCCGAAACGGCAGGTTCGAAGAATCTGCACACGCTTGGCTCCGGACATGCAAAGGGAGACGTCCGTGAAAACCGCAGTTTTATGGAACGGCTTGACCCGCGCGTGAAGATGGTGAGCGTGTTGGCGGTCATGTTCTCCGCATTCGCCATCCGCTCCTTCTGGCAGTTACTGGTGGTCGCACTGTTGACCGGCATGATCGTTGCGACATCAGGCATCGGCGTGAAACAACTGTTCAAATCGCTTCGCATGTTCCTTGCATTGTTCGTGTTCTGCGGATTGCTCAATGTGTTCTTCGTACGATCCGGCAACGTTCTTACGAACATCGGACCGATTCCAATCACCGACGACGGTGTGCGTATCGCTATACTGTACGCCTGCAGATTCGCTGCGGTCATTATCGTCGGAGCGGTATTCCTTGCCACGACCACTCCCACGGCCATCACCGACGCATTCGAAGCATTGCTCAAACCTTTCGCAAAATTCGGCATACATGCGCAGGAGATCGCGTTGGTGATGAGCCTCGCATTGCGGTTCCTGCCCACGTTAGGAAGTGAAGCGAAAGCCATTGTGGATGCGCAATCAGCCCGAGGCGGCAGCATTGAAACAGGAACATTCGTACAGCGGATCAAAGCGATAACCGCCATTATCATTCCGGTATTCGCAGGAGCGATACGCCATGCCGATAATCTCAGCCTCGCACTCGACGCACGATGCTACGAGGAAGGCATCATGCGCACGCACTGGCGAATCATGCGGATCGCCAAACATGACATCGCCGTAGTCGGTGTGAGTGTGTCGTACATTGCCGCATTGACCCTGATCGCTGGACTATGCTGAGCATTCCGGACGGGCATGGCGCTCCACTGATCGCATTGGAAAGCGAAACCGCCGAAGAAGCACGTCTGAACACGCGCAAGAACATCGAAAACGGTGTGAACGCCATCAAAGGCGCGGGGGAGTGATATGCAAGATTTTACTGCCCTCACGCTACTCTTGAGCAAGCATCATAAATAGGAATGGAACAAGTTATGGCATTAACCAAGAAGCAGGTCAAGCAGCTGCGTGGCCTGGCTACCAAGCTCAATCCGCTCATCCAGGTCGGCAAGAACGATTTGAGCGAAACCGCTATCAAGCAGGCGGACGAGACCATTGAAAAGCGTGAGCTTATCAAATGCTCCGTGCTCGACGGATCCGGACTGACTGCCAAGGAAGCGGGCGAGGGACTGGCCGAAGAACTGAACGCGGAACTCGTACAGGTTATCGGCAACCGTTTCGTGCTCTATCGCCGCTCCCATCGCGATGACGTGGAGCATATTCGTCTCGTACGCGAATAAAGCGGGAAACTGACGCGACCAAACATAACAGGGCGGGTGCTTTCTGAAAACCAATCAGAAGGCACCCGCCCTATTGCAATGAAAATAAACAATCGGAAGTCAGGAAAACATGCGATGGAGCGGTGTCAGCGCTCCTGATTCCATTCGGGCTTCCACGTGTACTGCATGTCGTACGCGCTGGCCCAGAACATGTACTCGTTCTCCACGCCGGTCACGAAAATGTCAATCAGCTCGCGCTTGCGCTCCTCACTCGCGTCGGCTACCAGTTTCTCGATATGTTCGAGCAGCCACACGGAATCCTGCCAGAACTCGTCGGTCTTATACATGTCGACCCAACTTTTGTACGGATTGTCGTCAAGCGTGTCGGCAAACTCGGCGGCAAGACGGTAACCATAATCCGCATACACCCAGGCACATGGCAGCACGGCCACAAGAATGTCGAGAATATCCTTGCCATAGGCGATGGAAAGGATATTCGACGTGTAGGCACGCGCGAAGGCCGACTGGCGCACATTGTTCATCTGCTCTTCGGTGATGCCATAGCTGGCCAAGTAGGAGCGGTGTACTTCGGTCTCGACCTGTAGGGCGCCGTTCTGCACCTTGAGCATGAACGCCATGATTTCAGGGTCGGTGGCCTTGGCTAATCCCAAGGCGTGCACTCTGGCGTAATCGTTCACATAACGAAAATCCTGCAGCAGATAGAAGGCGAAACGTTCGCGTTGCAGTGTGCCTTCGCCAAGCTCGCGGATGAACGGCTGCTGGTAGCCTTCCTCCCAAACCAGATCAGCAGCCTTGCGCATGCGCTGCGCGAACGGCGGAAGATTGTTGCGTTGGATGCCTTTGGCGGCGTCGAACTCATAATCGAAATTGGTTGTTGATGTCACAGCAGTCACTAGACATGCCTCCCTACGCTGGTATTAACCATCAGGTTCAAAGGGTTCAGGCCTCACTTGGCCCATCTCAACCCGACAGACACGGGTTCCCCTGCATTACGCCGCACATTATGGCAAAGACGTCCGAAATGTGCAAGAGCCTGTCCGCCGAATGGAATCGTGCCGCATGATGCGAACACAGGCGATGTTCGGTTGAGGGCGAGTGCAAGAATAGAACGTATGACTGAAAAGCAAGTTGCGAAGAACACCATCGAAAAGTTGGCTATCGTCGTGGTAACATACAAGCGTCAGCAGCTGCTCGCCACCCTGTTCGAATCCATCGAAAAACTCACTGTGGCACCATGGCGTATCGTCGTCGTTGACAACGAGCACAGCGATGCGACCCAAGGCATGGTCGACGATTTCCGTGAAGCGGTCACCGCGCAGTGGGGCAATACCATCGCCGACCAGTCGGGCAACGAAAGTCGCGTGGTGTATGCGCCTCAATCCGACAACCTCGGCGGCGCAGGCGGATTCTCCGCAGGTGGGAAGAAGGCGTATGAACTGGGATCCGAATGGTTCTGGGTGATGGACGACGATGTGGCCGTGATGCCCGAAGCCATCGAACGACTCGCCAAGTGGACCGGCAGCCATGATGTGATCCAAGGCAGCCGATACGACTATGACGGCGGCCCATTCTACTGGCAATACGATTTCATCATTCCTCTCGGCATCCCCAATCCGATCGCTCCGGCCGCATTCGGACGCCCCGGCTACCGCGTGATGGACACCCTGTGCTTCGAGGGGGGTCTGTTCCGCCGCAACATCGTCGAACAGATCGGCTTACCGGATCCGCGTTTCTTCATCTACTGGGACGACACGATGTACGGCTACCGCGCCAGCAAAGTCACCAACCCGATCGTGGTGCCCGACGTGATTCTGCGCCGCACTCGTGAAATCGGCAATTGGGATATCGCCGGCGTGCGCCAGCTCAACTCCACCTCTGACATGAACCGTTACCACATCATGCGTAACCGAGGCTACATGGCGCGCTATTTCATGGCGTTCGGCGATTACCGTCCGCTGATGTTCGGTCTGGGTACGCTGCTGACCGCCGCCAAGGAAGTCATCCGTCTGGTGATGGTGGACCGAGAGCATGTGAAGACCGGCTTGGTGCAGATAGCCAAGGGTTGGTGGGATTCTCGCAAGCTGCTGCATGATCCGGATTGGAAGCCGATGCCGCCGCTCAAGTAATGTGGTTGTGTCGTTTTCAGACGGTTATCTTCTTATGATTCGCCCTATGCCGATGCGTTGAGTTGACATGGGGCGAATCGTTTGCAGAAAAAAGTTGTAAAATAAATCATTTCATTGCGAAAAATCATGCAACCGTATTCACCATCTGTGCTTTTTCGGCGCGTTTTGGGGCATGGGGCGAGTTACTATGGCGCTTACCGGTTCGATAACACCCACTATGTACCTTGATAGGAGAGGTCGAAGATGATTGAAACTGCACAGGCGTTTGGCGTTGACATTGGCGGCTCCGGCATTAAAGCAGCCCCGGTTAACCTCGAAAAGGGCGAGTTTGCCGAACCGCGTTTGAAGATCCTTACCCCGGAAGTTTCCACTCCGAAGGCCGTTGGTGAAATCGTTCGTCAGCAGCTCGAGCATTTCGAGGTTCCCGAATCCGCTCCGGTCGGCATCGCTTTCCCGGCGCCGATTCACGTGGGCGAGAAGCTCGGCTACATGGCCAACCTGGACCAGTCCTGGGTCGGCGTGGACGTCACAGAAGTATTCTCCGAAGCCTGCGGACGTCCAGTCACCGTGGTGAACGACGCTGACGCGGCAGGCCTTGCCGAGCAGCAGTTCGGCGCGGCCAAGGGCCAGGATGGTCTGGTCGTGGCAACCACGCTGGGTACCGGTATCGGCACGGCGCTGATCTTCAACGGCGAACTCATCCCGAACACCGAGCTTGGCCACCTGGAACTGCTCAAGGGCAAGGGCGACGCCGAAAAGTACGCGGCATCCTCCATCCGTGAAAAGCTCGACATGGACTACAAGAAGTGGGCGAAGCGCCTGACCAAGTACTACTCCCTCATGGAGTTCTACTTCGACCCGCAGCTGTTCGTCGTCGGCGGTGGCGTGTCCCGCGTCTCCGAGAAGTTCCTGCCGTACATCGACATCAAGACCCCGATCGTCGCAGCCAAGTTGCACAATGAGGCCGGCATCATCGGTGCCGCGTACTACGCAAGCACCAAGCAGAAGTGATGCCGTGAACCATTAAGGTTCCCAACTTTTGTATAAGCGAGAGCCGTCCGATTCGTCGGACGGCTCTCGCTTATTCCGTCCACATTT
>OGOJ01001751.1_pt1 | contig 15211 bp, 20 predicted proteins | sample 1552601 | NCBI WGS metagenome assembly OGOJ01 (sample SAMEA2580184, study PRJEB22360) | human gut metagenome | biome: human gut; feature: human-associated habitat; material: faeces | place: Denmark | collected 2008/2010
TATTGATAGTAAAATCAAGACTAAAGTATCAGATAATATATATAGAGGAATTAAAATTATTTATAAGAATAAAGTATATGACTTTAGTTTAAATGAAGGGAATGTGTGATATGGAACTTAATAAAGTAAATAAAAAAGTTGAAGATATTAAGAATAATGATAATATCTTTTCTGTTGGCAAAGTAATAAAAGTTAATCCTTATACTGTTATTGTATCAGGACTTAATGATATTACTTATTATGAAGAAGTAAATATTGATGATAAAGCTAAAGGATTTGTTTTTACTGTGGGTAAAAATAATGTCACTATTTCTCTAATTGAAGTAAAAGAAAAAATAAATCCAGGTGATTCTGTATATGCTTTAAAGAAACAATTTAAATGCTTATTTAGTATGGATTCAATGGGTAAAGTTATTGATATCTTTGGTAATGATTTAATAGCAGGCAAGAAATTCGATAACTTAGTAGAAGTATCAATTGAAAATGACCCCATTCCTATTATGGATAGAGATCTAGTTACTAGAGAGTTTTTAACTGGTATTACTGGTATTGATATGCTATATCCTATTGGTAGAGGTCAGAGACAATTAATAATAGGAGATAAGAAGACTGGTAAAACACAAATAGCCTTAGATGCTATAGTTAATCAAAAAGATAAAAATATGGTATGTATTTATGTAGCTATAGGTAAGACTAAGAAAGAAGTTAAAGATATTTATTATGATCTCACTAAGAGAGGTGCTGCATCTTATACAATTATTATAGCTTCATTTAATGATGAACTTCCTAATAGAACATATTTAACTCCTTATGTTGCTCTTTCGATAGCTGAAGAGATGATGATGGACTCTTATGATGTATTAGTAATAATAGATGATTTAAAGAAGCATGCTGATGTATATAGACAGATAGCTCTTGCTAGCGGTAAAACTCCAGGTAGAGATGCTTATCCTTCAGATATCTTTTATGCACATTCCAGATTACTTGAAAAAGGATGTCAACATAAGAATGGAGGATCTATTACAATACTTCCAATAGTAGAAACTAAATCTTCAGATATTACAGATTATATATCTACAAATATTATATCTATATGTGATGGACAACTTGTTTTATCTAGTAAAAACTTTGCTAAAGGACAAAAACCAGCATTAAACTATGGATTATCAGTATCCAGACTTGGTGGTAATGTACAGGATCCTGATATGAAGAAATTAGGTAGTTTAGTAAGAAGAGAATTACTAGAATATTTGGAAGTTAGAGATATATATGAACTTGCTAATATTGATGAAATGGGAGAAGAATTACAACATAGAATGAAGGAAGGTAAAAAGATTCTTGATAAATTAAGTCAAAATAAATTTTCTCCAAAGAGTAAGGAAGAAATGTTAAGTTTATATAAGTTCCTAGAAGAAGGTGAAGATAATGCAAGTAGGTAAGATAATAAAAATTAGTGATATATCTATAGAGATAATCTTATCAAGTACCAATATAAAGATAGGGGATATTCTTAAAGTAGAAGGAGACACTGAAGAAAAATATTTATTTGAAGTAGTTGAAGTAAATAATATATCTGCGACTTGTGTAAGTTTATATTCTACTAGAGGACTACAAAAGGGTAGTATAGTTTTAAAGAAAGCTGACGAGCTAGAAGTAGAATATTCTGATAAAATATTAGGAAGAATATTTGATTCATATGGTAATCCTATTGATGGTTTACCATTTGAAAGTGAAAGAAAAGTATCTGCGAATAATAGTGCTGTATCTTTAAAAGAAGTAAAAGTTGAAACTGAACCATTATGGACTGGTATTAAAGTAATTGACTTCTTTGCTCCACTGCAAAAAGGATTTAAAATGGGATTACTTGGAGGTGCAGGAGTTGGTAAGACAGTACTTATTAAAGAGTTAATTCATAATATATATGCTAGTTCTAATGCAAGAGCAGTATTTGTTGGAGCAGGAGAAAGAAGCCGTGAAGGTAAAGAATTATACGAAGATATGAAAAATTCTAACTTACTTGATAAGATGGCCATGGTATATGGACAAATGGGTGATAATCCAATATCAAGAAGTAAGAGTGTAAGCACTGGACTTAGAATGGCCGAGTACTTAAGAGATGAGAAAAAAGAGGATGTATTAATCTTCATAGATAATATATATAGATTTATTCAGGCTAAAGCAGAAATAGCTACTGACTTAAAAGAGTTATTAATAGAAAATGGTTATCCATCTAATATGGCTAGTGAAATAAGTAGTATTGAAGAGAGAATTAATTCTAATAATAATGGTTCTATTACTTCATTTCAAGCTATTTATATACCAGCGGATGATTTAACCGATGATGCAGTACAAACTACGATGAGTTATATGGATGGACAAATAGTACTTGATAGAAAGATATCTGAATTAGGATTATATCCCGCAATTAACGTATTTAAATCTACTTCTAAATTAGTAGATATAGAAAAGATAGGAGAAAGACATTTTAAATTAGTTGAAAGAGTTCTTGCTTATTTAACTAGATATGAAGAACTAGAGGAAATAATTGCTGTACTTGGTATTGAAGAATTATCTGAAGAAGATAAAAAGATATTCCATAGATCAAGAAAATTAAGAAACTATTTCTCCCAGCCAATGTTTGTAGCAGAACCATTTACTAATATTAAAGGAGAATTCGTTGATATAAATGATGTACTTAACGATGTAGAGAATATTCTTGAAGGTAAGTATGATGATGTTGATGAAAGTAGATTTAGATATATAGGTAAAATAACATGGACGGAATAAAAGTAAAAGTATTTGATATTAGAAATGGTATGAGAGTATATGATAACATTAAAATAATAAGAATAATAAGTAAAGACTATAATCTTTTAATTATGAAAGACTATTTACCCATAATAGGAGAAATAGAAGGATCAGTTGATATAAAGAATGATGTAGTAAATGAATCATTTAAAAATATCAAAGCCTTTTATATGAATAGTGATAATGTCTTTAATCTAATGATAAAAGAGGGATAGTATGGAGAATGTATTATATTTTGCTAGTGTTGGATTAATAGTATTAATATCCTTATATGCAATATTAAAAATATTAATAAAAAAATTCAATCCAGAAGAATCAAAAGTAAATATATACGGAATACTACAAGGTATGAAAAATACTGAGATAATTAGTTTATCATGTAGTATTGTTAGTTATATCTTCTTACTATACATAATGGCTTCATTTATAGATTTAAATCTATATATAGCATTAATATCTTTATCATTAACTCTTATCAGTGGTCTTTTAATAAAAAATAAAAAAGTAATAATAAATCTTTTACTAGATTTAATATCACTAGGAGGAATTAAATTAGTATATTTAATTCATGATTATATTATAAATGAATATTACTCTGTATGGATGCTATTACTATTAGTATTCTTAATGATATTCTTATTACTATATTTATCATATACATTACTTAAAAATATTAAGAATGTAGTAATTAGAAATAAATATGTAAGAAAGGGTGGTAAGGATGAGAATAAAAAACGTAGTTAAAGTAATGAACTTCCACTCCTTACTTAGAATTGAGGCTTCTAAAAGAGAAGCCAGTCATTATCAAAATGTTGGTGATGAAATAACTAATATAATAAGAAGTATTCTCTATAATAGAAATTTAGTTCTAGATAAAAAAATAATTACTCCAAATCCAGATAATCCTAAACTAAATATATATATAGCCAATGATTATGGATTCTGTGGTAATTTTAATTCTCAAGTAGCCCATCAAATAAGACAAGATAAAGATGTTTATAAAATAATTATAGGTAAAAAAATAGTATATAGTGATGATAAAACATTATTAAAAATAGAGAAAGATAACTTTAATAATGAACTTGGTAGAATAGAGAAGACTATAGATGAATCTATACATAATGCAGCATATAGTGAAATTAATTTATATTATAACCACTATAACTCAAGTACATCTTTTGAATTTAAAAAATTAAATCTATTTCCTTTAAAGTTTGAAGGAGAATATTATAGTAATAAAGACTTTGTTATAGAGACAGATATAACTAGTATGATTTATAGCCTGCTTACTTTCTATATAATGTATCAACTTAGAATGTGTGAATGTATCAGTAGAGCTGCTGAAAACACAATAAGAAACCAAATAACCAGAGAAGCAATAGATAAAATAGAACAAATAGAAGAAGAGCAAAGTAATGAATTAAGAAAAGAAAAGAAAACTATTCTAATTAATAAAACAGTAGATAATTATAAGAAATTATCTTATATGGAGGCTGACAATGGATAAATTTGATTATATTACTGCGACTATTGAAGAAGAAAAAGTTATGTTTGGTAAGCAGGAGGAACTACTAAATGAGTTTGAAATCAAAAGGTAAAAGAACTTTTAAAGGTAGTGTTAAAAATTGTTTAGATGGTATAAGTTATGTAACAAAGAATGAAAAAAACTTCAAAAGAGAAATAGCTCTTGGTATTATAGCTTTAATATTATCGTACATACTAAAAATAGATAAAATAGAATTTATCATTATATTAACTATGATATGTTTAGTACTTACTGCTGAAATAATAAATACGGCGATAGAAAGAACAGTAGATTTAGTTACCAAAGAATATCATGAACTTGCTAGAATAGCTAAAGATGTATCCGCTGGTAGTGTATTAGTAACAAGTACTTTTGCATTAATAATAGGAATAATAATATTTATGCCTAAAATAATTACTTTACTAGGAGGCTTATAATGGAAGAAAGTTTAAAGAGATTATTAAAAAATAGTTATAGTCCATATTCTGGTTTTAGAGTGGCTGCGATATGTTTAATGAAGGATGGTAAATCATTTGGTGGAGTAAATATTGAAAATGCTTCTTATGGAGCAACAATATGTGCTGAAAGAGTAGCTATAGATACTGCAATTGCCAGTGGTTATACTAAAGGAGATTTCAGTAGATTATATGTTATGTGTGATAGTGAGAAAGTTTCTAGTTGCTGTTTTATATGTAGACAAGTAATTGGTGAATTCTTTAGTACTGATTCAGAAGTAACATTATATAGTAATGATGGTGATAAAGAAGTATATACAGTAAAAGAACTATGTCCTTATCCATTTGGAAGTGAAGACTTAAAGAACTAAGGTTCTTTTTTTATTATGCTCACTTTGAGTCTATGGTATCAAAGTGTTAGATTAAGCCTTATTCTAAGTCTTAATCTAATATATCAACCATATCTATTATATATAAGAGAAGGTATATACCTAAATGCAAAATGTAACTGAATAACCTTTACTAAAACAATATAAAATGGTATAATTAACTTGTATTTAGGAGGCAATATGAAGAGCGGATTTGTAAGTTTTATTGGAAGACCAAATGTAGGTAAAAGTACATTACTTAATAGTATATTAAATAAGAAGGTAGTAATAACTTCGAATAAACCCCAAACGACAAGAAATTTAATACAAGGAATATATAATGAAGATGATACACAAATAATTTTTGTAGATACTCCAGGTATTCATAAGGCTCATAATAAACTAGGTAGAGCATTAAATAAACAGGCTTATTTTACAATAAATGATGTTGATATCATCATTATGGTTGTAGATATTACTGAGAAAGTAGGAAGTGGTGATAAGTTTGTTATTGATATATTAAAAAATATTGAAAACAAACCTGTATTCTTAGTAATAAATAAAATAGATAAACTACCTCGTGAGGAGATATTATCTAAAATAGAGGAATATATGTCTCTTTATAATTTTACTGAAGTAATACCGGTATCTGCGAGAAAAAAGGACAATATAGATAGATTAATTGAAGTAATAAAAAAATATCTACCAGATAATATTAAATACTTTGATTCAGACACAGTAACTAATAGTTCTCCAGAATTTATAATATCAGAATTAATAAGAGAAAAAGTCCTAGAACTTACTGATGAAGAAGTACCACATTCAGTAACTTGTATCGTAGATGAGTTATATGAAGAAGAAAAAATAATAAATATAGGTGCTTCAATTATCGTCGATAGAGAAAATCTAAAAAAGATTATTATTGGTAAGAATGGTAATATGATTAAAGAAATAGGTATAAGGGCTAGAAAGGATATTGAAGAATACTTTGGTAAACAAGTATATTTAGATTTATTTGTTAAAGTAATACCTAAATGGCGTGATAAAGAAAAATTCTTAAATATGATTGGATATAAAGATTTTTTGAATAAATAATCTATAAATATCACAAAATATAAATAGGTGATAAGAAATGAATAAAGAGGTTTTATGGCTATTGTTTAAAAATACTGGTAAAATAGAATATTATTTAAAGTATAAAAATTATGGCAAAGAAGGAAAATAATATGTACAAAAAAATAGATGGTATTATAGTTAGTGAATACCCCTTTGAAGAGAGTAGTAAAATAATAAATATATTAACTAAAGATGGAGAATATAACATAATAGCAAAAGGAGCCAAGAAAATAAAAAGCCCCTTTTTTGCAGTTACTAATAAATTTACTTTAGGTATATTTAATATTCAATATAAAGAAAAAGGACTATCTAAATTAATAGATGCTGATATTATAAACAATTATAGTACTATCAAGAAAGATATAAATAAAGTAAGTTATGTAACATATATAACAGAATTATGCTTAAAAGTATATAAACATGAATCAAGTAGTAATATATATGATTTATATTTAGCCTCTTTAAATAAAATAAATGAAGGCTATAATTATGAAGTAATATTTAATATATTAAGATTAAAATTATTAGATTATCTAGGTATTAAACCAGTAATAGATAGATGCATTGAATGTGGTAATAATCATAATATCGTAACAATATCTAGTTATCTAGGTGGATATGTCTGCAGGGACTGCTACCGAAATGAAAAGATAGTATCTCCTAAAACAATAAGCTTAATAAGAATGCTATATTATGTTGATATATCTAAAATAACAAAATTAGATATATCTAAAGAAATAATGAAAGAAATAGAAGAATTTATTAATGATTATTATGATAGATATTCAGGAATTTACTTAAAAAGTAAAACATTATTAGACTATATTAAATAAAATATACTAGGTGGTATAAATGAAATATATTATTATTCCTCTTTTTGTAGGAGTAATTACTCAGTGTATTAAATTTATAATAGAAACTATTAAAACAAAGAAAATAAACATACTAAGATTATTTGATGGAATGGGTGGAATGCCTAGTACTCATAGTAGTTTGGTGTCCTCTCTTAGTACAATTATTTATTTAAACTATGGAATAAATAACCCCTTAACAAGTATAGTAATAATATTTTCTCTTTTAATAATATACGATTCTATGGGTATAAGATATGAAAGCAGTAAACATGCCTATATACTAAATAAAATAACTAATTATAACTTAAATGATAGACTAGGTCATAAACCTATAGAAACATTACTAGGAGTCTTTCTAGGTATTATCCTTACTATAATATTCAATATAATAATATAAAATATTTGTCATTACTTCCTGCTTATATATAATAGATATGGCTGATATATTTATTTTAGGGCAATACTTTGGCTCAAATAAACACTCTATAGACCATAGACTATAGAGTGCACACATAAAAACTACCAAAAAGGTAGTTTATTTTTTTATCTTACTAATTAATTTAACAATACCATATAACCATTTATTAATTACCAAATCATAACTTCCAATAGTTTCATATACTTCTCCACCAAATCCCATTTTAAATAAATAGTTACCATTATTCTTATCCATATTCTTAATAGAACCAAAATTAAATATCTTATATCCTTCATCAAGATATTTTTTAATAATCTCCCATTTAATTAAATGAGAAGAATAAAACTTAGATAGTTCTTTATTATATACTTCATCCATAAAATATATTTCTCTATTATTCTTAATTATAAGTATAGCTCCAATATTAGTACCTTTAGTATACTTAGTATATATATTAGTAGCTTTAATAATTTCATTATTATACTTAGTTATAGCTTTATCAGATTCCATCTTTTTATTGATTAGTGAAGCAGTTTTATTAATAGAAAAATCTTGCATCATACTATTTAATTTATCATTATTTTCATCTTCTTTTTTTAGTAGAAAACGATAGTTATTAATATATTTCTCAGGATCTATTTTAGCAAAATATATTTCTGCTTTATTATCATTGCCATTAAAATTATCAAGTATATTCTTAATTCTGTCTTTATTTATATTAGAATCAATATTAAGCATAGTATCAATGTTATTATTTTCATCTCTATATATAGTAATTGCTCTCTGAAGAGCTAAATTAATATTTCTCTTAGTATTAGAATTAAACATTTTATAAGTCTCATTAGGAGTCTTTTCAGTTTCTAGGACTACTTTTCTAAAAGGTACTTTTTCATTCTTTCTAAAAGATAGTTCATCCATAATCTTAATAATATTAGTATCAAAATATAATACCTGACCATTCTTATCAAACATTTTATAAGTAGTAATATTATCGGTGGTCAAATATACATACTTTTTAGTCTTTAAATAATCTTTTAAAGTATTAATAAAATCTCTAAATAAATTATCATTATCATAGTCAATCAAAAAACATCCAGGTACATATCCAACCTTAAACTTAAGAATCTCTCTCTCTAAAAGTAGAGTAGCTCCCATTAAGGTATTATCGTTCTCATTAATAAAACCTAAATATAATCTACTATAATTTTTCATAGTGCTTGCATATTCAGTAGTCTGCATATAATTTCTAGCACTATGTATTTTAGCATAGTTCTTAAATTGAATATCAGTAAGTTCTATTATTTTCATATAATACCTCCAGTCATAATTATAACATAAAAAAAATTAAATTAAAATACTTATTGCATGACTTTTTTATTTATGCTATACTAATTATAGAATAATAAGGATGTGAGAACATGAGTATTAGTAAAAAAGAAATAAAACAGTTAGATTCATATTTTAGATGTGCTAATTACTTATCAGTAGGTCAGTTATATCTATTAGATAATCCTCTTTTAAAAGAAGAGTTAAAGTGGAGTGATGTTAAGAAGAAAATCGTTGGTCATTGGGGTACAGTACCAGGACAAAACTTTATCTATACTCATTTAAATAGGGTAATAAAAAATAATGATTTAAATATGATATATATATCCGGACCAGGTCATGGTGGTAATGCCCTTATATCAAATGTTTATATTGAAGGAACATATTCAAATGTATATAAAGATATAACTGAAGACTATGATGGCTTAAAGAAATTATTTAAACAGTTTTCTTTTCCCGGAGGAGTATCATCTCATGTAGCTCCAACAGTACCAGGATCAATTAACGAAGGTGGTGAACTAGGTTATAGTCTACTTCATGCTTTTGGGGCAGTCTTTGACAATCCTGATTTAATTGCTGCTTGTGTAGTGGGTGATGGTGAAGCCGAAACTGGTCCATTAGCCACTAGCTGGCACTCAAATAAATTCTTAAATCCTAAAACAGATGGAGCGGTTCTTCCTATATTACATTTAAATGGTTATAAGATAAGTAATCCAACTATTTTAGCTAGAATAAGTGATGACGAATTATCATCATTATTATGGGGTTATGGTTGGAAACCATACTTAGTAAGTGGCAGTAATACTTATGAGTTACATAAAAGTATGGCAAATACTTTAGATACCATAATAAAAGAAATAAAGAAAATACAATATAATGCTAAATATAATAATAAAGTAGAAAGAGTAAGATGGCCGATGATTGTTCTAAGAACTCCTAAAGGATGGACAGGACCTAAAATAGTTCATGACTTAAAGATTGAAGGAACATTTCGTAGTCATCAGGTACCAATAACTTTAGATACTGATGAAGATCTAAAACTATTAGAATCTTGGCTAAAAAGTTATCATCCTGAAGAATTATTTAATGATGATGGAAGCATTAAAAAATATATTAAAGACTTAGTACCATTCCATCCAATGGGTAGTAGTCCTTATGCTAATGGGGGAATTCTTTTAAAAGAATTAAAAGTACCAAGTATAGATAAATATGCTGTCAAAGTAGATAAACCAGGTTCTATAGAAAAAGAAGATATGCGTGTACTAGGAGAGTTTATTCGTGATATCATTAAAGAAAATCCTACTAATTATAGATTATTTGGACCAGATGAAACTATGAGTAATAGATTAAATAAAGTCTTTGAAGTAACAAATAGAGACTGGTATCTAACTAAGAAAGATAATGATGAATACCTAAGTGTTGATGGTAGAGTAATGGATTCATATCTTAGTGAACATGCTTGTGAAGGCTGGTTAGAAGGTTATCTACTAACAGGTAGACATGGAACATTTGCTTCTTATGAAGCCTTTATTAGAATAATAGATTCTATGGCTAGTCAGCATGCCAAATGGTTAAAAGTATGTAATGAACTACCATGGCGTAAAGATATTGCTTCATTAAACTATATCTTAACATCAAATGTTTGGCAGCAGGATCATAATGGTTATACTCATCAAGATCCAGGCTTTATCGATCATTTAGCCAATAAGAAAGCTGATATCGTAAGAGTATACTTGCCACCAGATTCTAACTGTCTATTATCCTGCTACGACCATATTATCAAAACTAAGAATTATATCAATGTAATTGTTGCTTCCAAACATATGAGACCGCAGTGGTTAACTATGGATGAGGCAAAAGAACACTGTGCTAAAGGACTAGGAAAGTGGGAATTTGCTAGTAATGATAAAAAAGGTACTGATGTTGTACTAGTTTCCATCGGAGATGCTCCAACACTAGAAAACATAGCGGCAGTCAAACTACTAAGAGAATACTTACCAGAAGTAAAAGTAAGATTTATTAATGTAGTAGATCTAATGAAACTACAGCCAAATACAAGACATCCTCACGGTTTAACTGGTGAAGAATATAACAAACTATTCACCAAAGATAAACCAATAATATTTAATTATCATGGTTATCCAACATTAATACATGAATTCACTTATGAAAGAGAAAACAAAAATGTTTCAGTACATGGTTATATGGAAGAAGGAACTATAACAACACCATTTGATATGCGAGTTAAAAATGAAATAGATAGATATCATATCGTTATTGATGTAATTAAACATCTAGATATATATAAAACTAAAAAGGGTAAAGAAATAATAAAAATAATGGAAGAAAAGTTAAAGTATCATGATGAATATATAAAAGAATATGGTATTGAAACTGAAGAAGTAAGAAATTTCAGATGGGAGTAATAAAGTATGAATAATTTATTAGAAGAATTAAATAAGTATCTAACCCTAACTAGTATTAGAGATAATTTAAATAGTGAACTACTTAGTTTGTCAGGTAAAAGCGATCAAGAAAGTATTAAAAGAATCAACGAAATAGGAGCTAATCTAAATCAAATTAGTAAATCTCTTCAGAACTATGATAAAGAAAAATTAGATAAAGTAACTAAATATTATGAAACTAAGAAAGAATTTGATAGATTAGTAGGTGAACTACAAACTATTGAAAAATTATCTAAGAAAAGTAATGGCGAAAAGACTGAGACATTATCTAGCGAGGGAAGAAAAAAGTATATTGATAAATCTCTCCTTGAAGAATACAATAGACTTGCTAAAGAGAAAAGTGAATTAAGAAGAAGATTTAATAGTGAATACAAAGAACTAGAAGGTATTATAACACTCGTGGATGATGTTCCTGCCGAGACTGAAGAACAAGTAGAAACTACCAGTAGAGACTATGAATTACCAATAAAGAGTTATGAAGAACTAACACCTGAAGAAAAACAAAAAGAACTAGAAGAGAGACTTCAAAGAATATTTAATAGTAGCAAATTACCAAACCAAGGAAAGAAAATGATTGTTACTTATAATGGTAAAAAATACTCTATACCAAGAGCTTATCAAGGTAGATTTAATGAAACAGTAAGAGAATTAAATACTATAAAGAAAAGTATGAACTCATCTAAAGAAGTTCCTAAGAAAGAAGAACCTCAAAAAGTACAGGCACCTTTAGAACCACAAAAAAATCTTGATGCAAAACTAGATGAAATATATGTAAAGCCTACAATAGTTGAACCGGTAAAACAATCTACTAAAGCACCATCATTAGAGGAGAAAAATCCATATATATATGGTCATTATAATCCGAGACCTAAACCACTTACTCTTCCAGATTTAATGAGTATGTGTGAAAAGAATAAAATAGAATTACATCCAGTACCGGTAACCTTTAGGAGAAAACATAAAGTGGATATGAAGAAAGCCTTTACTTGTATTAAAAGTAAGGTGAGCCTAGGAAACTTTAAAAAGTTATTACCAAAAGTATGGAATATTGATAAACAAGTTGAACTAGCTTTTGCTAATATGAATAACAAGTTATTAAATAAAAGAATTACTATTAAAACAAAAGCAGTTAATTTTGCCGAAGGAACTATTCAAAAATACAATACTGTTAAAACGCATGTAACAAATATACCTAAAAGGACTAAAGAATACATAAAGGATAAATATAAAGCTTTTAATAATTACTTTAGAGAAAAAAAAGAAGTATCTAGATTAAGAAAAGAAGAAAATTACTCTAGAAAAGAATCAATGGAAATGGTTTATGGTGAAAAAGTTGACAAGCATTTAGATTATAGAATCGTAAATAGAACTGCTAAATTTAAGGAAAATACTTGTCAAAAAATAAATACCGCTAAAGGAAAGATAGTAGGTACTACTAAAGCAGTAATAGATGCTATTAAGAAACCATTTGATTATCTTAGAGAAAATATGAAAAATGATATTAAGAGACAAGAATTACAAGCAAGAATAGAAGAGGTACGCATAGCAAATAGACAAAAAGAAGCTGCTTTAAAGAGAATAAAAGTTAATTCAAATGCTGGTTATGTAGGCACAGTAGCTCTAACAATTATTAGTGTTTTTGCCCTAGCGGCCATTATATTTATGGGTATTGGTAGTATAATTAATAGGTAGGTATGATATGGAATTTAATATAATAGATGAAAAGAATGAATTTAAATTAGGGAATATTATTTCAATATTTAAACTGCCCGATGATGATAGAGAAATAGTCTTATTCTCTGTATCAGATTTTGATGGAGATGAATCCTCACTAAATGTAGCCTATATAAAAACTGATAGGGAAGGCTATGACTATATTGAAGAAATAGAAGATGAAAAAATATTAAAAAAAGCTATGGAAATAGTACAAGATATGATGGGAGTGATAAATAATGGATGATAAGTTCAAAGTGGTAGATGAAAACAATCTAGAACATGATGCTGAAGTAATAACAGCTTTTACTTATAAAAATAAAGACTATTTGGTATATTCAGTAGATAGTGATGAAGAAAATTCTAATATTTTAGTATCAAGATTAGTAAAAGATAGTGAAGGTTATGACATAATCGAAGATATCGAAGATAATGACGAAAGACAAGAAGTTCAAAATGCTGTTAAAGAAATACTATCAAGTATAGAATAAAAAACACTTCAAACTTGAAGTGTTAATTACTTAACTAAATTATAAAATTCTAAAGGAATCTTACTTACAAAGGTAAGTTCTTTTTTACTAATAGGATTGGTAATAACCAGTTTATTAGCATGAAGAGCCAGTCTACCAAGAGGATTATATTTAGAATCATAGCGGGAATCTCCTAGTATAGGATGCTTAATATCATGCATATGACATCTAATTTGATTTCTTCTGCCAGTAGAAATATGAATCTTAAGCATTGAATACTTATTATTATACATAATTCTTTCATAATCAGTAACTGCAAAATAACCGTCCTTACTTTTTGAAGAATAAACAAGAAGAGTTTTAGTCTGTTTAAGATATGACTCAATATGTCCTTTATTATCAGTTATTCCTTCAACTACCGCAGTATATTCTCTTATCTTAGCAAGTTCATTCCATTTACTTTGATATAATTCTTGTACTTCTTTATTCTTAGCAAACATAATAACTCCTGAAGTATCATAATCAAGTCTATGTATTACAAATACCTTCTTCTTTTCCTTCTTTAAATAATTAGATACCATTCTATATAAAGTATTATCTTTCTCATTTTTATTAGAAATAGTAAGTAACTTACTAGGTTTATTAACCACAATAATATTATCATCTTCATATATAATATCCAGTTCACTATTAATTCTCTTACTTTTATTAATCTCTATAATATCACCAGTTTTAACTATATAATTATACTTGGTAACAATATTATTATTAACTAGTATACATTCATTCTTAAGTAAACTTTTAATATTATTCTTAGATTTATTACTTATATTAATTCTCAAATAGTTAAATAACTCATCTTCTTTATCACAAATATATTTCATATCAATTACCTCATCTATATATATTATACATTATTTTAGTTAAGAAAAAAAGTATTAAATCATCTTTAATACTCTTGTAGCATGCCTATCTTTAGAATTAATATTGTCATTAAAAGCAATGGCTTCTTCCACTTCTTCTTCACTATTTAACTTAATATTAACAGCAAATCTCTCATTTTGTAAGATTTGAATTTTGCTTATAGTGTTAACTGAAGAATAAACAATATAATGATTGTGAGCAAAATGATTTTTAATTTCATTAACTATTTCATTTGCTACATCACTAGGTACAAATCCTTTAATTTCTTTATTTAATAATAAATCACCATTAACATTACCAATCTTATTAGACATAATTCTAATTAGTAATGATGACATATCATTATCAGAAATTTTATTTTCAATATATACACTATATTTATTATTAACATCTTCATCAAAAGTTAAAATATATCTAATAGTATTAATATAATCTTCTAGATAGTAATTCTTTACTACTTCTTTTTCTTTATTATTTAACATAATTAATCATTCCTTTCTTTTTCTGCGGACGAAAAACAATTATACTACAAAAAAATAGATAATGCAAGTATAAATTGAAAAGGTATATAAAATAAGGCATAGTGGGGTAATATAAACTAGCAGTTAACTAGTAAAATATTCCTAACTATATCATTATAATATGTTAATATTAAGAAAAAAGTCTAAATATATTATTATAATTATTTTATTTTCACTTCCAGACTAAAGTCTTCCAGTGCTATTTATAGCCTATACTAGTCTATAAATAGTATATCTACATATCTATT
>OGOJ01001780.1_pt1 | contig 14971 bp, 20 predicted proteins | sample 1552601 | NCBI WGS metagenome assembly OGOJ01 (sample SAMEA2580184, study PRJEB22360) | human gut metagenome | biome: human gut; feature: human-associated habitat; material: faeces | place: Denmark | collected 2008/2010
CAGCCGGGGCGGTAGCGCCCCCCGCCAGCTGGCAGGCAGCCAGCACCAGCACGGCGCGCACACGCTTGCCGCCGCCCAGCAGGCTGTAACGCGCTGCCTGGCTGATTTGGGCTTTTACCGGCAGATAAACATCGCACAGTTCGTTCAGGCGCTGCTCCGCCTGCTGCACAAAGGCTTTATACTGCTGTTGATAACGTTCCTGTTCCATGGGGAAAAGCCTCCTTATCCTGCGGGTTCACTCATCCGCGCCGGGCTGTGCCAGCGATGCGTCGATCTCTTCGATCTGTAGTTTTGCCTTGTCCAGCGCCGTGTTGCAGTACTGGATCAGCTGGGCAGCTTCGGCATACAGTTTAACGGATTGGTCCAGCGTTGTGGTTTCATCCTGCATTTTTGCCAAAAGCTCCTGCAGGCGCTGGAGCCCTTCTTCAAAGGTTTTAGGTGCTCTCATCGGTTTGCTCCTTTTCAGGGTTCCCCTGAGTGGGTGCCACGGCATCCACCGTACACTGTGCGGCTGCATTGTTGCCGATAACAGTGATCTTCTGCCCCGGCTTCAGATGTTCTGTTGTCAGGCAGCGGCCGCGGGCATCCGCGACCATGGTATAGCCGCGTGCAAGGACTGCATATGGATTCAGTGACGCTGCCACCGCAGCAGCGGTGTGCAGCCCCTGGGTACAGGCAGCTGCCTTTTGGGCTGCAACGGCCTGTATCTGTGCTGTCATTTGCCGCAAAAGCTGCGCACGGGCGTCAATTCCTGTTTTTTCGTTCTGCATGGCTGCAGCCGGGGAAATGATGTTGAATTTATTATAGCACATTTCCAGGCGGGACTGTATATTTTTTTGAATATTTTGTTGTAAAATGAATATTTCGTGCCGCACCTGTGCCTGATCCGGCACGCAGAGTTCCGCCGCTGCGGAAGGTGTAGGAGCACGCAGGTCAGCCACATAATCCAGAATTGTGGTATCAATTTCATGCCCGACCGCAGAAACGACTGGCTTTTTACAGGCATAGGCTGCGCGGGCAATGCGCTCACTGTTGAACACCCACAAATCCTCTTTGCTACCGCCGCCGCGGGTGATTAAAATTATATCCGGGCGCGGGTCTGCATCCAGGCGGCGGATGCCGTCCACAATGCTCTTTTCCGCTTCCAGCCCCTGCACACTGACGGGGGCCAGCAGCAGTTTGACCATCGGCCACCGCCGCGTGATGATGTGGATCACATCCTGCAATGCCGCACCGGTTTTGGATGTGACCAGCCCGATACACTGCGGCATAGGCGGCAGCGGGCGTTTGTGGTCAGCATCAAACAGGCCTTCGGCAGAAAGCTTTTTCTTCAGCGCATCAAAGGCCATCTGGGCCGCACCGGCGCCAAAGGGGCGCATATAATCGCAATACAGCTGGAATGCGCCGTCCCGCTCATACAGCGTTGCCCGGCCATACGCCAGCACCAGCATGCCGTTTTCCGGCGCAAAGCCCAACAGACGCGCTTTATCTCGGAACATCACACACTTGATGGCGGCGTTTTCATCTTTCAGGGTAAAGTAACAGTGGCCGCTTTTGTAATGGCGCGTAAAGTTGGAAACCTCGCCGCAGACGATGAGGTTATTCAGTGGTTCGCACTGCTCCAGCACCTGTTTAGCCAGCAGGTTCAGGGTGGTTACATTGATGTATTCGGCCATGCATTGATCTCCCTTGCTGCCAGGATGGACACACCGATGGCATTATCGCTGGCAAACTTGCCGGGCACAAAATAGGCGTACTGCATCCGTTTTGTGATATAATCCCGCACGATCTCGCTGCTCATCACGCCGCCTGCAAACACCACGGGCAAACCGGGGTTCCGCTCCAGGGCAGCGGCGGCCATGCGGCGCAGGGTTTCTGCCACGCAGAGCAGGCAGTACTTACTGACATATTCCGGGCTTTTGCCCTCTGCCAGCAGCTTTTCGCACTGGTTCTGCAAGCCGGAAAGGCTGCAGGTTGTGCCGCGCACGCTGACTTTGGGTTTGATGTTCTCGGTGCAGGCTGCCGCGAGCTGGCTGATATAGATGCCCGCCGGGAACGCATAGCCCAGCCGCACGCCAAGGCGGTCCACTGCCTGGCCCGCGTACAGGTCGCTGCTGGTGCCAATGCAGGTAATGCTGTCCGGCCCCTTGCAGTGCAAAAGGTCAGTGGTTCCGCCGGACACATGGAACACCAGCTCTTCTTTGCCGAACAGATCTGCCCCGCTGGCCGCAAAAAGGGCCGCGGAGATATGCCCCTGCTGGTGGGTCGTTTGAACCAGTGGAATGCCTTTGGCCGCGCAGAACGCTGTGGCCGCACTGACGCCCGCCAAAAAGCATGGCATATAGGAGCCATCCACCGGGCGGGGCCTGGCGGATACGCCGACAGCTTCGATCTGCGTCAGGTTCACCTTTTGGCCCAGTTCTGCCAGCATTTCCGGCAGAGCGGCGGTATGGTGGAACAGCGCATCGCTCTGGCGCAGGCCCAGTTGACCTTCCCGCACGGGCAGGAAGCGTTTGCAATCGCAAACAACCTCTCCGGCGTTTGTGTCAAACACGGCCAGAGAGGTTGCGTAATTGCTTGTATCGATGCCCAGCGTTCTCATTCTTCGGCGGGCTTATCCTGCGCCCGTGCCACGGTGCCAAGCAGGCCGTTGACGAACTGATAGTCCTTGTCAGAGCCATACTTTTTGACCAGTTCAACGGCTTCGTTGATGGCAACGCTGGTCTTTTTTTCTTCGCCGTACATCATTTCAGCCAGGGCCACACGCAGGGCTACCAGGCTGACACGCGGAACGCGGGCAATGGTCCAGCCTTTGAGGTTTGCACGGATCACATCATCAATTTCTTCCGAATGGGCTTCCATATCGCGCAGAATGCGCAGAGAAAACTCATCCAGCGGATGCTCATGGCTTTCGGGCTGGTTCAGCAGCACCGGCTGCGGATCATCCGGGTGGAAGGTTGCGGAAAAAGCCGCAAGAAAAGCATTTTCGCGTGCTTCGCGGCGGGTAAGATTCTGTTCCATTGTCACTGTTCCCATCTTTCAATTATTTATGCTGGTCTGCGGCAGGCTCTTCCAGCCCGGCAACGATCACATCCACACGGGAAACCGTAATGCCGGTCATATTCTGGATGGTCTGCTTGACGTTTTCCTGCACTTTGGCGCAGACAGGCATAATTTTGCTGCCGTACTTGGCAATTACATGCACCTGCACCACAGCAACGCCATCGCTTAAATCCACCGTAACAGGCTTTTGCAGGCTGGCTTTGCTCAGCAACCCGCGCACGCTCTGCATGCTGCCGGAAGAAACATCGGCCACGCCATCAATTTCCAGTGCGGCCAATTTGGCGATCTTGGCTACGACCTCATTGGAGATCTGCAGGCTGCCATCAATGCTGTTGCGTACATCCATAGCTCTATCCTCCCGCTGCCGGGTAAGCCGGCAGAATTGAATGGTTGTGATATTTGTTAATAGCTTACCACAATTTTGTACTGTTTGCAAGCAGTGTACCGTGGCTAACAGCCCGCCCGCAAAATAAAATCCAGCGGAGCCAGGGCGAGGGATAGAACACGAGATATTCCCTGCATAAAAATGTACCTGCCCGGCAGCAAAAAGCCAGAGCAAATGGCCGAAAACAACCGTTCCGCTCTGGCTTTCTGATTTTGATGATTGGCTGTGTTTATCTTTTGCGGCCATCTAATTTAGCGTATCCGTTTTGCAGCGCAGCAAAACGCCTTATCATAAACCATACTGCCGGCAGCTTTTATTTCTGTTCATCAGTTTCTTCCGGCGCGTTTTCCAGTTCCTGGTGGCGTTTTTTATACTCCGAAATTGCCGCCTGCATCAGCGTAAAGGTGAACACGACCGTAATAACGCCGGTCACACCGGCAACAGCCAGGCTATGGGTCGCAAACATCATGACCACCGCGGAAAGCACACCACCGACCAGGCTGCCCACAATGCTGGTGCTAAGGCTGGCCTTGATGTGGCGGTCCCAAATGCCATTGCGCAGGCATTCTTCCAGCGTGTAAAGGCACGCGGCCATAAACACGATCCATTCTCCTGCCATCTGGCTGATGTCCGCCTGCATCATAAGTTGGAATGTCATAACGACAAACAGGCCACACCACATCAGCCAGAAGCCACGGCTTTCAATTTTGCGCAGGGTCTGTTCCTGCATTTCGTCCAGCTGGTTCTTTTTGCTGAAAATATTTTGTTTCATTTATGGTTCCTCCCAGAATAAGTCATCCAATGTTTTGCCAAGCGCCTTGCAGATCGCGCGGCACAGGTTGATGGTGGGGTTATACTCCCCTTTTTCAATGGCGTTGATGGTCTGGCGCGAAACGCCGACGGCTTCGGCCAAAGCGGCCTGTGTCATATCTTTTTCGGCACGGGCAGCTTTCAGTTTCAGGTTTTTGGGCATATGGCTCCCCTTTTCTTGCATCCTTTTGTGGCAGCCCCTTGCTTTGCTGCTGTGATTGCAGTATAGCATGTGCCTTACATTATGTCAAGTATATATTACATTTTGTCATCTTGTAAATCGCCGCTTCTTGCCTTTCCCGGGTGGCTATGCTATCATGGTACCAGTGCTATTTTATTATGATTAAGGGGGGCTACCCATGAAATACGGATTTTTGCACACAGCAGCCGTCAGCCCTGCGCTGCATGTTGCTGACTGTGCCTACAATACGCAGCAGATCATTGCCGCCATGCGCGCACAGGCTGTTGCCGGAACCAAGCTGCTCTGCCTGCCGGAGTTTACCCTGACCGGCTATACCTGCAGCGATCTGTTTTTGCAGGAAACACTGTGCCGCGGCGCCGAGGATGGGCTGATTCAGATTCTCGATGCCAGCAAAGAGCTGGACGTGGTGGCGTTGGTTGGCCTGCCGGTGCGCCATAACGGCAAGCTGTACAACTGTGCAGCGGTTGTTTGCAAGGGGCAACTGTTGGGCCTTGTACCCAAAACCTACCTGCCCAATTACGGCGAGTTTTACGAGCGCCGCCATTTTGTGCCGGGCCCAAAAGATGCGTTTGAAATCACCTTTGCCGGGCAGCGCACTCTGTTTGGCACCAACCTGCTGTTTGCCTGCCGCGAGATGCCGGAGTTTGTGCTTGGGGTGGAAATCTGTGAGGACCTTTGGGCCCCTGTGCCCCCCAGCTGTAGCCATGCGCTGGCCGGGGCAACGGTGGTTGCAAACCTTTCTGCCAGCGATGAAACGGTAGGCAAAGCTGCCTACCGCCGGGAGCTGGTGGCTGGGCAGAGCGCCCGCCTGCTGTGCGGTTATGTGTATGCTGACGCCGGGCACGGTGAAAGCACCACCGATATGACCTTTGCCGCCCACAATCTGATTGCGGAAAACGGTACACTGCTGTGCGAGGCCGAGCCTTTCGCCAACGGTACCGCCGCAACCGAGCTGGACCTTGGCCGCATGGTGCAGGAGCGTATCCGCAACACAACCTTTGTGCCGGATGCCGCCGGATACACGACCATCAGCTTTGATTTGGAAGTGGCAGAAGCACCGCTGACGCGGTTTGTTTCCCCCACGCCATTTGTGCCGCAGAATGATGCTGCTCGCGCCGAGCGCTGCGAGCTGATTTTGCGCATCCAGGCTGAGGGCCTTGCCAAGCGTATGGAGCACACCCACGCCAAGTGCGCTGTTGTGGGTATTTCCGGCGGGTTGGATTCCTGCCTGGCTTTGCTGGTTGCCGTGCGCGCCTGCAAGGTGCTGGGCCGTGACCCCAAGGACATTATTGCCATTACCATGCCCTGCTTTGGAACTACCAAGCGCACCCGCTCCAACGCGGAGATTCTGTGCGAAGCACTGGGCGTCAGCTTTACCGAAATCAACATTACCAACACGGTGGAAAGCCACTTTGCCGATATCGGCCAAGACCCGCACACCTATGATGTGACCTTTGAAAACTGCCAGGCCCGTGTGCGCACGCTGGAATTGATGGATTACGCCAACAAGAACGGCGGCTTTGTGATCGGCACCGGAGATTTGAGCGAGCTGGCCCTCGGCTGGGCCACCTACAACGGCGACCACATGAGCATGTACGGTGTGAACGCCGGGGTGCCCAAAACGCTGGTGCGCCACATTGTGCAGTATGTGGCCGATACCTGCGGCCAGCCGGTGCTGCGTGATGTGCTGGTGGATATTCTGGATACCCCAGTCAGCCCGGAGCTGCTGCCCTCCGCCGCGGATGGCACCATTGCCCAGCAGACCGAAAAGCTGGTTGGGCCGTATGAGCTGCATGATTTTTACCTGTATTATGTGCTGCGCTTTGGGTTTGGACCCGCCAAGATTTATCACCTGGCGTTGGCCGCATTTGCCAGGCGGTATGAGCCGGAAGTGCTTCTGGCCTGGCTGCGCAACTTCTACCGCCGGTTCTTTGCCCAGCAGTTCAAGCGCAGCTGCCTGCCGGATGGACCGAAGGTCGGTTCCGTCACTCTCAGCCCCCGCGCCGACTGGCGTATGCCGAGCGATGCCTGCAACGCTTTGTGGCTGAAAGAATTGGATGAGATCGAGGCAAAATAAACTTGCTGTTCTATCTCTGATTTCCATTATTTTCAATTCTTATCGCTTCACGGAGTTATAAAATAGCAAAAGCTCCCTGCCTGGTTACCGTACAGCCGGTAAAACAGGCAGGGAGCATTTTGTTTGTTATTTTATGCCGCTTGGAATAACCACCGAGCGGCGGTCATCCGGGGCATCAGGTGCCGTAATGGGAAAGGAACTGTTTGGTGCGTTCCTCGTGCGGGTGTTCGATCACCTGGTGGGCAGGGCCTTCCTCGACCACCACGCCGCCATCCATAAACAGGATGCGGTCTGCCACATCGCGCGCAAAAGACATTTCGTGCGTGACAATGATCATGGTAGTTTTCTGGTCGGCCAGATCGCGCAGAACGCGCAGAACTTCGCCGGTCAGCTCCGGGTCAAGGGCGCTGGTTGGTTCATCAAAGCAAAGGATATCCGGTTCCAGCGCCAGGGCGCGGGCAATAGCCACACGCTGTTGCTGGCCGCCGGAAAGCTGGTGCGGGTAATGGTTTTCCCGCTCCGAAAGGCCCATCTGTGCCAGAAGGGTGCGAGCTTTTTCTTCCAGTTCCGCATGAATAGCTTTGCGGTTGGCTTTATACTCCGGTTTTTCTTTTGCCAGCAGCTCCCCGGCCAGGGTAATGTTCTGCAAAGCCGTATACTGCGGGAAAAGGTTGAAGTTTTGGAACACAAGGCCGAAATGCAGGCGCTTTTTGCGCACTTCACTTTCACGGTGGGTGGCCGGGTCAGCGGCATCCCACAGGGTTTTGCCGTCCACACGGATCACACCGGTATCCGGCGTTTCCAAAAAGTTCAGGCAGCGCAGCAACGTTGTTTTGCCGGAGCCGGAAGAACCGATGATGGCCAGTGCTTCGCCTTTTTCCAGGTTGAGAGAGATGTTTTGCAGCACATGGGTACTGCCAAAGTTTTTGCTGATGCCGGTAACTTCCAAAAGTGCCATATGTACGTCCCCCTTACCGGAAATAGCTGAGCTTTTTTTCCAGCCAGTTGAACAGCAGGGTCATTGCCCCGACAAACACCAGGAAGAAAAGCGCGGTGGAGAACAGCGGCCAGATCAAGCCCTTGGCGCTGTATTCCTTTGCCATCATGATGATTTCCTTGTTGGCGATCACATTGGCAAGGGAGGTATCTTTAATCAAGGTCATGACCTCATTGCCCATGGGAGCCAGGATGCGCTTGATGACCTGCAGCAGCGTAACGCGGAAAAAAATCTGGCTCTTGGTCATGCCAAGCACCTGCCCGGCTTCCGTCTGGCCAACGGGAACAGACTCAATACCGCCGCGGTAAATTTCGGAAAAATAGCAGGCGTAATTGATGACAAACGCCACCACCGCCGCCAGCAGGCGGCCATTGGTGCTGGAACCCCAGGGACTGGCAAAGCCCATCAGACCGGGGCCAAGGTAGATAACGATGATTTGCAGCATCAACGGCGTGCCACGGATGATCCACACAAAGGTTTTGACCACGCCCCGCAGCGGTGTGAACCGGCTCATGGAGCCAAGTGACACCAAAAGGCCAAGCGGCAGGGCAAACAACAGCGTCAGCCCAAAAAGCTGACAGTTCATTAGGAAGGCGCTGGTCAGGCGGCTCCAAATCACACCCGCTTCCCCCATGATCAGTCTGCCAGGGTCAGGCCGTATTTGTCGGCCAGGGTCTGCATGGTACCGTCCGCTTTCAGTTCATCGAAAGCGGTATCCACAGCGGCGGCGACATCGCTGCCCTTGCGGAAAGCAGCACCGTATTCTTCCACATTCAGCTCGTCCTTGATGACAAGGTTTGCATAGTCGGTGCCTTCGCCGATCATAGCGCTAGCCAGGGTCAGGTCCAGAACAGCGGCGTCAGCGGTGCCGGCAGCAACTTCCATCAGGCAGTCGGTCTGCACGCTCTTGGCAACAAAGTCTGCCTGCTGCAGGCCCTCGTCCTCTTCAATGGTAGTTTCGCCAGCAGATCCGGACTCAGCCACAACGGTCTTACCAGCAAGGTCTGCGGTGGAGGTGTAATCGGCGTCAGCCTTCATCACAACCACCTGTGCATTCTTGACGTAAGGCTTGGTGCAGGCCATATTGGCCTCGCGGTCATCGGTCAGGGTCAGGCCGTTCCAGATGCAGTCAATGCTCTTGGCAGCCAGCTCGGTCTCTTTGGTATCCCAGTTGATCTCGACAAAATCCGGCTCCACGCCCAGCTTTTCACACACAGCTGTTGCCAGTTCGGTATCAAAACCGGTAAAGGTACCGCTTTCATCGGTGTAGTTCATCGGCTCATACACGGTGTAGCCGATGGTCATTTTGCCCTTGTTCTGCAGGTAGGCCAAGTCGCTGTCTGCAGCGGCGCTGTCAGCGGTGGATGCTGCCGTGCTTTCGGCAGAGCTTTCCGTGATGCTTGCAGCTGCACTGCTGCTGGAGCCGCAGGCCGCAAGGCTGAGGGCAAACATGCCCGCCACAGCAAAAGAAATCAACTTTTTCATAACATTTCCTCCCTTATCTATACCAGTGCTGAGCAAGTTCTCCGCACCATTCCTGCGGTGCTGCACATTTGCACTGCACGCCAACCTTGTGCTTTAGTGTGCCGAAGAGGTTGACTATTAGTTTATAATACCCTCTTTTGCTATTTTTTGCAATACTTATTCATGATTCCTGCATAAAAAGGCAAAGCCGGCAGGGTTTGACTGCGGTTATGCAGCGCTTCCCTGCCGGTCATGGTTTATCTTACCTCCACAACGGTGATATCCTGCGCGCTCAGGCCCTTGCACTTGCCTAAAACGGCATCCCGGATGCGGGTCACTTCATCCGCGGTCAGGGCGTCGTTTTCTGTCATAACGGTGATATCCGCGCGTCCCTCCCCAATGCTGACAACACAGTCCGCAAAGCCTTTGGATTTAATCAGGCTTTCAATGCTAGATTCCACCGTGATGCTGCTGATCTGGTTTTGCAGCTTTTGGGTAATGCTGTCTTTTTCGCTTTCGCTCAAATCCGCACTTTTCAGTGTCTTTTTGATAGCGTCCAGTGCCTCGTCCCGCGCTTTGGAGCGGTTCAGGCGTGCCTGTTCAAAAAATTCCGTACCGGAATCCTTGCTGACGCTGACAAGCTGGGCTTCGCCGTAATTTTTGCCTGCCTGCCCGCCCGATTCCATTTCTTCCGCTGCATCCGCCTGGGCGGCGGTCTGAGGTTCACTTTCCAGCGGATCAAACACTGCCTGGGCGGTCATGGGTTCCACCGCCGCGTTTGTTTCCGGCTGCCGGGCGGCAGTCTGTACCGTATCCTCGTCAGCTTCCGCCGAAGCCTGCACAACGGCTTCCGGCGTTCCCGCCTGCGGGGTGCGCCCGGCGAACGACCAGTTCAAAAACACTGCACCGCCCAACGCCAGGGTAAGCGCCGCCAATGTGGCATACCGTTTGGTTGCTCTGCCTTCCATATCGTTAGCCCTCCCTATGATTGCATTTTGTTTACGGTAATATGGCTGGCCCCCACGCCGGTCAGGGCGCTGACCAGCTCTGTGATGCGGCGCTGGGTCCCAGCATTACCCCCGCCTTGGCAAAGCACGGCCACGCCGCGCACCTGCGGTGTCTGAACCGACTGCACCACTGGCTGTGCACCAGCCAGCAGATGGGTGCGCTGGCTGGCGGCGCTGCTGCGGGTGTCCTCGCTGGTTTTCTCTGTCCGGGTATCCGCTGCATAGGTGGTTTCCTCTCCGCAGTCCAGCGTTACCATAACAACGGTTTCGCCTGCGCCGTCCATGGCACGGATCAGGGCGGCAAGGCGGGTTTCCAGCTGCTGTTCATACTCCGCTGCCGTCTGGCTCTGCTGGCTGCTCTGCGCGGCATTTTGTGTGCTTTGCCCGCCTGGCAGCCATTCCGACATACAGAGCAGCAGCATGCCCGCCAGGCCGGATACCAGCAAGAGATTGATACGCTTTTTATCATCCTTCCACGCCGCCTGCAGCCAGGCGATGCTCTGTTTTGCGGTCATTGGGTGTTCTCCAGCGTATAGGGCAGGTCCCCCGCAAAATTTTGCAGCAGGGTTTCCGCCTGTTCCCGGTCCGCCGGGTAAACCAGCCGCACATGCACGCCGCCCGCCTGCGGCTGCACAACGGATTCGATGCCGCTTTGCCGCAAAAGCTTTTGCAGCGCTGCGGCGGATTCCTGCATGGCAAGCTCTGCGCCGTAAGCGGTATAGTCCTCGCCGGGGGCGCTCTGGCTGGCAAAGCTTTGGAGCTGCGCGGCAAAGCCCTGCCAGTTCAGGCCGGATACCGCATGGAGGACCGATGTTATAATATACAGCGTAAGCACCGCATTTATGACTGGCTTGAACCCATTTTGCGGCCAGAATGTCCCCCCCAACCCAGCCAAGGCGGACAAGATGCAGCAAACCAGTGCCGCGTGGCACAGCGTATCCATAAGTCAGCCCCCATTCCCGCCAAGCAACAGCAACAGCGTGGATAGAATTACCAGAAAGAAATATAGTACCAAGATAGCCCCGCACAGCCGCGTCCCCTGGCCAAATAGGGTACAGATCTGCTTGCTGCGCTTTTGTCCCAGTCCCGCCGCCAGAATGCCCATGCCGGAAAACACCAGCCAGTACAGCCCGCACTGCGCCAGCACCGGGGCAAATGCTGCCCCCAGGGCTGCCACCGCCGCCAACGCCAATGAGCCTTTGAGCAGTCCGATTGCGGCGGAAGCACTGCCCAGAGCTGCCGCAGCGGCATCCCCCACGACGGGCACGGCAGCACTCAGCACGCTTTTGCCGATTTTTAAGGCTGCGCGGTCAGTCCCGGCGGCCAACACATTTTGCAGCCCCAGCACAAAGGTAAACAGCATACCGCACAGTTTGAGCGCAAAGGTAAAACAGCGGGCAAACAGGTTTGCGGCATCGGCAATGCCACTATCCCCCCAAAGGGCCGCAGAAACGGAAAAGCAGAAATAGATTTGCAGCAGCGGCAGCAGTAAGTTTTGCAGCACTTCCGCCAGAAAGGCCGCCATGGCATAAAACATCGTGCTGTACACGGCAGCTCCGGCGGTTTGGCCCGCCAGCAGTGCTACCCCGGCAAACACCGGCACAAAACCGGATACATACAACTGGCTGGTGTTGGCTGCCTGGGCAACCTGCTGCACGAGAGATGTCATTTGATTCAGCGCAATGGTGCCAAAGCCGAGCACAGCCACAAGGTCCACACAGTCCCGCCAGGCACCACCGTCCGCCAGCAGCCCCACACAGCTGGAAAGCAGCAAAAACAGCACCGCGCGCCGGGCCAGTTGCAGCGGCTGCCCCCAGGCGTTTTTCAGCCAACCAGCCAGCGTTTGCAGCAGTTCCTGTAAGGTAATGTGAACGAGCTTGTCCGGCGTCAGTTCGCTTTGCTGCAAAATCTGCTGCACCCCAGCGGGCAGTTCTGCCGCGGCGGCTGGCAGCGGAAAGGCTATCACGATAAAAAGGACAAAAACGAGGCCAGCAAGCTTTGCAGCAGAGGCAATGCCTGCAGCATAGCCAAAATGCGGCCCACGAATTCCATACAGAACGCGGCGGCAGCAAGGCCGGCTTCGCGGCAAAGGTCCGCCGCCAGCTGGGCCACAAAAGCGATGGCCAGCACCTGCAGCAGAATGCTGAACGAATCGCCGCCAGCCTGCCCGGCCAGCTGCTGCAGCCGGGCCAGCAGTGGGCGCAATTGCTGCACCGCGAACCACAGCAGCCCCGCCGCGCCGCACAAAGAAAGCAGGAACGCAAAGCCGGGCTGGTCCTTTTTTAAGCAGAGCACCAGCACGCAGACGACAATGGCAAGGGCGGCCGCTTTTAAGATAAGCATCGTTATCCATGACCAATCACAAATCAAACAGCGCTTTGATCAGCACAAACAAATCGCTGATTTGGCGCACCAGCATGCTAAGTACCACGATCAAGCCCGCAAGGGTGGTCATCATAGCCTGATCCTCCCGCCCAGAGCGGGTGAGCAGCTGGTTGAGCACCGCAACAATAATGCCGGTGGCCGCAATTTTGAATACAAGATCAATGTTCATGATGGTTCCCCTATAAAAAGCCGGCCGCGCTTTCGCCTTTTCAGTTATCCCCTGCTTCACCCCGCGGGCCAGAGCAGAATGGCCGCCAGCAGCCCGCCGCAAAGTCCCAGTTTAGGGGCAAGCACAGCGGCCTGCTGGGCGGCGGCATACTGGCCTTGGGCGGTGCGGTGGCACAGGGCGGCCAGCGCATGGTCTGCGGGGCCTGCTGCCTGCTGCACAGGGCAATGGTGTGCAGCCCGGCATGCAGCTCCGCTCCACAGGTTTTAGCAAGCGGCGGGGGTAGGCGTAATTCCGCAAAGGATGCAGCATTCGGCGGGCAGTAGGCGGCAAACGCCGGGTGTTCCGCCGCGGCGGCCAGCAGCTCCGCACTGGGCAGGGCGCAAAAGGCAAGCTGGTCCGCCAGATAAGTAAGCAAACGCTCAAAGCCGCACACCGCCCGCCACTGTGCCCACAGCCGCTGGCAGTACGCCTGGCCGGCAGCAAAGCCTGTACACACCAGCAGCACAGCCCCCAGCAAACGGCAGTACAGCATCATGCCAGGGTGCGGACCTTCACTGCATGGCCGGGGTTCACGCGGCCATCCAGCAGTACCAGGGTTTCAAAGGCCCCCATCGCCAGCAGGCGGGCAGTGGGCGGTTTGCGGTTCAGCGCTTCCAGGGTATCGCAATGGACACTTGCCACAAACACCACGCCGCAGGCCAGGCCCGCTTCCACGGCCTGGAGGTCCGCCTGGGTGCCCAGCTCATCACACACGATGACCTGAGGGTTCATGCAGCGCAGCGCCATCTGGATGGCCTGCGCTTTGGTGCAGCGGGTGTAGACATCGCAGTGTACGGTGTGCCCCGCCGTCAGCAGCTCGCCGCGCTCGTCCGCCACGCAGAAAATGCGGCGGGCGGTATCCAGATAGCGGATGATGCTGCGCAGGAAAGTTGTTTTGCCGCTGCCTGGCGTGCCTACGACCAGAATCCCGCCATTCAAGGCATCCAACGTGCGGCGAAGCTGGGGCGGCAGGACACAGGGCACCTGGCGCGCAACGCGGAGATTGAGAGATGTAATATCGGCAAAGCCCGCCGGGCCACACACCCCTGCCACCCCCACACGGCTACCGCCGGGCAGGGTGAAATAGCCCTGTTTCAGCTCGTCCTCATAGGCATAGGCGGAGTCCCGGCAGAGGGCGGCAAAGCAGCTGCGCAGCATGTGCGGGCCGATAGCAAGGGCGGTTTGTGCTGCAGGCAGCAGCTGCTGCGCCGGCTGCCAGGCCCCGCCCACCGTAAACTGCACCGCCTGCCCGGCGCGCAGGCGGATTTCCTGCACGCAGGCGGCGCGTTCCGGCGGCATGGCTTTGAGCTCGGTGCGCAGCGGTTCCGGCAAGAACTGGATCACGGAATAATACTCGTCCATTTGGGGTATCACCTCCACACCCCCACTGTATTCCGGGCAGCGGAGCAGTAGAACCAGCCGCGGCAAATTGTATGCAGCGGGCAGATTTCCACTGTGGCACAGTAGATTTTCCCGGTGGTTCCTGCTATACTGGAAGCAAAGTAAACGCTGCGTTGAATGCTGCTCAAAGGAGGGTATCTTTATGGATAAGTTCAGAACGGTTGCGCCTATCATCCTGATGCTTCTTACCGCACTGGTTGTGTTCTATGCGAATGTCAGCCTTTCCGGCAGCGGGTTTGGCGGTGCTATTTTGTTTGCCATGATCGTGGGCTTTGCCTGCGTGATCTATGTACTGGATAACCGCAAGCGATAACGCAAAGCAAAGGAGCTGCATAGGTATGACCCGCCGGGAATTGATTTATGATATTGAGCGTTACTGCCCGTTCAATGAGCAGGAAGAAAAGGACAAAGCCCTGATTTTGAATTGGATCAAAACAAATGATAACGCATTCAGCCGCGAAAACGCCGTGGCACACATGACGGCATCCGCCTGGGTGGTAAACAAGGACCGCAGCAAGGTGTTGATGGTATACCACAACATTTACCACTCCTGGTCCTGGCTGGGCGGGCACGCGGATGGCGAAACCGACCTGTTGGCTGTTGCCATTCGCGAGGTAAAAGAGGAAGCAGGAATCCGGCACGTACAGCCGGTTTCCAAAGAGATTTTCTCGCTGGAGTCACTTACCGTGGATGGGCATGTGAAGCGTGGATGCTATGTTTCCAGCCATCTGCATCTGAATGTAACTTATCTGCTGGAAGCCGACTCTGAGGAAGCGGTTGCCATTAAGGCGGACAAAAACAGCGGTGTGGCCTGGTTTACGCCGGAAGAAGCACTGGTAAAATCCACCGAGCCGTGGTTCGTGGAGCATGTGTACGCAAAGCTGCTGGAAAAGATGAAAACGATTTAGGGCAATACCGCACAATTCTAAGTGCCGATACGGCGAGCGAGGCACGGCAGCTGCTAAGCCAAAA